>Ga0315288_10001994_pt1 | contig 26464 bp, 30 predicted proteins | sample YL17G11_20_MG_FD_203454 | JGI IMG/M metagenome (GOLD analysis project Ga0315288, IMG submission 203454) | Sediment microbial communities from Yellowstone Lake, YNP, Wyoming, USA - YL17G11_20 | ecosystem: Environmental > Aquatic > Freshwater > Lake > Sediment | place: USA: Wyoming | collected... | reverse complement strand
TCGAGGTCTGCACGTGCTTTCTTGAAGTAGAGTCTTGCTAGGTTCAGACGGTTCTTGCTAGATTCCAAGCTTGTCCTCTCTCTATGTACGTAAGGCTAGACCGCGACCGCTTCACTAGGTCAAGCAGTTCGATTGCGAATCCGTTGGGGTCATGGAGTATCTCGTAGTTGACGAGGATGCTGGAGAGCAGTGGAGACCCGTGTTCAGCTTCATCGGTGGCCTCGTCTCTGTTCAACACTAGCGGTGAGATGCGAACACCCGAAGCTAGCAGAATATTCGCTGTGGCAGACGCAACGCGTTCATCTCGGACATTGGGGTTCAGGTCGACCTGGTCCATGATGATGAGCATATCATAGTCCGAATCGGATCGTGCCCCGCCTCTTACTCGTGAGCCGAACACCATCACAGACACTACGTCCGGTCCAAACTCACGCAGAACCATGCTCAGCAACTGTTGAAACCCGGGCATGCTAAGTCCTCGCGGCTGATCCGACTGCACCTATGCGACAAGTATGTTTGGAGAAGCCCTTAAACTCGACTACTCGTTCACACAATTGAACGAGACCGCGCTGAACTCTGTTCACCATATCGTTTGCGAGCGCAAGCTCCCGACTTCAGTCGCGGAGAGAATCAAACAGCGATCATTCCGGGCTATCAGATCTACCACAATTATGTACGGCCACATCTGATGGACAGATCGTCGCGTTCCTCCAGAAACAGGAAGGGCAAGCACCGAACAGAAGGAACATACTCGGCGTTGATGTGAACAGCAAATGCTTCACGGCTACCGTGCTTACCCCGAAAGGCAAAGTGCTGAAGCAACTCTACGTCGGCAAGGACATCTGGACCAAGCGGAAACGAATAATGGTTCGCCGTGACAGACTCGGAAGCCTCCCAGACCAAGGCAGCCACAGAGCTCGGAGAAGCCTCCAACGGCTCAGACGAAGAGAAGACAACTTCGTCAAGAACCGCATCGGAGAAGTCGCAAGAGACATCACAAACCTTGCACTCCAACATGACGCAGACATCGCTATCGAGAAACTTCAACGCTTCAAACCGAAAGGCCGCAAATTCAACCGCCAAGTCCTCCGTATCCCAACATTCCAATTCAGACGCACGCCGCATCTTGGTGAATCACGTGGAAGAGGAGGCCAAAAACATGGGTGTAGGTCACCCTGATTCTTCCCCTTTCGACAGGGCGGTCAAGGAGTTCATTCTCGCATACAGGCAGGGTGTACTGGTCGCTGGGCTTCCAGGAAAGGCTCGCCGGGCCGACTTAGAGGGGCTCGCTTGGGCTAGCCTTGATGGGGCTCTCAAGTACGCCAAGACCCAGGATCGACCCGAACTTCGCTTGTTAGCGATGCGTGTGGTCACCGCACTCATGCGTGTCGAATTGGCAATCCTGCACCTGACCACACTTACACATTTGAATAGGGCGTAGTTTTGGGGGTGCTGGGTTACACCCCCTCCGAATTCATGCGAATGCTGGACTCTCTCAACCCAGGCGCGATCGAAGCCGTAGAGTCCGGCATCCCGATAGTGCATGGGCCACTCTTATCCGAGCTGAAGCGGAGACTCTTGGAGTTGAAGAAACTCGGGCTGACTAGGACGCAGTGCACTTACCTCCTTGCTCAGGAGACGAAGCAATAGCGTCAGCCTGCCGGTGAACAACTTCGAGTACAAGTTGAACGCCTGTGTGAAGATTGCTATCTCGAACGTAAGTACGATAAGGAGCCAAAACGGTACGTATTAACTCCTAAAGGCGAACTTCGCCTAAAGTCAATGATTGTAACGGACGCGAGTTCTGGGCGGACAGTTGCCTACGTTTCTCGCCAGACCAATCTCGAACCCGTCCGCGCAGGACGTCCAGCCAAAGAGCTCACCCACTGATCCAACACGATACTTCTAACGTCGTCGCCCATGATCGCGCAGTGCTATCATTGGAGACCGCACAGCATACACAGTGGAAGGACAGAGAAGAAAACTGAGCCTTGTAAGAGCTCATTCAAGAACGCAGAAGCCTGGAAATGCACATCGCTCCAAGTTTTCCCAGACCCAGCAAGTCTTGATTCTTAGTGCTTCTTGCGCATTCTTGCAACTTCACGCCCTTCCTCTTCCAAGCTCGCACGATTCACGATGACTCGTCCTGTGATACGGTCTCCAAACTATATATGCTAGCGCCGTTATAGCCACTATAGAGGGACCTTGACGACAACAATTCAGGTGGACGAGAAGACAAGAAAAGAGCTGTTCAGGGTTGTCTCTGAACTTGAGCGAGAGAAGGGCAGACGCGTGACGTTCGACGAGGCTATAATGGCTCTGATAGAAAGGGAAGGGGCAAAGGAGTCTGCGAGAGCCAAGTTCCACAGCCTGTACGGCACATTGGGTCCTGATGCGAAAGCATGGAGCGAACTGAGAAAGCTGCGAAGAGCGGAAAGAGATAGGCTTGAGAGGGTCGTCGAAGCTACCCGATAGGTTGTCAGTGGATTCCGGGGTATTGCTTGCCTACTACCTTGGCGAGCAGGTCGGAGAGATCGCTCGAGAAGAGATCCTCGAGTCCGCGTCCACGACCGTTTACCACAGCAGGCTTTGTGTGAGCGAGCTGTTCTATGTGCTATGTCGGAGAAGGGGTCAAAGAATCGCTGCAGACTACACTCGTGCATTTCTAGATTCAGGACATAGTCTCCTGCGTGATTCTGATGAGATCGACATGACCGCTGGAGCTTGCAAGTGTGAGAGAGCTATCTCCTTGGCCGACTGCTACGTGATCGCAACGGCAATATGCCATCATGCCTCAGCAGTTTTCGCGCGTCATGAGAGAGACCTCGACAGCGAGATCAAGAAGAAACCATTCGAAGTGGAAGTCGTCTTTCTCGAAGACCTCGTGAACTAGAAAAAAGAGGGATTGCACTTGATACATGCGGCTATCGACAACGGGACCTGAATCTCCCACTCTTTCTCGGGCGTGATCTTGAAGTGGTATGGGTTTGCTTCGACGGAGACATCAACTTCTGAGGAGTAGGCGCTGCCTCGCTTGAAGTGGACATAGCCTGCGACTACTGATAGCGGGACGCCGAGGGCGATTGCGAAGACGCTGAAGAGAAGGAAGCTCGTGAAAATCGATTTGAGCAGGTATGGCCGCCGCGCTTAAAATTCGGCTTGTTGTCAGCTCGGGAAGTGTGGAGGCCTAGGCACATGACGAAGAAGGCACTGATAACGGGCATAACGGGACAGGATGGATCGTACCTTGCGGAGCTCTTGCTGAGCAAGCGATACGTCGTGAAAATCAAGACACACCTTATCAATCCAAAGTCAAACATTCACACAGGTGATAGCTCCCATTCTGCACACTTGCACTAGCCAGAATGCATGAGTGTCTTTGATCAGGATGTTCAACAAAATCTAAGAAGAACATCACGTTCACGTCGCTCGCGTCAATGCAGCTCGCGGTCTTGCTTGCGGCATCTCACATGTCGTCGAGGAACTCCGTGGAACTGTGAAATCCTTGTACTGCTACAGGATTACTGGGGGCGCTCCTGACTTCATATCAGGTTGGAATCCTGTTCATCGTTGGCGGCAACGCGATCTTGGGAGGTCTAGTTGGATATTTGAGTATCAGGGGATTTCGACTATTGGTCGCTTCAACAGTTTCGCTCGTTGTTGAAAAAAGACACAGACTCGGCGAACACCTACATCCCTCAGCACGATGGAGCCTCATCGTCCCACCCTCTCGTAGAAGCTTCTCATGTCCTCCTCCAAATCCTCCACGTCATATTGAGCAGGTACCTTCCTCGCCTTGAGATACTCCATCATCTCTCTAACAGAAGCCCCAGAATCCATGGCAGCTCTCTCCAAGGTCACCTTGCCTTCAGCATACAGTTTAGCCGCATGCTCCTTCTTCCAGTCGGTGACCGCTCTGTAAAGCAGCTTCCTCAGGACGGTGGAGCGGTCAGATTGCTCAGCGTTTTCGATCTTCTTCAAATCCAAGACTAGGCTTCTCGGTAGTCTCGCTGCAACCAATTCCTCCTTCTTCATCTTCTCACCTCATTTGCTCTTCGAATCACTTCAGTTATGACGTCGGTTGAAATCCACATGATACTGGTCAGCTTGGCCAAGTCCTCAACCAACTCATCATAGCTGATCAGTTCTCTCTTGAAGGCTTCAAAGAGAACCATGACCGTGCTCGTGTGTTCCAGATTCCAACCCTTTGCTAGGGCTCGGGCCTCCTTATCGTCCAACACAGCCAGCATGTGTCTGCGCTTGGACAACACCAGCGCCTCAGCCTCGCCTTGCCCTATCCTCGCCTCATCCAACAGGCGTCTCGCTTCTTGCAGCTCTTCCCTGTCTAGGCTAACAAGCTGAACCCACCCCTCACGGATGCCCTTCTCTATTTCGGGCACATCTCTGGCTCCAGCTTCTCTTCCCTTATCGACGCATTCTGCCTTGACAAACGGAGACATGAGCACACTTCCGTACAGGTTCTTCAGCAGCCCCAGTCTTCCGATTCTCGCCAACAGGATCACAGGAGAGGTATTTGTGACCACAGGCATAGTGCAATACTGCAGGTCAGAAGATAAATAGTTAACGTTTGATAGAAATGTTAACAGCTCATGGAGTGTTCTTTAGGTCCTCTTCTGCGGGCGAAGATTCTCAGTGGGCAGGTACTGCTACAGGATTACTGGGGGCGCTCCTGACTTCACATCAGGTTGGAATCCTGTTCATTGTGGGCGGCAACGCGATCTTGGTAGGCAGGGGAACGCGATGGTTCACAACTATTGGAGCCGCAAACATGTCGCGGATAGGCTCAAGTGGACAGCGGAAGAGTACGGCATCAAAGTTCGCACAGTCTCAGAAGCCTACACAGGCCAGACATCCCCATGCTGAGAGCTGACAGCTGTCTTGGAAGCTGGTTTCCTCGGGTTTTGCAGTATTGCAGCACTAATGATGCTGAACGTGACCGAGCTAGGAAAGACGCACGCATGAGCCTACTCATACGTGATCCTTCAGGCTTCAGGATTGGCTCTGTTTGGGCTCGGGGATTCAAACTGAACCGCTGGCTTCGAGGGGGGACTTCTCTTGCTTGCTGATTCTTCTTGGAGCGAGCGTCTTCTCTATCACTCGATCAGGTTGTTGAGTTTGCGAGTCTTACGAGTTTGTCGGCTCCCTCTCTCTCGCGGACCACGTACCGGTGGAGTTCCAGCTTCGCCAGCAATCTGCTCATTGCGTACGGCTCGATTCCAAGCAGCTCACCGAGTCGACTCTGCCTCGTCGGGCCTGATTCTTCGAGATTCATGAGTAGTCGCACGGCTTGGAGTCGAAGATCACTGTGCTTCGGAAAGAGCTCCACAAGCTCAAGCTCCATGTCCTCCGCCAAACGCTCGGCTGTCACAGCCTTCTTCACGGTTGCTGTGTCGATCGATCTAGGAGGCTGAGATCCGGTTGACCACAGATCAAGCGTTAGCGAGATGTAACGTAGGAACCGACGGAATATGCCCCGACTCATGCGAGCGACCGTGAGGAGGGCGTCATCAGTGAACGGCTCCGTCATCTTGAACTGCTTCACATACGCTTCAACCATCTCGCTAGGCTGCAGAGGCTTCAGCTCTATCCTACTCATCTTATCGAAGAAGAAATGTCCGCCAAACATCTCCTTCTGAATAGCGATGACAAGGTTCGGCCCTGGCGTTGCGTCGGTTAGACGCAGCGAGTTCCAGAGCCAGTATATCTCCTCCAGATCCTTCGCCATCAAACGCCGATCCGTCTTCGAGTAATCAGGCATATCGATGAAGATCGTATGCTTACTCCGAAGAAGATCGCGCCAGACATATTTGCGAAGTCGCACTATCTTCGCTCCGCCTACCCGCTCCGCTCGATCAATGGATAGCCCCTCCAATTTGCGTTCATACTCCGACCGGAACTCGACTGACGCTTCATGATTGTACTCCATCAGTGATCGGAAGAGATCGGAGCTTCTGCGCCATTTGAAAAGAATGGTCTGCAAACTTTGCGATTCTGCCGTCTTTGGTTCGCGTGAGCCAGTGCTCAAAGCGAGCAGGGCGCTACTCTTCCCAACCCCTTGAAACCCGACTAAGCCAATCAAAGCACCGTGAAGGGATCGCAGTTGAGTTAACAGATGATCCACATCAGCAGGCATGACGTAGGCGTCCCATATCCAGCTGGGGTCTCGACTCTCTGAAGCAAGTAGACTTGCCCACGAGCGAATCTTGGGAATCAAGTCCGCGAGTCCTTGCTCATGCGTCAAAAGAATGTACACCACCCTGGCCGGTCGGACGAGCGAGGAACCAATGAACCTGGGGTGCCCACCCTCGACTACAGACGAGTGAAACTACTATCACCTGAACCCAAAACGATCATCCACGAGCCATCGCCCTTCTAAGCGGATCCTTGGGCTTGGCTCCGCATTTCGCTTCGAAATTTCGAAGAATATCATGAGATTTGGCCCCATTACCACATCCGCGCTCCATGAGGCCACCCTGTCATTATGGACTGGCTTCATAAGAAGCATCGGCGGCCGGATGCTCGATAATGGCGAGCGCCTGTTAGAGAGAAATCAAACGACGAACTCCTTTCACCCTATCGAAATCAGTGTCGTGCGAAAGGACGTTACTGACTGCATACTTCTTCATGACAACGGTTGTGACCACGTCGGTTAGGCTCAGCTTGCCATTGTAGGCGGGATAGGCTGAGAGATCAAATAGGAGCATCCTATATTATGTGGTTGGGCGGTCGTTCGTGGTGATGAGGACCAAGGACTGGTTCAGGCAGGCGGAGAAGGATTTTCAGCACGCCAAGAGAGCTGCAGACGACGGGGATTTCGAATGGGCATGTTTCGCCGCCCAGCAGGCCGCCGAGAAAGTAGTGAAGTCGCTCTATCAAAGTATGCATGTCGACGCGATTGGTCATTCGGTTTCGAGGATGCTACAGGACCTTCCAGGCTCTATGAAAGCGCCGGACGAGGTTGTGGCGTGGGGAAAAGAACTGGACAGACATTACATTCCAAGCCGCTACCCAAACTTCCATCCAGAAGGCGCCCCCATGGACTACTACACCTCAGCTGACGCGCGGAGGGCGATCGAAGGAGCGGGGAGAATAATTGAGTTCTGCAGAAACAAGATACCTGAAGATCAACTTCGATGAGACCCTTGGCAAGCTCAGACAGTACGCCAAGTCGAAGGCTAGGACTCATGAAGTCAGAGCGATCGTTCTCGCAGGTTCCTTGGCTAAGGGAACCTACACCGGGTCGTCTGACGCAGACATTCTCGTCATCGCCGACAATGTTCCCACTCGTGCCCTCGAGAGACATGCGCTTTTTGCGGAGCAAAGGATCCCGATTGACGTTGAGCCGCGAGTCTACACGACGAAGGAATTCATCAACAAAGTCCGCCGAGGGGACCGCTTTGCGCTCGAATGCCTAGAGATCGGTATACCCTTACACGGCGAACAATTCTTGACGGCTCTCAAGAAATCTCTCAACAAACGGCCTCGTAGGTGAATTCGTTGCGCTTGGGCGCGCTCAGATTCAAAGTCCCAAAGTCCCATGCGAGACTCTGCATGCCCTCGACGGTGAAAGTCTCCTCAATGATCTGAGAAGATCACTCAGCAAATAACCTACCGAGCAAGCTCTTGCTTGGGCTGACCATAACATGGCGAGCGCAAGCTCCCGACTTTATTCGTGGAGAGAATCAAGGTGTTCCGCGTGAAAAATCGGGAGTTGACGCTCCGGAATCGCCTGTTTTGAGGCGGGTTTGAGGGTTTCGGGCATGTTTCATGTCGATTCGTAGATTTTTTTTCTTTGATGCCTGAGGCGGGGGCGGCGGAGCTCTCGTCGTGAGAAAGCGCGTTTCACGACAAGGCGAGTCGCTCATGTGGCGAGCCCGCGCGACAGTGAAATGACCCCATTTGCGGGGGGCATGCGGGAGCATCTCAAGGAATCTTAAATACACGTATGTGCATTGAACATCCGAGTGCCGGACCGATGGCGCACAAGACCCTCACGATCTCGGAGGAGGCATACGAAGCTCTAGCAAGAGCGAAGGCGGGCAAGGAGTCCTTCACAGACGTCATCTTGAGGATCGTCAAGAAGAGGAAAGAAGGCACCCTTCTAGACCACATCAGGAACCTGGAACCAGACGAGGAATTCGCTAAGATCCTGGACGGAATAGTGGAAGAGCGAAAGAGGATCTCACTGACGGCACCAACATTCTAGGCGCTACCTATGGTGTGTCTGGACACTAGTTTCCTCATTGCGCTGATTCGACGTGATCACAAAGCCGAGGAGAAGCTGGAGGAGTATATCACAAACGAAGCAAGGCTCTCAACAACCCCGATCACAGCTTGCGAACTCTTCAACGGCGCCTATCGATCTGGGAAGAATGAAAACGTCTCAACAGTCAGAAAGTCCCTTGCCTATCTGGAAATCCTAGATTTCTCAGCTGATGCTTGCGAAAGATATGGCAAGCTGGTGAACGAGCTTCATCTCAGAGGAAGCCCCATCGGAGACGCAGACACAATGATAGCCAGCATCGCACTGGCGCATGGCGAAGCTCTGCTTACCTCAAACAAGGAACATTTCGGAAGAGTCCCGGGCCTGATAGTCGAAACATGGTAGCCCCCGCCTCCTGCTCGAACCCGAGACTCGATCTGCGTAGACGACAACTGCGGGGCTGTTCAGCCTGTGTTGGAGAAGGGCGATAGAGGGCAGGTCTACAATATCGGCGCCGTCAACGAGAAGAGGAACCTAGAGATCATCTTGGCATTCGCTTCGCATACCAGTCATAGACCTTGCATAGGTCCGTCTCCATCGTTGTTCTGGGCAGGTAGCTGAGCCTTCGGCGGGCTTTCCTTATGTCTGCGACGCTTCGCCGTATGTCCCCGGCTTTCGCTCTCGTGTGTCTTGCCTTGAGGTTCTTCGTGCCGCTGACCTTTATCATTTGAGCGGCCAGTCTATTGATCGTCGTTGCTCCTCCGGTGCCCACATTGTATAGCTCGCCCTCTGAGGTCTCTGAGTCCAAAGCAAGCAAAGTTGCCTGGACAACATCCTCAACGCTGACGAAATCTCTCGTTTGTTTCCCCGTTCCGAAAACTACGGGCGGCCTTCCTCGGAGCAAACGTTTTGCGAATTGGGAAATCACACCGCTATACTGCCGAGCGCTTTGTCGCGGACCGAAGACGTTGAAGTACCTTAGACAGGTCGTGCCCAAGCCATACGAGGAATGGAAGGCCAAGCAGTATTGCTCCGCGGCGAGCTTGCTGGCCCCATAGGGAGAGATAGGATGCGGCGCCGCTTCTTCAAAAATCGGCACATGTTTCTGCTCGCCGTAGACGGCAGCTGATGATGCGTAGACAAACCGCTCTACGTCATGCCTTCTCGCCGCTTCGAGTAGGTTCAGCGTTCCACCCACATTCACGTCATTGGCAAGGGTTGGATTTCTCAGGCAAGCCTCATGATCAACCACGCCTGCTTCGTGTATGATACCATCGACTCGTGCAACGACCCTGTCTGCGATGCTGGCGGATCTTACGTCTCCTTTGACGAATTTGAGATCCGATTCATGTAGGTGCTCCGCTAGATTCGTTAACCGTCCAGTACTGAGATTATCTAGAACCCAGACCCTGCGGTCTTGTTTCACAAGAGCGTCTACGAGATGACTGCCGATGAATCCCGCTCCACCAGTCACCAACACATTCAAGTTCCTACGACGCATAGGGGAGACCTCTGCAGGACGCCCATTCGCGGCTAGAGCCGGCAGCCTCTCAATCGCAGCCCGCGCCGCATCAAGGTTTTGTATCGTCTGACACTTACTACCATTCGGTCTTGAGGTACTTGACAATGATGGGAGTAGGTGCTCCAACAGCTGGTGAATTGGGCAAACCTTGTTTCAGTATGACCCGGGCAGAGACTGACGGTGCAGGCTGGTGAGATGATTTCGTTCACGACCAACTGCGAGATCTTGCAGGGCTCAAACCCGGCAGAGACAAATCAACTCCTGCTGATTGCGTCGTGGACGCAGAGTTGGTCTCCCCTAGGAGAATGTTGAGGGTCCTTGGACCGGTTGGAAGAGGCTCCTTGGCTCAGCGCCCGATGCGCCGGCTGCATGCGTATGCGGGAGCAAGCTACACATGGTAGTGCGGGCCATGAACGACGGCTTCTACTATGCCTACGCGATGGTGTCGAGGGCAGTTTCTCTGGATGGAGCAGGCTTCCCGGCTCGACTCCTTCTCCTCCAGGGTTGGCCGCTCCGCCAGATTGCACATTGTACTCGGTCGTCGGGGGCATGAACATTGGCATCTACCTGAACGTTCTGAGCGGTGGAGCCGGACCCCGTTGTCTACTTGGCGATTAGAGGTGCAAACAATCGCGTCTATGTTAGGCGTTGGAACGGTGAGACGTGGAGCATATGGGAAACCGTCCCCAGGGATCCACACCTTCTGCGCCTTCGGTGGTTCCGGCGAACGGACAACTTTACGCTGCGGTGCGAGTGGTGAATCAGCATCCACGACGAGGGTCCACTTCGAGGGCCGAAGGTATTTGCGCCACTAGCCGTGCCTCCTTCCCGCAAGGTTGAACGATCGGAGGCGGATAAGGTCGGTTGCGATTCGCCGCGAGAAGAGATCACGATCGGCGCGAACGCAACGTAACTCGATCGCCATGTTTTCCTTCACGCCTCATTCACCGCTCAACCCTTGTGAACGACACTGGATGGGCACCAGCTGGGGCGCGGGAAGCATTTCTAGCGAGGATGTTTCTTTCTGAGAATGGTACTGTACCGGCGCAGAAGGCTCTCAATGGTCATGGGCTTTACAGGAACGTGGTCATCCATCTTTCCAAGGGGATGCATATGCCAGAAGCGCTTGTCCCCGTAGCCGTTTATTCCGAAGGTACGGCGTCCTTTCTCGATCATCGCCGAGTTCAGCGTCTTCGTCTTTTCATTGAAGTACACATCAATGAATCTCTCTTCGGAGAGGTGGATGCGGAGCTTGACGGAACCAGCCTTGAGCTCGATCAGTTTCGGCTCGGGCAGGTCAAGCGCGAGGCAGGCACTCTTGGCCCGCTTCCGGAACCCCTCAACCCTCAAGCCCCTTCCTCTTTCAGGAACTTCCTAAGCTGCTCGTTTTCGGTCACGAGAGCCTCCCAGTCAAACAATTCCCTTTCCTCGTCCCAACCATGCGACCGATGAAGTATTTTCTCGCGGAGTCTTCTTGTGCTCCCATACTTCTTGGCATACTCAGCAGCCTTGGACTCGTTCTCCTTCAGCCTGGCCCTGATTCGCGCAAGCAGAATGGATCGAATGCTTTTGTCGACAGGTTCACCCTCCAGAATCTTCACGGCCTCCACCAGAGATCGAGGCAAGTTTATCAGGGCCAAGCAAATCCCCGTCGGGATTTGCGCCCCTGCTCGTATTAAGCCTTCCAAGCGGCTTGGATCAGCCGGCGGGCCCCGTCCCGTGAGGGACGTGAACCCTCCTTCTGGATCGTGCAATATTGCGGCGTCGGATGCAACATTCAGCATCAGCCATAGCTTCTTTGCGCCCCCTCCCGTTGAGTCCGCCACGTCTGCGAACCCGCCCTGAAGTCTCGAGAATCCTTAGAATTCATTGGCCTGCGAATCGCGCGCAACTCAACGAGCGGTCTCGTCTTGCGGCAAGTCTCCTCTGCATGTTCTCTCGAAGGCTTCGCCATCGTGTCCTGTCTGGCTCAGGAACCGGCGATATACTTAACCTCTGGTCATGGATTGAAGAGCCACGAAGCAGGGTCTTGATGATTGATAGTCGCCGCGTTCCCCGCGTTCAATGAGGAAAGAACCATAGCGAAAGTGGTCGCGCGGGCAACGAAACACGTCGACGAGGTCATTGTCGTCGATGATGGCAGCAGTGACGATACGGGGCTGATCGCTGAACGCCTAGGCGCATACGTTGTAAGGCATGAAGACAACAAGGGATACGGAGCCGCGATCAGATCCTGCTTCAGCGCAGCCAGAGACTTGGCAGCGAACGTCTTGGTCACGTTAGACGCAGATGGCCAACACGACCCCGACGAAATCCCGAGGATTATCGAACCGATCCTCAACGGCGAATCAGACGTCGTCATAGGCTCAAGGTTTCACGAAGGATCAAGCAATGAGATACCGCGGTACAGGTCCGTAGGCATGAGGATGTTGAACGAAGCAACAAACAGAGTCGCTAGACAGATAGTTACCGACTCACAGAGCGGCTTCCGCGCATACTCCAAGAAGGCGATAGACTCGATGAAGCTGTATGAGACAGGGATGGCTGTCAGTTCGGAGCTGGTGATAAAGGCCGGAGATGCTGGGCTCAGGATCTCCGAGGTTCCCATTGCCGTGAAGTACCGAGGCGTCGGGGGACCCAGTCAGAATCCGTTGTCGCACGGTCTGGGGGTTCTCTCGTCGATCGTACAAATGGGAGCGGAGAAGCACCCATTCCTATTCGTTGGCCTGCCCGGATTGCTTTCAGCCATCGGAGGCATCTATGGTTGGCTCTGGGTAGTCGAGCGGTATGCAGTCGTCCGACAGCTCGCCGTAGGCATGGCCCTGATCTCCACGGTCCTCCTTGTGGTCGGAGTGGTAGCAGTCAATACTGCCCTGATCCTGTACGCGTTCTCCAATCTCTCAAAGAGACTATAGAGCCGAGCACAGGTCAGGACCATTCTGACATACACATCACGCGCGTCGATCTCGTCGCTTTCGTCTCTCCAGCAGAAGGGCAAGAACACCGCAGCCCAGCACTATCGCAACGCCCAGGATCACTACGGTGGCACCGTCATCCAAGAGGGCGTTGGACCGGAACTGTTGCACAGTGCTAGTGACGTACGTGGTGTATGTCAGCGTGGTCATCAGTGTTGTGATTGGTGACAGTACGCGTAGTAGAGCCTTGCCGCATGCTTCCAAAACCAGGTTTGGTTCGCTCATTGTCCTGTGCCAGGAGCATGCTGTGACGTTGAAGGTCCTGATTGATGTTGGGGTCCATGCAAGTGTCCAAACATCAGTCTCATAGAGTGTTCTCGCGTCTAGGTCTAGACCGTCAACCCGAACGATTACCTCGTGATAATGATATTCCGCAATATCCTCACAGCCAGGAGGAACATGGAGGAACTCAACGGTCAGCATCACGGTCTCACCGAACTGGTATGAATCCTTGTCAGCGGTAACAAGCAAACCCGGGCACTCATAGGCGTGTACCATATTCGAAACAGGGGGCGCGGAGCAGATGTATGCCAGGAGAATCAGGAACAGGACCGGCAGACATGCTCCTTTCCCCAACCGGGTAGCCTTCCAGCAGAATAGTTACGCTCGGAACCACCCATAAGGGTTGTCAGAACAAAGACAATGTTGTACTATCCACCCTGATATGTCCCTCAATAAGTAGATTGCGAAAAGTTGAGTGAGTGTAGGAGTCAGTTTCCGCTAGAACATTCTCTGGAGGTGAGTTCAGGCTGGAACTACACTCAACGTTGAGCATCTCCATCTTACTGAATCGCTCCACAAGAAACCCACCAGGAGGGGCTCTCAAGCCAAGATCGAGGGACACATCACAGTGGATAGAACAAGAACAAAGACAATGTACTAACCTCGAAGTATTCCGTCAGCCACAATGAGCCTCCGATCAGACTGCCCGCTCCCATACAGATACGAAACTCTGCTGCCGATCACAATCTGGACGCTTCAGCGTCTGCAGCTCCGTTCATGCTTGTCAGTAGAATCCTACGAGAAAAAAAAGGGGGATGAATCGGACTTAGAGGTCGAGGTAGTAGATCGTGTTCTGCCAGATGGTCAAGACGATCGGGGTGTTGTATGGGCGGACAGACTTGAAGTCTGCCATGAAGTCGTGGAAGTTGACATTCATTCCCTTGTACTTGAAGACCCACCAGAGGTTCGACCGCCAGCCATAAGTGACATCCCAACCATCATTCGCCGAGTCATCAAGATCGATGAGCGCGGCAGTTACGCGGCCTTCAACGGCTGCACCATTCGACCAACCTGAAGTACCCCATGTGGGTGTTTCCTCGTTGACGTCGAAGTTGTTCGCGTATGTGTAGGTCTTGTCGTTGTGTGTCATGTAGGGCACGTAGCTAGCCCAGCCCTCGGACCATGCGCAGTTCACATGGGAGACGCCGTTGATGTAGTGTGGGGACGGGCAGTAAGTGGTGAACCCGCCGCCATATGTCGTGTACATGGCCATGTGCGCGTACTCGTGCAGAATCACGTCTGGGCTTCTGGCATCATTCAGAGTAGGCAGATGTATCTCCCCTCCCCAGTGATAGTGAGCCCAGGTTTCGTAGGGGAAGCGGACGATCGTGTAGGGCATGGATGTGCCGTAGGCACCTAGCTCGTTTACGAAGAAGTTCCAGCCTCCACGGCCCAGTGCGTCTTCGACCATCGTCTCGTATATCATCCAGGCGCCTCTGTACGTGTAGCTGGAACCGGAATAGATGTTCCAGGTGCCTATGTTGTATGTGCTGACCTCACCGGGGTAGAGGCACCCTGTAACAGTGCCGTAGGAGTTGGCTCCGCCCGTGCCTGTGCGAACACTTCCTGCGCTGCTCTTGGGGATGATCCATACGCGGAATCCTAACGAGTATGGGTTTTCGATCGTCTTGCTGAACTGTCCTGCGGTCCCCCCGCTGTTTGTTAAGCCGTATCCCAGAAATGCATTGTCGCTGCAGCGGTAGATCTCATACTGTCCCCAGACGATGCCCGTGAGTCCGGTGTCAGCTCCGGCGTACGCGTCGTTGCTGAGCGGAGTAATGAACGCGCCGTACACAAGCAGAGGGTTCACGGGCGCCTCCGTCGCCCCAGATGCCAACGAGGATTCCGGAACTTCAGGATCCGGAGTTAATCCACCCCGCGAGAGATCTGTTGGTGGTGGGGCTGTTGGTGATGTGGCTGAAACCAATGTGTTCAGCTGTGGGGCGGCTTCTACGTTGTATTTGGGCAGGCTCGCAAGCCACTTGTCCGCGGTCCAATCCAATCCGACAATCGAGGGCGCGACCCAGGCTCCCTCAGCGCCAGGCTTTTGCAAGACAGTAAGCGACGCCGGTCTATAGGCGTAGGTGGAATTGGCGAAGAGTACAATGCTCAGAATCAGTGTCAGAATACAGAAGATTGAGGTTGCCTTTTTCATTTCTATCTCTCATGGCAGGATTTCGAGAAATCCTGCCGATATATAGAACACCTATCCCACGGATAAGACCTTGCATGCCGTAGGTGTTCTATATTATGCACGTCAACATTGTCAAGCCAACAATCTTGAGAGAGAGATAGGCGGGCAGTCACCACGGGCCCCGAGACCTCTGCCGTCCTGTAATTCAGGTTCTTGCATTCCCATCGGAGGCTGGCCAACCGGTGGCGGTAGGCTCTCCACCACTGTGATCTCCGCATACACGTGAACGGTTCCCGAATTGTCTTGTCCAACTACTCTGATCACACCCACGGCTGTAGGCTTGATCGTGGCGACCCACTCACCGCCACTTTCCGCCAGCACTGGACCGTAGGTTATGATCACTGCTCCCTCGAAGCTGGGCGCCCCTCCTGAGACAGTCACAGCGGGTGGTGCTCCATTTCCTGTATTCGCCGACGAGAGGCCGTAGGTAATGGTAATCGTTGTCTCGATCCCGACTGCAACAAGGGTTGGAGAGACCAGCATTACCAGTTGGCCGCTTTCTTGCAGCGGGAGTGTCATGGTGGTGTTGCCCGGCAGGCCGGGTATGGTCTCGTTGGCGGGCGGTACGACGATTGTCTCAGTGTGAGGCGCGGTCGTGGTAACATCTGCTGAGGTCCCTGAGACTGAGATGAGTATTTTGTCGGTGTCGGTGTAGAAGCTTCCCTCGGCGAAGCTCCACTTGACAGTTCCCTCGATCACCCAGTCTCCGACTTTCACAGATTTGATTGTGTATCGGAGCTCGACTTTCTGGCCGGCGATGAGGTTGCCCTTCCAATCGGGGGTCCCAGATGTAGTAGCGAATCCGTCTGAGAGTTTCACGTGCGCTTCCACGTCCGTGGCATCCATAGCGGAACTAATGACGACGACGAGCTCACCTGTCTTGCCAAGGGCTGGAGGATTGGAGATGCCTAGTCTTATGCGAACGGGGGACGAAGGGTTCGATTCGTTATCTCCCCAGATCACTGAGACTTGACTCTGCTGCGTTGTGTATGCTCCATGACGAAGCAGATCAGCTTGCAAGTTGACGCCTTGAACCACCACGAATCCGATCAGGACTACCGCAGCAACAACTAGAATGAGTTTCTTGGGACTGTATGAGTACATGCTTGCCTACCACCGAACTGTATGTCTCAGTCCGAGGGATATTAGCCATTTTTTTGCGGATTCCTGCAAGAAGTTGCAGACCAGATTAGCGAGGCTGGAGTAACCTATACATTCGGACGGTCAGGTATGAGGCGAAGACAAGCCCGATGGCAGAAGCCAGGAAGGCGATTGTCATAGACGGGTCATCCGTGATGTGGGGAAGAAAGCCGACTGTTGTAATTAGGAATATGAGAGCTACGAAGAATGTGTGAGGGACGATCCACTTTCCCATTAGTGTGAAGAGTTTGAGCACTCCGAATCGTTTCGGGACCACTTCGTAATCTCCGTACGCGTTTCTCTGAATGAGGCCATACCCGGCAAGCTTTTCTAGGTGATGTCTCGCGAGCCATGGGCTCGTGAAACCTATGCCCCTGGAGATTTCTCGCAACGGAGCTTTTCCAACCCTGAGCATGAAGAGGTAGACTCTGAAAGTATTGTATTCTCCTGCGACGTCCTTCTCGAGCGTCTTTGTATCTTCTTCTTTCATCGTGGCTTACACAGGCCGCTGAGCAATCATTAGGTGTCTGCTCACTTATGCTTTCTTGCTGGCTGCCAATTCCTCTGTGGAGTGGCAATTTCGTTGCTGCTTCTCCATCCAGCCGGAGTGCTCGTACGTCTAGAAGGTCATCCGGAGGAGATGGGCGATCTTGGCTGAGGAATGCCCGTTCCCGAAGGGGTTTGCTATCCTCCCAATTCTGTCTCTGAGTTTCTCATCGGAGGCCACTCTCATAGCCATTGACGGTATCATTTCTGGGTTGACCAGAAGCCGGTTGGCTCCCCCTTCAAGAGTTTCAGGCCATTCTGTGTTGGATCTAAGCGTGATGCACGGAACGCGTAGGAGAAAAGCCTCTTTCTGCATTCCCCCCGAGTCTGTCAATAGGCTGCTAGCATTGTGCAATAAGCCCAGGGTCTCGATGCAACCCTGCGGGCGTGTGATGATGACTCCAGTCTGCGTGGAACTCTTTCGCAACCCTAACTTGTCGAGTCTCTTGAGTGTTCGAGGGTGAACCGGAAAAATCACTGGAAGCCTCTTGGACAATCTATCCAATGCAATCAGGATCTGCCGAAACCTGCTATGGTTGTCAACGTTTGATGGTCGGTGCAACGTCACGAGTACGTATTGATGCGGTCGCAATCGGAACTGTTCCAGAAAGGCTCTCTCCTTTGCTCTAACCTGAGGCATAGCGATGTGTAACGCGTCAACCATTGTGTCGCCCGTCAGCCACGAGGCATTGCTGAGTCCCTCCCTCTTCAAGTTGCACACAGCGGTCTGAGTAGGCGCGAAAAGGAGAGCGCTGCAGTGGTCTGTGAGCCTTCGGTTGATTTCCTCGGGCATCGTCATATCGCCAGATCTCAAGCCAGCCTCCAAGTGCGCCACAGGAATGTTCAGCTTGGCAGCGGTGAGTGCTGCCGCTAAGGTCGTGTTTGTGTCGCCCGGGACGATCACCACGTCAGGCTTCGCCTTTATCATGGGGCCTTCGAGACGTTTCATGATCGTTGCTGTCTGTTCTGCGTGGCTACCCGAACCTGCCTGAAGGTTTACCATCGGCTCAGGCATTCGGAGCTCACGAAAGAAGATGTCCGACATCTCCGGATCGTAGTGCTGTCCGCTGTGGACTATGCTCAGCCTGATCTGCCTGTGCCTGGAAAGGATCTCTCTTATCAGCGGGGCGGACTTGATGAATTGCGGGCGAGCGCCGACCACCAACATGACATCCATTCTTGCCATCGTCCCTACCATCTCGAGACATTCGTAACTGACCGAGACGTACATGATAACCTATTGCCTGCGCCAGACCCAAATGCAAATTAGTCGACAGTCCCATTCGAGCCAAGACACGAAGAGGCGGTATGGGATCAGTGGCGGGCGAAATGTGCCTCAACCAGGATGTGTGCACCTGCGAAATGATGAGAGGATACACTTCCTCTCATGCCGAGTCAGCAGTCTCATCATGGTCAGAAGCTGGATCAGGCAGACGAAAACAGGACCCGCAGACCTCCTGATCGCTCTGCATGAATTGGTGGTGTAGAATCCGACATGGATCCGCTAAGCGAGTTCCTTCCTGAGAAGCGGCTCGCCCAACTGCTCCTGCCCCACAATGACCACTGTCTTCTCCAGTACTATGGGGGAGGTCTGGTGGGCTCAGCCCACAGTTACATTTTCCGAAAGCGCATACAGAGCATTCTTGATTTCTTGGTCTCAAGAGGGCTCCGACCAAGGCGCGCACTTGATCTCGGCTGCGGATCAATGATAGCCTCATACGTGCTGACGAAGTATGTCGGGTGTGTCTATGTGGGCATAGATGTGCTCTGCCACTCTGACTTGAGGAAATACGCGACCTTTGCTGAGAGAGGCAGTGATTCCCGACAGAGTGTCAATGTTGTTCGGGCGAGCATATACGATATCCCTCTGATTCCCGAAAGCTTCGATCTAATCATAGCATTGGACACGCTCGAGCATCTGCAAGATCCACAGCGGGCCATTGATCAGATACGGAGAGTGTCGACAGAAGATGCCTGTCTGATCGTCAGTCTCCCTCTCGAGAGCCACCTGCAGAGGTTGTCGAGGATCGGTTTCAGGCTCTTGGGAAAGAAAGTCCCACTGACCGTGCCATACCACTACGCCGGCGGCGTAAAGGGTTGGAAGGCTATGCTTAGAACGCTAGATAGTGATTGGCAAACGGTCCGAAGAAGGTACAGTCCGGTAGGACTAGTAAGTCACCTGAACATCAACGTTCTCGTCTTGTTCAGGAGGCGCTCGTAGCAAATGCTTCCGAACGTGAGGCATCCCGCCAACGCTCATATCTTTGGTCCCCATTCACCGCTTTCCTATGTGAGCTAGGAAATCGAGGCCGCAGAAATGGGAAAACGCCAAGAGGCAACTGCAAAAGCCTGCTTTGTCGTTCCGTTTTTTCCTCCAGATGTGGGAGGCTGCGCATCCAGGTTTGGTGACTTGACTAGAAGCTTGAATTCGACGATCAGAGACATCAACGTAGTCACGACGACAGTGGCCCAGAGTCAGGACCGTGCGGCCCTCGAAGGAGATGGCATGCGTGTCTTCCGGGGGTGGCTGCCTTCGCATGTTGCCAACCGAAGCTTCCTTTCAATGCTTCTTTACTTGGCGTTGATGCCTTTCGCATTCGCGATCACAGTCCTCAGTGCAGCAAGAAGAGTCAGAGGCTCCGATTTCTCTCTGCTCTCGATCCCGCCACTTCCTCTAGTGGTCCTTTTGCCGCTGTTGCGACTCATTGGTCGGTGTCCGGTGATACTTGATGTCAGGGATATTTGGCCTGACGCTCTCTCTCCTACTTACATAGACTCTCGAGGTCTAATCTTCAAGCTCATGCACGTAGTTCTGAGGTGGGCAATCCTCTCAGCTGATCACATAACAGCTCCGACTCAGACTCTGGTCTACAGGATTGCAGGAATCATCAGCAACGGGGCGAACCAGAATCTGCCGGCCATCACGCTTGTCCCCAACGGCGTGGACACGAATGAGTTTACTCCCGGGCGCGTCTCGCCGGAGATCCTTGAGCAGTATAACGTGCCGAAAGACGGGAGACTCCTTCTGTACAGCGGCGCCGTCGGCAGATCGCAGGACTTGGCCACAATTACGGAAGCTCTGCATAGCTTCTTGAGAAACAGACCCGATGTCTTCTTCATTATAGCGGGATGGGGTGATTCGCTAGAGCAGCTTCGTCAGACGATATCGAAACTCAGGCTCACGAACGCCATCATACTTCCGCCGGTGCCCCGAGGGAGGCTACTGGACCTGATCAGAGCAGCGAGCTTATGCATTGTAGCCCTTCATCCGAGTCAGACAGATGCGCTTCCGAACAAGTTCTTCGAATACGTCGCTTGCGGAAAACCGGTAATCGTGATGGCCTCTGAGGAGCTGAGGAAGCTGGTCGAGGAATGGCGGTGTGGCATTTTCGTGCAATCCGCGACTGAGATTCAGGATGCGGTAGCCACGATTCTCTCAGATGAAAAGGCGGCCTTGGAGATGGGGATACGGGGCCGGCAAATGCTGCAACAGTCTATGTTCACACGAGAATCAGCAGCGAATGTAATCCTGCAGATTTCTCGGCATTTCGAGCAGAATGAACACCGGAGTGCTCAGGATCGCCGGTAGTATTCCATCGCTTTTGCCATCGCATCCATCCGGAAACTACCCCATGGGTAGAAGATGCGGTGCTCTACATTGTAGAAGTATAGTCCTTTGAAGCGGACTTCCTCCACAAGGAAAAGGCTCAGATTCTCGATTATGTCCTCTGTATTCAGGCCTAGGCGCTCGAAGGCTTCGACAGCAGCGATGAGAGCCGTGTCTGCGCCTGCGATGATGTCTGACTCTGGGTTGGCATATATCCCATAGGGTTTCGCCTGCAGCGAGCGAACATAGTCAAGCGCCTTCTCGGTCGCTTGTAGAAATCTCACTCTGTCAGTGGAGCCTTGTCCGAGTGAGGCTGTCAGCAGCACAAGCCCCAGGGTTGTGATTCCGTGATACCAAGCCCATGAGTTGTGTCCCTTCCAGCCGCCACTATCCTGTTGGTAGGGGAGGATTCCCTCGTCTGCAAAACGTATCGCTGCCTGCATTGCCCTCTTATCTCCCGTTGCTGTGAAATGTTCAGCCAGATGCCAAATTTGCAGGGCGTTGTAGTTTACGTTCGGATCGATCTTCTGGTTCTGGGCCCATTCTGCAAGTCTTTGTGATGCCGATCTGAACCGCTCGTCTTTCAGTTTGCAGTAAGCGATTGCCAGCGCCCGGCCTGCAATGCCGCTTTCAAAGTAGTTGGCTCCCGGATCAGATGACAAGAACCCGCTGTCACTGAAGTACCAGGGGAAGTTGCCCTCACGTGTTTGCTCGGCTAGGAGGTGTTCCAGTCCCTCTCTTGCTCTCTGAACATAGATGTGCCTCCCTAGGCATTCAGAGGCAGTCAAGTATGCTACGATACGTTCGGCGGTGTCCCGAATAAGAGGCTTCGATCCTGGTGGAGAGCTGTACTTTGAACGTGTATCTCTGATGCGAGGTAGGTCATTGTAGGCGTCGTAGTCATTCCCCGAATAGCCTCTTCCCCACGACCCATCTAGGTTGTAGACAGTCTCGGACAGTTCGTGCGTCTGCTCAAAAGCATGAGCCGTTCTTCGGAACAGGGGGTGTGCAGAATCATCTTGCGTTTGCTGGCTCGTAGTCTCATCTGAAGAGTAGTGCCGGGAAAGGAGATAGCCGCCACCCAAGCCGAGACAGCCGGCGACCGCAGCTGAGGTCCCGGCGCGTATCAAGAAGCGACGTCGGTCCAAGTTGCTCATCCCGTTGGGTCGCATGGCGTATCTGAGGCTGCATTATAGTCTTTCCACAGCCCAAAGTGTGCCTGACTGCCCTACGGAGTCCTCATTCGGCGCTTTGTTTCCGAACAGAATGGTTCTTTGTGGCTATGCCGACGATGAACTGGTTGCCGAGTGGCAAGTAGAGGTTGTAGATTGGAAGACGCGAGAGTATCCATCCAAATGCGCTGGATAGTACAAAGACACGATGAGTTCTCTTGGGCAACGGAAGTCTGAATCCTGCTCCCGCGGTCTTAGACATCCTGAAGCCTGTTCTGCTGAACATGTCAGATAGCATGTGCCTGGTGAACAAATTCACGTGGGTGGAGCGATATTTCCGCCATACTTCGAGAAAGACGGCCTCCCATCCATCACGTCTAGCTCGCTCACGGAGAGCCTTGTTCTTCCTATGCGCGACCCTGTCATACAGAAGCCTGTCAACCAACGGTGCACCTGTGCATGTCGTCGAGAACACGAGCCACCTTCTCGTTATAGAACAGATCTCACGGAGGGCCTGCTCAGGCTCGACGAAGTGCTCGAGAGCTTCGGTGCAAATGACTAGATCGAAGGTGTCATAGCGAAAAGGCAATGACTCCGCTGAACAGACAACAAGTACCAACTTGTCCCTCATAGAGGCCTGGTACTTCCTTTCGAGGGATCTCAGACTAATTGCCGAAAGATCTGCACACGCATACGTGTGAAAATGTGATAGTTCGGTGACGTAGGGTGTTTCACCGGATCCCAAGTCGAGGATTTCATCATCATCAGCCAGATGTAGCGACAGAATGAAATCCACTACCAAGTTCCTTCTCAGTTGTTCGTACTCCCCATGGCTCTTGCGCTGTTCTACTGCTTTACTGTAGATCGAGTCATATACAGCTCTGAGGTCTGAAAATTCTTGATCCAAAGAACTCACTCCAAGGTGGAGAGTCGGACAACATACACGAAGACTGTTCCGAAGACAGATGGCGGTCCTAAGACACTGTCCAATCCCAGCTTGGTCTCAAGTGCTTCCTGTAGACTCAGTCCTGCAACGAACGGATTGTAGATCACGAATGCTCGGGTCGGAACATACTGAACCCCATAGGCCTGAAACAAGTACTGACGGGTAGAAACCTCCGCCTCACGCACGTATTCTCGCGCTTCCTGAGGATCTTTGAGCATGGAATAGTATGCAACTCTTGAAGAGGACAATGCAATCAGTGGTTCACCAAACCTCTTGCCGGCGAGCCCATACCAATTGCCTCGAGCGCAGGCTGCCAAAGTATAGCTGCCTAGCTGATCGGCCACAATGAGGGCATCGTGTGAAGGATCAAGCTCTGCCACATAGCTCACAGCTCTGATCAGATCATTTGAGGCATTTGGTCCCCTTACCGGCATGAAGATGTAGAGTGACATGCTTCCAATAACGAGTATTGTCAGGAAGAGGCCTGCGGCGATCTTCCTGCATATGCCAGCCTTGCAGCGAATAGCGGGAGTGTACCGCTTTTGATTTATAGAAAACCGCACTATTCTCAGAGAGGACCAAGCCCGAAATTGCTTCAGGCCGAAGCTTGCTGCCATGAGCATGAAGAAAGGTAGCACCGTTGTGTGAATGCGGAGTGTTGGTGCTGACATTAGATCTGATAGGGCTGCCTGAGCCAAGACAAACACTATTGACAATAGTGCTGCGAACATCCATCTGTCTCGGGAGCATTGGCGGTACATGTAGAACAGTCCGAACAGTGACAGGACGGAAACAAGGACTGTGCCGATGTCAATGGGACTCGGGTTGAGACCATATGCAGGTGAAACCATGAACAACCTGCTTACGACAACTAGGATTTCCGGAGCTCCGTGGGACTGGCTCACCGCAGGCATCAGGGTCATGAATGCTGGTAGAAAAGGAAAAACTGCCGCCCCAGCCAACATTGTCACTTTCCGATTGCAGTTGCTCAGGCGGGCAGTGACGACGAGTGTGCCCAGCACCAATGCGTACATGCCAGTGAGTGGATACACCGTTATTGCGCCTATGGTGGCCAGAGTTGGCAATGCGATGGTCGACTTCTCAGTGGCAAATGCTAGCCAGGTAGTGATCGCAAACAGCATGAAGACTCTCCCAATGGCGTTGGCGGAAGGCAGACTATTCCAAATGAAAACACTGTACATCGTCAGTGAGAAGGCGGATGTCAGGAGAGACACTGTGCGATCTCTGGTCAAGTACCAGCACGCGCCGAAGACCAAGACCGGGACTAGGAATGACTGCATGATCTCCCATGGGTACCAGACGATAGTGTAGGGATCTAGTCGAAGGAACTCTGCGAATGTAAGATTCAGTGAGTAGATGCCACCATACAGGTTCGCGCCCGTAAAGAGTGTCTGGTATCTCGGGAGCGTATTACCGTCGTACAGCCATCGCAGATTCACTAGATACGCCCAGATATCTGTGCCAAAAATGCTCGGGTAGATAATGAGTGAGAACGAAGCAATAATCATGGAACTTGTCGCGAGGCTAATGAGGGACACGTCAATGCCTGTCCTGCTGAGCAAGATCAGGCCAAGTGCAGTGACAGCAAGGAAAGTAGCAACATAGAATTCGCCCCTAACGTTTGAGAGAGGATGGGTGATAGTGGCGCTGGTACGCGCCTGCACGAGGCACACTAACAAGGTGCCGAGAGATAGGAAGAGCACAAGAAGTGTAAGTTTCTGCCGTTTCAGCAAACGGCCGGTGGCCAAGTTTCCGAGACGACTCGGGATGGAGATTCTCAGATTAGAGCCACACAATGCATAGCTGAGGCCAAGGCTTGTCAGAAGAATCAGAGCGGACATTGCGAATGAATAGGGTATCAGCAATCTCAGAATGACAGTCCCGAGGATGATGAGGAGGTTTAGCCATGTCAAAAAGAGGATGACAAGTCTCAGGATACGGGGAAACTCGGCAAAGACCTTACGTGACAGGCGGAAATAGCTCAAAAGGCAGAGCATCAGGAGCAACGCGAGACCAATTGTATCAAATGGTGCTTGGAACTGGATCGCTGACATTGTCAACGCTGCGATGGGGCGCGTTCTCGCAACAGACAGTAGTAGACTGTTGTCGAGATAAAAAGCCGCCTCAATCTCCCAGTGGCTCTCGCACATCGGTAGATACAACGGTGGCCAATCGCCCACCCAAAACTCTTTCATCGAGTCTGAGTAGCAACATCATGTTTCGATTCGGTTGTGTCTAACTAATGAGCGATGCTCCAGCGAGGGAACTGGTGTTTGTAATATACTCTCCTTTTCCTATGCTGACCGGAGGCAGAGAAACATGGATAGCGAATATTGCGAATAGACTGGCGGACTGCGAGCTTGGGGTAAGAGTCGTCGCAATGCGAGGTCGACGCTCAATGAAAGCCTCGCTGTACAGACTGTCGGCCAAAATCTCTCTGCTGAATTTGCCGACTCTGAGTTCTATGGGCCCAGTTGGCATACCAATCCTGCGCGAAGTCGACATGGCGTTGTTTTCTTTCTTTGCATTCATATCACTATTGAGGCTGAGAAAGGGTACCTTCGTTCTTTGCATGAATGCGGGACTGGAAACCTTCGCCGGGCTGCTTTTGCGGCTAGTCAATTCCAACATTAGGGTAATCGTCTCTGTCAGAGGACAGTGGGCATCAGAGATGTCTCTGGCGTATCCGAAAGTACTGCGTCCACTGGCCGCTGCTGTTCTGCTGGCCCTGGAGCGATGTACATTGCAGTCCGCAGACTTGGTGATTGCCAATGGCGTGGACACACTGCAATATCTCGCCTCGATAACTTCTCGTCATGCAACTGTGGTTCCAAACGGCGTTGATTTCCAAAGATTCTCAAGCCATATTCAGGAGACAGAAGAAAGACAGGTTAGAATCGCTTCTGTTGCAACCCTCAGGGACGTCAAAGGCATCTCGCATCTAATTGCCTCCGCCCCCCTTATTCGCGACGAGCTACAAAGACCGTTCAAAATAGTTTTCATCGGAAAGGGTCGAAAAGCAAGGTACGAGCAACTCGTTCGTCGTATGCATCTAGAGAAGCTCATCGAATTTGTCGGCGAACGCACAGACATCGACGAGGTACTGGCACAGGCTCACATTGTGGTCTGCGTTAGCGGAGGGACGGGTCTAAGTCACTCTCTGCTGGAAGCAATGGCAGCCGGCAAGGCGATTGTTGCTTGGGATAGGCCAACCTACACGCAGATTCTTGAACATGAGAGGAATGCGTTGCTCGCGAGGGAATGGGATGTCTTCAGTCTCTCCAGAGAAATAGTGCGACTTTGTAGGGATTCTGGCTTGCGAAAGGGTCTCGGGTTTCAAGCGAGGATTGATGCTAGACAATTTGATTGGAGCAAAGTTGTGAGTAAGCTCATAGAGTCCATTTGGCAGTCAGTCTGAATTCTGGGCGACCGCATCTACATAGAGACACATGACACGTCGGGACACGCTTTCGAGAGCAAAGTGTGTGCAGGCATACTCTCTCGCGGCTGCTCCAATCCGCAATTGCTGTTCTGGGTTGCGGATGAGCTGGACTATTGCGCGAGCAACCGCTTCTGCATCTTTCGGGCGCACGAATACAAACAATTGGTCTAGGTTTCCGCGCATTTCCCTTGCAGTCCCAGATTCTGCTACCACACAAGCTCGCCCGGCGGCCATGGCCTCAACCAGGGAAGTGGACCATAGGTTTTCGACGGGGCTCAATGCGGTGAAGATTCGTCCAAGATGCAACAGCTTTTCCACGTCGGTTCTCAACCCCAGGAATATGATTCTATCACAAAGCCTTAGAGATTTGCTCTCGCGTTGAACTGCCGTTCG
>Ga0315288_10001992_pt1 | contig 26479 bp, 35 predicted proteins | sample YL17G11_20_MG_FD_203454 | JGI IMG/M metagenome (GOLD analysis project Ga0315288, IMG submission 203454) | Sediment microbial communities from Yellowstone Lake, YNP, Wyoming, USA - YL17G11_20 | ecosystem: Environmental > Aquatic > Freshwater > Lake > Sediment | place: USA: Wyoming | collected... | reverse complement strand
TCGTACTGGATCCGGAACGGCGTGTTCCGAAAGACCTGAATCGCGCGGGTCCAGTGGACGTCGCCCACCTTCTCCAGGAACGGCGTGAACGTCAGGTCGTGCGTCCGCCCGATGTCGGTGCCGGAGTAGACCGGCCCGTAGCGGGGGCGCTCGGGGTTCCAGTCGAAGTCGGCCCCGGCGTCCTCGCACGCCTCGATGAGTTCGTAGGAGAGGAGCGCGCTCGACGCCGAGGAGGCCTGGCACTGGTACTCCTGACGGTACTCGTCCTCGTCCAGGCACTCGTCGCGGCACTCCTGGCGGAAGGCGTCCTTCTCGGCCTCCGTCGCCGGGCGGTCCAGGCGGCGGATTTTTTCGACCAGGCCCTGGGCGACGGCGACGTCGAGCGGGCAGTAGTGGTACGACCAGAATGCGCCGGGTTCCTTTTTCGCCCGCTCGCACTGCTGGTGGAAGATCGTCCCTTCGCCGTTGTGCGTCGAAACGACAATGAACTGGCCGCCCCACTTCGGCACCTTCGACGCCGCCGCCCAGAGGGCGCGGGGATCGTCGTGGAACGCGAATTCGTCCACGACCATCGTCCCGCCCTTCGAGCGAAGCGCCCGGGCGTTGGACGAAAGGGCCGTGATCTTGACGCCGTTCGGAAAGCGAACGACGAGGATCTGGACGTCCTTGTCGCCGACGCGGAGGCGCTCCTCGCCGATCGTGACGGCCGCCAGGTTGAAAACCTGTTTGACCCAGAAGCCGCAGTATTCGATGAATTCCTTGGCGGCGGTTTCGTCGGCGCTGGAAAACCACCAGTCCTCGCGCCGCCGCTCCGGCCGCTCGCACTGGTCCACGCAGTCCTCGACGGCCTTGTAGGCGATCGCGTAGGTGAAACCCGTCCGCCGGCCCTTCTCCACCAGGACGTGCCGCGACCGGTCGCGGATCACCGCCGCCTGGTAGGGGAGGAAGTAGGCATCCAGGTTGATGTTTGCCGTCACCATCACTCGATCCTCAGCGCCTCTCGGACCGTCTCGACCACGCTCTTGCCCTTCACCTTCGCGTCTCCGACCGCCGCCTCGACCTTCTTGACCGCCTCTTCCGCGAACTCCTTGCGGAACGCCAGTTTCAGCCGCTCCCGGTTCGCAGCCGAATACCCGAGGCCCGTCAGGGCGTGCGAAAGACTCGAGAGGATCGCGGCACGCTTTTTTAGGTCCGGACCCTCGCCGTCCTCGGACGGCGCTTCCTGAAGGTTCACCAGGGACTCGAAGAGCATCTGGACGGCCGTCTGCTCGGCCGCCTCGTTGAGTTCCGTCGCCGGCTTGCCCTTCAGGTCCGCGACGATCGTCTGGGCGGCCTCCCGCCAGGTCCTGAGTCTCTCCAGGCTCCGCTGAAACTGGCTCCCCCAGCGGTGGACGCTCGAGCGCCCGACCGCGTGACCCTTCGACTCGAGCCACCGCACCAGTTCGTCATAGGTCTCTCCCGACTGGAAGCGGCGCGCCAGTTCGTCCCGCACGGCCCTCGGCAGCCGATCCACCTTGTGGTGGCGGCGTTCGATCCGCCGGGACGATTGCGGATTGCGGATTGCAGATTGCGGATTGGCGCTTTTAGCCACGACGGTCCTCTAAGCCGGCGAAATATCGACGTAAAAGTCTTTGCCGGTTTTCAAACCCTGGACGGCCTCAGGATTGACGCAAGTAAATACCAATTGTCCGCTCGGAGTGGCTTCCCAGAAGCGTTTGTTCTCGTCACTACCACCCGTCACGGGACTCATCTTGACCGTCTTGACTATGCAAGAAACCCAAGTGCCGCTTCCGTCGCACTTCGATCCCCCCATGCTCTCCGTGATCTCGTTGACCGTCATCTTGCAACGCACCATGGCAGGCTCCTTTGTAGACTCGTTCCGCATTCCGCGCTGGCTACTCGCGTTCGTCTTCCACGCCGGGGTCCGGCGGAATCGTCTCTTCCAAAAGGTCCGTGCCGTTGGCCCTGATCCGCGCATCCGTTTCCGGGCGGGCGTACTTGCTCTCGCGCCGCTCGCGCGTCTCGGCGTAACCCTTCTCGGCGAGGTACTTCACGGCGCGCGCCAGTTCCCCCAGCGTCAGGCCGTCCGTCTCGGGCCGGAGAATCGAGAAGAGGCTCGCGACCGAAAGCCAGCCGTCGTAGCCCGGCCCCGCGGCGGCGGCCAGTGCCTGGAGGATCCGCCGCCGGAGTTCCTTCGCCCTCGCCGTATCAATTCGCCCCATGGCGCCCTCCGTTTCGGATCGCCGCCGAAAGGCCCTTCATTTCCCCCTCGATCCGGCCCTGGCCCCGCTCGAGGGCCTCCAGTTTTCCGAACAGCCGGATCTTGTCTTCGCGCTCCGCGGAGTGCCGCGAGTGGCACTCGTCACGCGGAACGTACCTGCGGGCCAGCGATTCCTTGATCTCCCCGTCCGCGACAACCGACTCGATTTCACCCTTGTGCCCGCGTTCCTCGAGCGTCTTGAGGCGGTCGCCGAAGCCGTTCAAAACCTTCTTCAGCAGCAGAATCCCGAGCCCGCCGACGCCGGTGAGGATCACCTGAAACACGAGCATCATCACCGCCCAACCCGTGCCCGTCTCGCCCATTGACGTTTCTCCATGCAAAAGAAAGAGGGCCGGCTCCCTTTCGGGAACCGGCCCTCTCTGGGGCTCTTTTCTCTCTCCGCCGCCCGGCCCTATCCAAGGCCTTTTACGGTGCGGCGGAAGGCGCTATGGCGCTCTCTGGCGCTCGGAGTTGTCGCCATCATCTTGCCGGCATCGGCCGGCCTGTCAAGAGGTTTTTCGGCTTTTTCGCCGAAATAGTTCACTTTTCCGCACCGCCGGCACCGGATCTCGACCAGGGGGGCCTCCCCCTTCGTCAGGACCCGCCCCAGCAGCAGATTGCAGGCGTGGCACCGCCACTCAGTCACGATGCGCCCCCACGTCCCCTTGTTCGCGGTCCGGCTCTCCCGTCATGTGGTGGCAATTCGGACACTCAAGGCACTCTTCGTCAGTCTCCGTTGGTCGAACCGCCCGCCATCTATGCCCGCACAGGCGGCAAACGACCGGGCCTTGCTCCCAGTTGCCCTGGATGATCTCGGCGTCGGTCATTGCCTCATGTCTCCCGCTGCCCGGCGAGCGCGCGGGCGGTTTTCTGGAGCCAGTACCTCGCATCCGCCAGGAGCGCCGCCGCCCGGAGCGGCGCGTCGGGGCGGGTCGTCCATTGGGCAAGGATGTGTTTGGCGGCGTCCAGACGGGCTTCGGTTTGGTAGAGCGCTTCGCGCGCCGCGCGCACGCGCCGCCACGGGCGGACCACCAGGGCCCAGAGGCTCGCCACCACGACAAGGCCCATCCCGACCGCGATCCAGAAAATCATCGTCCGCCTCCCGGGCCCAGGGCATCCCGAATGGCGCCGAGGACGTTGCCGCCTTCCACCAGTTCCTGAATGCGCCGCCGCACCAGCGCCCGGCGCCAGTCGCCGCGAACGCCCCCCTGGTTAATGAGGAGTGCAAGGATCAGGGCATCCTTCGGCTCGGCATTGGCCAGCGCCTTCTCCACCCGCTCCCGCTCGCGGAGCGGCGGCTTCAGAATTTCGTCAACGAGGTCCGTGCGATCCGCTCGCATGATCATTTTCCGCTCCTCTTCTTCGTCGCGGTAGGGGGACTCCTTGTCAGTGCGTCGCCCAGGGCCACGTGGACCTCCGAGGCCACGCGCCTTGTAACGAACAGGACGATGAAGTCTCTTCTTCCAAGCCCACGGCCGGCCACGAACTCGAGACGCATGCCGCCGCCCTTGAGGGGACCGGCGGAAACCTTGGCATCCGATCTGACGGCTACGATCGTGTGCACGCCTTCACCTCCGGAGATTCGACGAGCCGCACCCTTCGCGGGCGAGGATCGATTTTGCCGCCTCCAGGAGCGCCCGGGCCTCGCGCCCCGACATCATGCGCGGCTCGGCCGTCCCTGGCTCGGCAGGCACGCCGTGGCCTGACGGCCGGCCCTTCGAGAGGTGCCGCGCGAGGCCGTCGAACCGGGCCGGTCCCAGACCAGCCCGCAACCCAGAGAGTTTCTCCAGTTCAAACCGCGTCGGCCCGTCCGCCCGGAACGTCGGCGGCGATTCGCCCCGCTGCATGGCGAAGAGGAGATCTAAGACCAAAGTCGCCTCCCGGTGCGTCAGGTCCTTGGCCGACCGTTTGCCCGTCCGGGCGACGAGGAACTCCCGCCGCTCCTCATCCGACCATCCCAGGCGCGCGGGGATGACGTGGAGCAACTGTTTTTGCTTGGCCGTCGCGGGCCTAGACGGCCGCGAGGTCCCTCGCAAGACAGGCATAGTAGGTCTCCGCCGCTCCGCTCTCGACCGCTTCCCGCACGTACTCCAAGTCGGGGTCCGGCCCCTCCGGCATCTCCGCCAGGGCCGGGTTGATCTTCCGCCGACAAATGCCCTCCAGATCCAACGCAGAGAGCGCCGAGGCCGCAGAGGACGGTTCGTCCCTGAACGCCCAGGCCAAAAGCCGTTCGACGCCGCCGGGCGTAAAGAGGTTCGTATTCTCCATCCAGAGACACTTCGCCGGGTCGGCGGGCAACTCGGCGAGCAGTCGGTCGTTCCACACGCGCCAATCGTTCAGGCGACGCCGGAAGGATGCGGCGGTCGGGCAAGGCGGATCGAATGCCGGCAAGTTCCCCGCCTCAGCGTCCTTCCTCCAGGACGCCCTCGCCCAGGCAATCGGCTCGCGGTAGAGGGCGACGAACCGGACGTCCGGCCGCTCCTCGCGGATCGCCGGGACGAAGGGCGATAAGAAGATCGAGGACTCGACCAGGATTCGGCACTCGCGGAGGTCCAGGTCGCGCGTGTTGGGCCGTTTGCCGTCCTCCGGCCGGCCGGTCGGGTCCTCGTAAACGTGCGAGGTGACGAACCCGCGGAAGCGCGGAAACTCCCGCCACCAGGGCCGCTCGCGCACGGCGCGGCGGACCCGGGGCAAGAGCGGATCGAGCCTTCCGGCGCGGACCTCGACGCCCATTTCGCCGGGTTTCCCGTAGGTCGGCTGGGGTTCGTGGAGGCCCACGGCGCCCTCGACGTAGCGGTCGAAAAGGTTGGCGACGAACGCCGTCCCCGAGTGCCCCGCGCTCACCACCGCGATCACCTGCATGGGTTCGCCTCCTGCCCGGCAAGATCGAAGAGCAGCCCGCCCGCCGGGAACCGTTCGTCGCGGCGGCGGCGGATCGCCTCGGCGCGCTCGCGCTGGGGTTCGAAGCGGCCGACCATGTAGCCGTAGGCGGCGTCGTAGTCCTCGCGCCTCGCGCACCAGAAAAACCCTCCGTCGCTGGACCCGACATCGCCCGTGGCGGTCGCCAGGTCGTGCATGGCCTGGTCGAACGCCCGGCCCGAGATCCGCAATCCCATTGTCCGGAGGTTCGCCAGGATCCGGGGCTTCGTCCTCGCCGCGCCTGCCCCGGAGCAATGGCGCTCGAGGTACGCGGCCAAGAGTTTGTGGGCGGTCGAGAGTTCCACGTTCAAGGCTCCAAGCAACGGCCATCCGCAGATTACGCAGAGTTTCGCAGACGACTGCCGTTCTTTTTTCCCATAGATTTATCTGCGTCCTTCTGCCCCTCGACCACGCTCGGGGCCTGCGGCGTCATCTGCGGATACCCGCCTCCTCCTCTTTCGGCTCGACGTAGAAGGCATCGCGCCGCACGCGCCGGCAGCCGACCTCCCGCAGCGTCTCGTCGCCGTAGGCCGCGAGGACGTCCTTATTGGGCGACTTTTTCACGATCACCGCGTCCGAGAGGTCCGCCGCCTCGAGGGCCGCGACGATGAACTCGGCTTTGCGGTCCAGGCGGATGCTCACCACGGTCCGCCAGCCGATCCGGCCGTGGGGGAGGGCCTTGGAGCGGGCCTTGCCGAACTCCTCCTCGTGGGCCCCGGCGAACTCTTCGATCGCGTCGCGGAGGTTCTGGGCCGTCGTCAGAACTTCGGCCGTGCAGGCGGCGGTGTCCTCGCGGATCCTGCGGATCTTCTCTTCGGCCTCGGCCTTCCACCGTGCGGCACATGCCTCCTCGTCGGCGATGATCCGAATCGTCCTGTCCACGGCCCGCCAGTCGGAGAGGGCGGGGAGATCAGATTTTTTTCGTTTTGCCACGGGAGACTCCTTTAGCCTTTTCCACATGCTTTACGATCCATGTTTCTGAAACGCCGCGCGCCAGACGCCAGAATAGGCTTTTTGCCACCACCTGTCCGATCCTCCAGAGCCGGCACTCCAGACCATACTCGATGACGACGCTGGCGGCCCAGTCTGCGTTCACTTTGGCGCTCGCAACGGCCATGAGGCGCCACGTTTTTTGCATGGCCCCCCTTCGCCTCACCATCACCGCCCAGATTTGCTCTCGGCCGGCCACGTCACGCCTCCCGGGCCGGCTCAACCTCAAACCGCACTCGCCCCGCTGCCGAAACCACCTCGACGGCCTTCACGCAGAGGCCCGCGACCTGAAGTCCCGCGAGGATGTCCTCGACCGCCGCGCCGGCCTCGGCGGGCGGCGGGGCGTCCGAGGTCTGTACCGGCGCTTCTCTGCGGTGGCGCGCGATCTGCGCACAGGATCGGCCCAGCGGAGGATTCACCCGCGCAGCGTCCAGAGTCGGAGGCGCGGGCCGCGCCGCCTTTTTGTTCCGCCGCTTCAGGCCGGCGCACGTCCGGCACCGCCCGCCCTCCCGCGATACCTTCTGCCCGCAACCGTCCACGCACTTGTGCTCCGCCATGATCGCTCTCCTTTTTTTCGGCCCGGCATCCGGGCCGTCCGTTTTTCCCCGCCCCGACGGCGCGGGCGGCCGCCGAATCCGTCTTTCGCTTGCCGCGTCCGGCGCCGGTTCGCCCGTCGCCAAGTCCTGCCCCGCGTCCGCCCGCCGCCGGAGGGCCGCGAGCGCCTCGCACCGTTCACAGCGGCCGTCCTCCGTCATCACCGCGCTGCACGCCCGGCACACGGGCCGCAGCGGTTTGCTCTTTCGCATGGACTTTCCTTTACGCCGTTGCGATCACACCGCCGCCCCTTCGCCGCCAGCCGGCTGGCCGACCACCGGCTCGGGGCCCGAGAGGACGAAACTCATCAGGGCCTTGCCGACCGACCGTTCGCCCTTGTCCCAGGCCGACACGAGCGCGACGGAGAGCCACGTGTCGAGCGCCGCCGGGTAGAGCGGTGTCGGGCGGCTCCCTCGCCCGCCGGGCGTGAGGTTTTTGAGCAGCAGATCCAGGGCGTCGGGGTGAATGAGTCCGAGCCGCCCGCCCGCCTGGAGGATTCGGAACTCGACGTACTTGCGGGCCTCGGCGGGCTTCAGAGGCCGGACTTCGCACACATGCAGACGACGCCGGACGCTCACGAGTTCCGGGTCCGCCAATGTCACGTCGAGGCCCGGGCTTCCCTCCGTCTGGCCGACACAAACGACGCCCAGGCCGCCGCCGGCGTCCGCGCAGATCTCGCGGAGTTTTTTAAGGTCCAGCCAGGTCTCGTGCGAGAGTTCGTGGGCCTCCTCGAGGAGCAGGCACGACGTCTCCCCTTCCTGATACTTCGCGGCGATCTCGCGGGCGACCTGGTGCACCAGGTCCTCGGCGCTGGACCGCGGCCGGGCCCCCGGCGCGAGGTCCCGGAGGAGCGCCCGCGGAAGGGCGCACGCCCCGACCCTCCGGCGCCGGAGCGTGAGGAGCCGCGCGACGTGGACCTTGCGGTTTCGGCCGATCCCCCGCCGATCGTCGCCCGCGAGATTCCCCAGGGCGTAGCGCACCAGCGTCGTCTTGCCGCACCCCGAGGGACCCTCGATGAGGAGGAAGCCGTGCCGCCGGACCGCCTTCTCGACCAGCGAGACGACCAAGCGGAACTGCGGATGCGGCCAGAACTCGTCGTCCAGGCGCGGCTCCTCGAAGGGGTCCCTCGCCAGGCCGAAATGCGACAACGTTTCGTCGGGCAACATGGTCTCGCTCTCCTTCCAAAAGTCCCACGCCTCAGGCGCAAAAGACTTGAATCCCTCGCATCCGTTTCCGTTCGACGCCCGCACCGGCGCCGCCCGCCGGAGCCGCGAGTATGCAGACGGCGGCAGCGGCGCCCAGAGCGGCCACCGGGGCTTCAGGCCCAGGTCCGCCGCCGCCCGGTCCACGCGGGCCTTCAGCAGCGGCGGCAATCCCTTCCGGCCGACGGCCACCTGGTCCAGGGCCTGCTGGCTTAAGCCCGCCGCGTGCGCGAGGTCCGAAAGGCTCGTGCCCGCCGCATCGAGGGCCCGCCGCGTCGCCGCCCAGAGGCCGAGCGGGCGACTAGGCCGAGGCCGCCGAGGCCTGCCCCTCTTCTTGTGCATCCGGAAGCCTGCCATGCCGCACCAGGTGTTCCAGTTGCTCCAGGTCGATCGTCTCGCCCGGCAGCCACGCGGCCGCGAGGCGACGGTCGGTTTCCGAAAGGGGCGTCGAGAGTCGGCCTGCACGCTGCAATCGCTCGATCGCCTCGTACCGGCCGACCTTGACGATCCGCTTCTCCAAGGCCTCGCGCTGGCCGGCGTCGAACGGCTTCGGCTCGACGCCGAGGTTCCAGGTCGGCGCGGCGGCGGCCGCGTGCCGCGTGAGATCCTCGCCCGAAAAGTCCACGCGCGCCGCTTCCTCCGAAAGGACCTCGGCGGCCGTCCTGGGGCATTCCTCGGCCACAAGCCGCCGCTCCGGCGCGGGCGCCCGGCGGGCGGCCTCCCACCTCTGCCCGTCGATCTCGATGAGGATTTTCTCGCCCTCGGCCGATTCGCGGCCCCGTTCCAGACGGCGGTACCGGACGAGGACCTCGCGGGCCACGAGGCCGCCGAAGACGCTCCAGTCCAGACCGATCCGCTCCCCCCCGGGCAGCCGCACGGAGACGTCCGGCCGGACGCACGTTGCGAATCGCGCGAGCGCCAGGTCCTGAAAAATTTCTGCCGGCGGCGCAGCGCGGAAGGTCTCGGGGTGGGCCTGAATCAGACGGACCCACCGGGCGTAGGGCGCCTCGCCCGTCGCGCGGCTTTCGCGGACGTTGGCGAGGAGGTTCAGGCGCCGGAAAAACTCCGGCAGGTCCGCCGCCGTCATGCGGAGGAGGATCCGCCGAGAGCGCCCTTCGCGCGTCTCCTCCACGCGGGACCGCGTCAGCCGTTCCTGGGCGTAGAAGGACGCGGCCGAGTGGAAACTCCGCTCGACCTTCCCCTTCGCCCAGGGGTGGTGCGGCTCGTGGAAGGACGGCTTAACGTCCAGCGCCCGGAGCGCCTCGCGGACCGTTTCGCTTGAGAGCCACGAACCGTTGTCGCCATAAATCTGCTCAGGCAGGCCGTAGAACGGCATGAGGAGCGGATCGGCTTTCGGCAGCCACGCCTCCGCCAGGGCCGCGAGGACCGACTCGGCCGACGGCGTCGGGATAGGGACGAAGTGCCGGGCGCGGCTGGCGTCGTCGAGGATCTGAGCGACCCAGAGCGGCGCCCGGCCCGGCTGCCGTTCCCGCCAGTCCACGACGAAGCCGGAGTCGTAAACGTAGTCACCCGACTCGAGGTCCACGTACATCTGGGGCGCCCGCGTCTCGTCGTATTGGTGGAGGGTGTTTGCGCGGACACGCTGGACCGCGCGCTTGACGGCCGGGGCGCGGCTGCCGTCCGGCCTGGCTTCGCCCCGGGCGCGGCTCGCCCGGACGGAGTAGCCATAGTGGGCGAGCGCCCGCCGCAGGCGGTACGGCGTCAGGAGTTCGTGGCCCGGCTTCTCGAGGTCGTGGGCGGCGGCCAGGACGTCACGGAGCGCAACCCTTTCGTCGAGTTGCCCGACGCACCAACGCAAGAGGTCGCCTCCCAACTCGCGGGCGTATTCGGCGTCGCGCCGCTTGTCCGCCCGGCGGGCGCGGGGCCGCGCCTCGCGAGTCAACCGCCAGATCGTCCGGTCCGAGACGCCGAACTTCTCCGCCAGCGCCCGGACCTCGGCGGCCCCGAAACTCGGCCGCCACAGCCGCCTCAATTCCTCGCGTTCCTGGTTTGAGAGCCCCATGCGTTCAGCCCTTCGATCTGCCGCTCTCGTTGGACCTTGGACTTTGGACTACTCCTCGCTCGGCTCCGGCCCCTTCCACGGCTTGCCGGGGAATGCCTTGTGGAAGACCTTGTAGAGTTCGTTCGCCACGCCCTGGGCGGCGCTCTGGAGGCGGCTGGAGAGGCTCGCCGCCGCGCCGTCCCGGAGTTCCTGGACCAAATCCTCCTTGTCCGCCTCCCGGAGGACCACCACCGCCCGGCCGGCCGAAAGGACCGCCTTGGCCATGGCCTCGCGGATCGGGTTCCCCCCCGCCTCGTCGGGATCGCGGGCCTTGGCATCCCGGTCCCGCCGGACCTCCAGGTCGTCGATCCTTTTCAGAAGCGACTCCTCCCGCTTGTCCCTCGCCGCCAGCCTCCGCTCCAGCCGCCCGACGTCGGCTTCCAACTCCTTCCGGGGCCGCGGAGCGGGCTTTTTCGGGTCCGCCAGGTCGTCGGCATCGAGTTCCTCGACCTCATCCTCATCAAACGCGCGAACCCCTGCGCCCAAAAGCGCAACCCTTTCGTTTTTGCGGTGGCCGTGCTCCAGGAAGTACCTGGCCTCGGCCATCCACCACTGTGCCGTCCGGAGCGGCAGGTTGGGGAAGTAGGCCTTGAGGAGCGCCCCCCAGGAGCCGTGGCCCGTCACGCGTTTGAGCCACAGGAGCCGCCGTCCCGCCTGGACCACAAACTCCGTCTGGATCACCCCGACCATCCGGCCCACGGCGTGGACCTGATCCACCACTTCACGGATTCGCTCGACGGTCGGTTCCTGGCCGTCGTCGAACTGGCTGAAAAAGTCCCGGACCTCCGGCGGCACCGCCGGCGCCTGCCTGGCTAAGGCCTTATCCTTCGTCACAGCGATCTCCTTTTCTGGCCCGGCGCTAGGCCGGGCGCTGCCCCGGCGAAGCCGGGTAGTCCCTGACAAAATCCCCCTGGCCGGTCCGAACCAACGGAAGTGCCTGAGTGCCTGAGTCCCTGGGTGCCTGAGGCGATTGCCGTTCGTTCCGCGTTCCGCATTCCGCGTTCCGCGTTGGATCGAGTTGTCTCGGCAGCGCCGCCTTGCCGACGTGGATCCGCACGAGGGCCACCAGGGCATCGAGGTCCGCCGCTACGGGTGCGTCGAAGATCATGAGGCCCGGCCGCCCGCGCCCGAACCGGACCACCGGCACGTCCTGCGCGAGGGCGAACCCGGCCTCATAGTGGGCGTCATTCCCCGCCGGCTCGACGAGGACAAAACAGTCCGCTTCGCGGACCGCGAGCAGCCGCACCACCTTCTCGCGGTAGAGACGCAGGCAGCAGGCGGTCCTGGCCGGGTCATCCTCGGGCATCCGGTCCCACTCCTGCACCGCGCGGTCGATCACGTCGGGTTCCCTTTCGACCGACAGCCGGACGTCATAGCCCTCGCGCCGAAGCGCCTCGCACACCGGCCCTGCCCGCCCGGCCTCGGACCACGACACCGCGACATAGACCAGGCTCATCCCCGCGCCTCCTTGTGTTCCGGTTTCCGGGTTCCGGTCTCCGGGTTCCAGAGTAACGCCTTCGACCACGCGCCCGGGCACTCCGTCGCCGCGAGTTCCTTGTGAAACCAGACCGCCTCCGGCCCGAACCCCCACGTCTCGAACGCCCAGGCCAGGAGCCGCCGGACGGAGGCCAAGGAGGCCTCGGGCGGGGGGCGGTCCGAGTAGGTACCTATCAGGGCGATCCCGAGGTTCCCCTCGTTCTTGTCCTTGACGTGTGCGCCCTGGCGGTCGAGCGGCCGGCCGAAAAAGACCCCGCCGTCCTCGGCGACCAGAAGGTGGTAGCCGATTCCGTCCCAGCCGCGAGAGCGGTGATCGGCGTCAATGTTTCGGATGCGTGCGGCCGGGTTGGCGGGGGACGTGTCGGTATGATGGATCGTCGCGCGCCAGAAGCGGCGCGCCGCTTGCGGCTTAGCGGCCGTTGTTGCCGGCGTCCGGCCCAGGGCCGTCGCCGCCATCGCCCGCCGGGCGGCCAGGCCCGCGCCCACGATCGCCAGAATGGAGGTTCGGCGGTTCATCTTTTCAGGGACCCGTCCTCGTTGTAGGCGGCCGGATCGGCGCCGGGGACGTGCCAGCCGCACATGGACCCCACGAGCATCGCGGCGACCTGCGCGCGATTCACTCCACAGGCCGCATTCAGACGGTCCCGCGCCTCCTCGAGCGTCTCGTCATGGTAGACCAGTCGGGCGGTCTCCACGGCGTGATACCCGGATTCGCCCCGCCGGATTGCGCCAAGGTCGCCCGTGCCGGGCAGGATGATCATGCACTTTTCCGGCAGGCCATCTGCCACCTTGATCTCGACCACGCACGCCGAGCAGTGGTATTCGTCCACCCACGAGCATGGCCCGTCGGGCGTGATGCAGGGGGCACCTTCGGTGCAGAGGCACGAGTGGCAAAAGCGTTCCCCCTCGACCTTCTCGTCCCCATCAACCTCGTCCTTGTCGCAAACTTCAAGGATGAGTGGCCCGCCAACAACCCGGTGATGGGCGACGACGCTGCCGTCCTTCAAATCGAGCGAGTCGCCGTCGTCCGCGAAGAGGTCGCGGAAGTGCTCGGCCGCGTACAGGGCAAGCGCGGTTTCGAGCCGCCCCGTCTCGGCCTGGAGGGTCCGGATCTTCGCCCGGTGCTGGCGGATGTCCCGCATGAACCCCTTGGCGGTCGCCAGCCCCTGTCCGTCCACGACACTTTGTTTTGCAGCCATGCTTGGCTCCTTTCACTTCGCACTCCGCCCTGGAATCAGTCCACCGGCGCCTCCAGGCCCCGGTCCGCAAAAAGGACCCGCCGCGCCTGGTCGCCCTCAACCCGACTGGCGCGGCGGGCCTTCGAAAATCGCGCCGTCCCCCGCCCATCGTTTATTTGGGCCTTACGGGTCCGGCGCGCGACTGCTTTCGACACGCTCACGGCCCACCACGTTTCACAGAACAAACGCCAGAACGCCCATGTTTCGACGATCCGCTGGTGCCGCCGGCGGCGCCGAATGCGGCCTCCGTGCAACGGCGGAAACGGCTTGCGGCAGTACGGGCATTCGGAGAGGAGCCGATGGGCAACCGCGATCTCGCCGGTCATCGTCATGGTGTCTCCGGCAAAAAATCGCGGGGCGGGGCAGCGCACACCTCTACAATCTTGCCCCGCCCCGGAACTTGGCGGAATTCCTTCAACATTCGGTACAGCGTCCACCGCGAAAGGCCCGTCTCCAGGGCCACAAGGTTCCGGAGCCTCGCCCGTCGATGAACCCGCAGATGCTCCAAAACCCGCGCGGCTTCCTCCGGCCGCCGGACCTCGGCCCTGTCGCTCCGCCGCCCGCGCGGGGCCTTGCCCTTCAAGTTCCGCGCCGTCTCCAGGTGCCGGTAAACCGTGCGGGGCGACTTGCCCGCCTTGGCCGCCAGGTCCACCACGGCCTTTCCCGTCTCCCGGCCGGGGCGCAATTCAACGATGTCGACGAGGTCGGCCGGCAACTGCTCGACCGGGACCGTCAGGATCGCCCGAGCGACCAGGCGCTGCGCCCAGTGGCGGAACGTCCGAACCCTGGCCCGCTTCGAGGGGTCCTTAATGCGGCGGGTTTCCAGCATCATGAGGAGGCCGACCACGCCTTCGTAGGTCAGGCACGCCAGGCGCGTCGGCCTCCACGTGCCGTGGTTCTCGTCAAACTCGAAGGGGGGTTCGAGGCACTCGACCAGGGGGGCGCATAGGGGGCCACCGTGGTTCCCTACAAAGGAGGCGCGTAGGGGCGCATCATGCGCCCCTACAAAGATGCTTACAACCGCGCCGAAAAAGTCTTCTCCGTTCCGGCGGATCGCGTCGCGGACCCACTGCCTTGCGTATCCGATGGCAGTGGCCAAGTCGGCGATGGGGATGTAGATTGCGCCGCCCGGCCTGGCCTGGATTAAACGGACCTTCGCCAGGCCCAAGAACGACCGCCAGTGGATGATGGCTCTTTCGTTCACAATGCCCTCCTTTGGGGGGCCACCGTGGCCCCCAATCTCCTATTCCACGACCACCAGGCGGTAGGCGTAGCAGCGTTGGCCGGCTTGTGTGAAGTTCACCTTGTGGGCCAAGGCCGCCTCGGCGGCGGTCGCATAGCGGGGAACCCCGGGATCGTAAAGGGTAAATGCATCCGGGTCGTGTTCGTGTCCCCCCTGGGGAGTCCGCTCTTCCAGGACGAACCAACGGCTGCAGAACCGGCACCACATTCCCAGTTTTATGACCAGGCAACGCCCCTCGTCTAATTCTTCGAAGACGGCCCTGTCGTGTCTGGCGATCTCCCGCTTGCACCGTGGGCAGAAAAAAATGCGGGGTTTGCCCGATGCTATGGAGCACTCAGTCACGTCGACACCTCCTCTCGTCGCCTGGGCGGCATGGCCCGCAGGCCGGAGTAACGGCGGACGACGAATCGCCGCCACCAGAGGTCGCCGAAAAGTTCTTCGGCGCGCACGCCGACCACGTCGGAAATGGCCTCTTGGAGAAACGGCGAAACCTTCCGGCCCGAGACAACCTTCGAGACCTGGGGAACGCCGACGCCGATACGCTCCGCCATGCGCGTGATCGTCCAGCCGCGCCGCGCGAGTTCCCGCTTGACATCTCCTGCCGCCATGCTAGATTTCCTTGCGGGCAATGGCTCTGGCCCAAAAAAGGGCCGCCTGCGGCCCGATTTGACAGCACAACTTTTTCGGCTATAATTACTTTGCCGTGGCCGACTCTTTGTCGGCCTCGACCGTCCTTCTGTGGGCACTATCGGCGATGGCAAAGACAAAGTCAAGCGAAAAATCCGATAATTTTTCTGACCAAGCCCACAGGCTCCGCCTGGTAAGGGCGGACCTTCGATTGACCCAGCACGAAATGGCGGAACGGGCGGGGCTGACTATAGATACTTACGGCCGCGCTGAACGGGGGGCCAACCTGATTCCGACAGAAATGCTCAACACCCTGGCCGCGAAGTGCCGCATCAGCCCGACCTGGCTCTTGACGGGCGAAGGCGAGATGTATATTGAAGAGGGGGGGCCGACCGTCCCGAAGGACGAGGGCCAGTTGGCTATGGAGCAGGCCCGCTTTGAAGCGGCCGGGGAGGCCCCGCCAGGCCGGACCCAGACCATCCACCTCGAAATGGCTGGCCTCCGCATAACCATCCGTGTCGAGCCGGCCCCGCTAAAGGGGGGATAGATATGGGACACGCAGACGGCGTTGCCTTCTGTGATCGGTGCGGAGTGGCCCTGCCGAGCGTCCGGGCCAGCGGAATGCGAGTTGTTTGCCCCGCCTGTGAACGCCCCCGGGCCGCCAGATCCCCCTACCGCGGCATGCGTGCGGTTATTGGTCTTTTGATCTTTCTGTGCGTTGCGGGCCTTGTCTTTGGGCCGTGGCTTTTCCGCCACCATCGCCTAAATTCACCCCCGGTTTCTCTCCTTCATGGGAAGGCGGCGGGGGTCGCGAAAGCCGAGGCTGCTGTGGGGTGGGGGGAGATGTTCACCCTTACGGTCGTCAGCGAAATGCACCCTGACGAGATTTGTGAACTGTTGCGCCTGGTGCAGGCCTCTTATCCCGACCTCCCCGAGGAGGAGACGACCCGACGAAGGGCCGTATACGTGTATGGTGGCTTTGAAGTTTGGCTTGCCCGGCACGGCAGCACTGGCTGTTTTGAGCAGGATCTTTCGCGGTTTATCTCGTGGTTGCCGGACGGGGGTGGCCGGTACTGATCGTTCGGCGAATCGCGTAAGGGGACAAACCATGAAGAAAAAACGGATCGTTCTTGCGGGCGTGGCGGCCTTCATCTTGATCGCCGCCGTTGCCCTGGCCGTGACGGCAACGGACCGGTGGTTGGGCGGGTCGGGGGCTCCAGGGGTAGATGGTCCGAACGCTGCACTTTGGCGGGAGTATCTGGCGCAGCCCGAGGAGCACCTCACCGCCCAGCGCGGGGAGTTTCCGCCGCCCCCCCGTCCGCTGTTATCGCCGGACAAACGGGCGGCCCGCGATGCTCGGGTAAGGGCCAAGGCCGAAAAAGTCGTCCGGGAGGTAATGGTTAAAAAGGGGGTTGGGGAGCGCGAGGCCCTTGAATTTCTTGTCAGGAAAGAGCGCCGCGTCATAGATGAGTTCCGTATGGACACAGCAGCCAGGGAGGCCGTCCGCGACCACGAACAGGAAAAACACCCGCGTTCAGAGGCCGGACGCAATCGTGGTGATTGGTGACGAGGTTCTTCTAAAATCGGCGCGGAGTCGCCGCCAAAATTGTGGATAACTCTGTGCACGATTTGTGGATAACCTCTCGCCGCGTCCCTGCCGATCTGGCAGCATCCCGCGTTTTCCCGCCTCGTCCCGTTCTTTCCCGCAGACCGTTAAGACAAATCGCTCCCCCTAATACGACAGAGAACAACAACGCCGCGGCCTCCGGCTTCATCGCGTAAGTTTTACGCGGTGGGTTCGCCGCGGGGCTTGCCCCGCGCTGCGAACCCGCCTACGCCAAGGCTACGGCGGGCAAGCAGCCAGCGCCCCGCCCCGAAAGGGGTCCAATATAGACAGGGACAAGCGGGGCGGCGAACCCGCCGTCCTGTCGGTGGTTGGCGTGCGGCCGCCTCTCGCGATATAATCCGGCCATGCTCCGCTCGATCTGGGTCGCCTTCCGGGAACTCGTCTTGCCCACCCATTGCGTGGCCTGCGAGGCTCCCGCGCCGCGCGACACGCCGTTCACCCTGTGTTCCGCCTGCGGCCGGGCCATGGCCGGCCTCATCTCGGTGCCCCACTGTCCACGTTGCGGCCGCGGCGCCGGCCCTTATGCCTTCGACCTGGAAGGGTGTTCGCTCTGCCGGGGCCGACCGCTTCGCTACGACGGTCTCGCGCGCGTCGGACCCTACAAGGACCCCCTCAAGGGCCTCATCCTGGCCTACAAGTACGGTCGGCAGCGGGACCTCGGGCCGGTTCTGGGGCGCCTCCTGGCCGAGCGGGTCGCCCTCGCGCCGTGGGCCGACCTCGTGGACATGGTGGCCCCCGTGCCGCGTCAGACGCGCCTTCCCGCCGACCGGCGGGCCGAGAACGTGCGCGGAGCGTTTGCGGTGCGCGGCGGCGCGTCGGCGGTCCAAGGCCTGCGGCTGCTTCTCGTGGATGACGTTCTGACGAGCGGCGCGACGGTCGGCGAATGCGCGCGGGTCCTGAAGCGGGCGGGGGCCGCCTCCGTATTCGCGGCGGTGGTGGCCGTCGCCGGTCCCAACGAACCCGGGCCGTGGTAAGAGGAAGGCGTCGGTGATAGGGGGAAGCACGGCCGGGCAAGGCCGGCCGTGCCACACCTGCCGCGGGCGGCTTGAACGGACGCTAAGCCGCCCGCCTTCGCCGATGGCTTCGGCGTGGCAAGCAAGCGGCTGCGCTCATCTCCGGGCTTGAACGGCGGGCGGGTCGGCGGTTATAATGCCCGCCGGCGAAGTTTCCGGACATCGGGGGCCCCAATCGTATGACCTGGATTCCATTCGGGCGGCGCTTTCGGGAGATCGGTCGGCTCGGGCACGTCCTGTCGGTCCTGACGAAACACGGATTCGGCTGGCTCGTCGTCAGCCTCCACCTGGACCGCTTCGTCCCCTTCCGCAAACGCCTGCTGAAGCGGCGCGAAAAGGTCACCGAGGAAACGGCGCCCACCATCGCCTCCCGGATCGCCAACGTCCTCCAGGAACTCGGGCCCACGTACGTTAAACTCGGCCAGGTGCTCTGCAGCCGGCAGGACCTCCTCCCGCCCCCCTTTATCCAGGAATTCCGCCGCCTCCAGGACAAGGTCCGCCCGTTTCCGAACGACGAAGCCCGCCGCGTCATCGAGGAAGAACTCGGCCGGCCGATCGGCGAACTATTCGAGACGTTTGGGCCGGAACCGTTTGCGGCCGGCAGCATCGCCCAGGCGTACAAGGCCCGCACGGCGGACGGCCGGGCCGTCGTCGTCAAGGTGCGCCGCCCGGGCGTCCGCGAAAAGCTGGAATCGGACATCGACATTCTGTCGCGGCTGGCGGAACTGGCGGAACGCTACGTCCCGGAGTATCGCGTTTTTCGGCCGGCGCTCCTGGTGGAAGAGTTCGCCCAGACCGTTCGTCGGGAGGTCGATTTCATCGCCGAGGCCTCCAATACCGAGCGCTTCCGACAGGCCTTCGAGGACGACGAGCACGTCCTCGTGCCGCACGTCCTCTGGCCGCTCACGGCCTCGGCCGTCCTCACCCTGGAGCACCTGGAAGGTATCCCGATTTACGACGAGGACGCGATGGACCGGGCGGGAGTGGACCGCAAGGCTCTGGCGTCGCACGTCACCGAGTGTTTCATTCGCCAGTATTTCGAAATGGGGTTCTTCCACGCCGACCCCCACCAGGGCAACCTGGTGGTCCAGGCGCCGGACCGCGTGGGCATCCTCGACTTCGGGCAGGTCGGCCGACTGAGCGACGTCATGCGCTCCCGCCTCGGAACCGCCCTCATCGCCGCCCTCTACCGCGAGTTCGACATCGTCGTGGACGTGCTCGACGACCTCGGGTCCCTGCCGGACGACCTGGACGATGAGCGCTTCATGGCCGACTTGGCCGGCCTCGTGGACAAGTACAGCGGCATCCCCCTGAAGCGCCTCGACGTGCGGAACCTCTTCGAGGAACTCACCGCCACCGCCCGCCGACACCGCGTCATCCTTCCGCGAGACTTCGTTCTCCTCGGCAAGAGCCTCGTGACGATGGGCGGCGTCGCGCTCGAACTCGATCCCGACACCAGCCTCGTCGAGGTGGTCCGGCCGAAGGTCCGGTCCATGGCGGCGGAGAAAATTTCCCCCAAGCGATTGGCCGAACGCGGACTCCGCAGCGCCTACCACGTCGCCGCCATCGCCGAGCAGGGCCCCCGACAACTGCGGGAACTCGCGCGAAAACTCACTCGCGGCCGCCTTCAGATCCAGTTCCGCCACGAAAACCTCGACCGCTTCATCAGCGAACTCGATCGCTCGACCAACCGCGTCGCCTTTGCGATGATCGTCGCCGCCATCATTCTCGGCTCCGCCGTCATCATGGGCGCCAACGTCGGGCCCAAGGTGCCTTACACCGCCAACGTCCCGGTGCTTGGCCTGTTGGGCTTTCTCGTGGCGGGCATCCTGGGCGTTTGGCTTGCCTTTGCCATCCTGCGATCCGGACGGTTGTGACGGCGGCGATGGCCGTCTATGGCCTAACAACGGCATTATCCGCAGATGGCGCAGATAAACGCAGATAAGGATTCCGGTGGAAAAGGAAGAAAGAAAATCTGCGTACATCTGCGAAATCTGCGGAGGATCTGTTGAGTTTCGACGCGGCGAGTGGAGGCGGTTCTGAGGAAAGGGAGAGCCATGCGCCCGATTGGCCTGGTCTGCTGGATTGCGATTGTGCTGGGAATGTTCGGGGCGGGGCATCGCTTCGTTCCCACGCCCGCGGCGGCCGCGGAACCGCCCGCCGGCGACGCCGCTTCCTCCGTCCGCAGCACCACCCTGGAGTTTGAACTCCTCGCGGACGACAAGCCCGCCGGCAAAATGTCCTACCGCGTCATGGAGGTTCAGGACAAGGTCATCCTCCAGGTCCGCTTCGAGATCGCTCGCCGCGACAAGCAGGCCGGCTTCGAAAGCCTGATCGTCTATCGCACCGGCGAACGGCCGCTGCCCGAACGCGCCACGGCCTCCACGCGCCTCGGAACCTTCAAACTCATGGAGGGCGAGGCCGTCTTCGTCCCGGCGGCGGAAGGCGGCGGCCTCGTCGCCCAACTCGACGTCCGCGGATTCGCCGACCGCGACCAGAAACCCTTCGACGCGCCGCGCGAACTCAAGAAGGAAATCCCCGTGCCCGCCGGCCTCGTCCTCTCCGCCCCCGCCTTCCTCTATTTCGGGCCTCGCCTCCTCGACGGCCCCGGTCGCGTCGAGAACGTCGTTCACCTTGAAGTGCCCGACGACATCGATTTCCCCGCCTTCCTCAACTTCAAGACCGACTGCGTCCTCACTCGCGGCGAATGGGACGACCAGGGCCGCTCCGAGATCGTGCTCGCCCAGCGGTTCCCGGGCGACAACTACCGCCCCCTGGCCAAAATCACCGTGGACCGCGAGGGCCGGATCGTCGCCGGCACGCTGGGCAAGTTCGCCCTTCGCCCCGCAACAGGCGAGCAAGCCCCCGCCGCCATTGAGCCGCAACCCTAAGGCGCCGCCCTGAGCGCAGCCGAAGTCCTAACCGCAAAGTGCGCCAAGCACGCAAAGAAAGGCGAGGATGGGGTAAAGGCCAAACAGCAAGGAGTTTATTGTCTGGTTGCTGTTTGTTGTTCCCCCCGTTAGGTTGTTCTTTGCGGGCTTTGCGCACTTTGCGGTTAAGACACGCCTTCACTTATAGCGACCGGCGATTGTGGATAACTTTTTGGAGCCAGTTTGGCGGGGTATTTTCGGGCGATTTTTTACGGGCCACCGGCCCTGGCGCTGGCGTCCGGGGGGATTTTTCGACGGACGGGGGGCCAATGGTAAGATGGGCTAGCGCGGATTTAGTGCCTTTTTCGACTTTTTTCGCGTTTTTGGGGCGGTTTTTACCGGTTTTTGTGCCCTATTTCGCACTCTTTCCATCCATGCCATGTGCATACCTTTATGTGCATAACTTCCTTCCCGCGAACGTAAGTGTGGACGGCCAGGGACTGAGGGACTGAGGGACGGCATTTTCGATCCTTCGGCGCTGCTCCCTTCGACTCGCTTCGCTCGCTCAGGGCAGGCAGGGCAGGCAGGGCAAACAAGGGAGGGGGCGGAAAGGCGGGCGACGGAAATCCCGTGGGGTTCAATTGAAGAGGAGGAGGGTGTGGAATATTTCGATTGGCTGGCCAACGGTCGGCCGGTTGTGCCCAGAACGAAAGATGGACGAAAGGCCAACTATTGGTTTCTCCCTCCGCCAACAGCCGGACGGGCATAAGCACAGCTTCGTGGCGTTGCTTTTCATGGCCTGTTCTATCTTCACAGCCCACTCGTCAGGACCGCCTTCCTGTACGTATCCGAGCATCCCGGCGAAGGCGTCATCGTGCGCGTATCTTCCGTCAAGAAAACGTTGGATACCCTCGCTCCCGATGTAAACAGAAATGCCGTGGTTTGAACCCAGGCGTTTGGCCTCGAACTGCAGTCGGGCACGAGGCAAGTTCTGCGAGGAGTCAATCCGGATGTCTAGCCTCCGGCGTCTCTTCCCTTGTCGGGCCAGACCGGGTACCCGCGGTTCCTCGTGAATGCTGAACCATCGCATCCAGCGCGGTACGCAGACCTTATCGAGTACGGCATCCACTGCTCGCACCAATTCCCCGGTAATGTCCTCCTCTTCTGCGCAGGCGAATTGGGCAGGGATCAGGGTCGCATAACCCCTCCCGACGAGGTCGTGAGCCCTTCGCACAAATGTCTCGGCGTAAGCCGTGCCGTTGGCGGATGCGCCAGGCAGTTGATAGGAGGACCTGTCCCTCAAGTCTCATCCCTCCGCGCCATGGACTCGGGGACAATTTCCATTGCGTCAACTCTGGCCTGGCTCTGCGTCCAGTGGAACATCTGCATCGGCTTCAGAATATAGGTGTTGTCGCCATCGTAAACTCGTAGATTCCGGTCGAAGTACACCCACTGGCTTTTCTTCTGGCGGATGCGCTGCCGACATTCTTCGAGGGACGTGGCCTCCGAAACACCTGCCCTCAAGACAGACACCCGTCCCCTTCCCGTTGCTTTCCGGACAAGGGTTACACACACCATGCCGGAGTGGTCGTCGTGGACAATCTGAACGTCGTGGGTCCCTGGAATCTCGCCGCAGATATAGTCGTCTAGCTCCTCCTTTAGAGACAGGCCGTAGGCCAGCATGTCTGACTTGGCTGGCCGACCCACTGCCTCCTTGCCCAGTTTGCCGTTGTTCAGCGCAAGACGGACACGCACCATGTCGTGAACTAGTGTACGCTCCTGAGGGGCCAGACCCAAAGCGTCGTAAACCAGACCATTCACCTCTGCGATTGCGGCGCCGCCGAGTACCGCCCGGCAGGGCGGGGCTTCCTCGTCGCCATCGTTTTCCCGGAGTCTCTGGCTCTGATACGCCTCGCGAGTAGCTTTCGCCAGACTGTCGTGCACTCTGGCCCACGCCTTTAGCTCGCTGGCACTCATTCCATGGAGAGGCGTGGGAATTTTGCGGAGAGCCTTCAACGTGGAAACGTTCCGTTCAACGCCGAACTGCGTTGAGGTGAAAAACTCGAAATAGAATGCGAAGTCCGAATTAAGAAACAGCGACAGGGCCTTCAGAAAATCCTTGTTATCATTGGGGCTCGAAATGCCAATCTGTCGCGGCGGTACAATGAAGAACTGCTCTGAATAGACTGCGAAATTGCGCGCGGCATTGACCAGGACATGAGGTGGATGGCACACAGACAGCGGGCCTTCTGCGCGACCTTTGCGGCAATGGGTGTGATCGGCGGGGACGGGCACCATAACCCAGTCCGGCAAAGCAAAAAACGCTCGCATTCCTTCTAACTTGGAAACGTCTGTCGTTCTGGTTGACGCGGGCAGGGAAATAGGTTCGACACCCTCTGTTGCATCTGCAGGCCGAAGTTCAAGACCTTGCGCAATAGTGATCAGGTTTTTCTTTTCCATTTCGCCGATGGTTTTGAATCGTCTCCGCAAAGATAGGAGGAGTTTTGCGTCCAAATGTGAGCCCCAAAAGGCAAGTTTCCAGGGGAGTGCCTGACCGTCCGCAACGCTTAGCAAAGGAATGTCCCGAATCTCGCTTGCGTTGATAACGATGCTCCAACTCTCGTTGCGCTTCTCTTTTGCGACCGGCCTCGTCGCTTCCTGGTTCGCAACCAGGGGCGAATAGGTGCGTATTGACTCGTCTTCCTCGACCCTTTCCTTCTGGTTAAGCCTTGGCCGATAGAAGAATGCTGCCGCGGGGGCGGTGAACCGTCCTGCGGATATGACCCAGCGCAGGTTTGAAAAGTTCGCTATTGTGTGAACTTTCATCTTCTGCAGGAACTGCCTACGGAACCCCTTGGCGGCTTCCTCGAAAAGCGTCATCGCGGGCAGGAATAATGCGATCTCACCGTTCTCGTCGGCGTACTCGGCAGCCCGCCATGCAAACGCTCTGGCGGTCTGACGGTTCCCCACGGGCCGATGTTTCTCTTCAGCCCTTATCCACGCAAGGACGGGTTCATCCTCCTTTCGGACGTTGCCCCTTTTCAGCTGCTTCCACGGCGGGTTGCCTACGACCCAGTCAGCCTTCTTGCGGGCAAACACCCGCTGCCAGTCGCCAGCGTCGTCGAAGAAGTTGCCACAGAAGATATTGTCGCGAAGGGTCGGAAGCCCTGGTTTCGGCCCCGGGCGGCCCTCTATCTCAAGGTCCGGAGGACGGACGTAGTCCAGCAGCGTGAGGATGAGGCTGAGCCTGGTTACGCTGCACGCATCCTCGTCTGTATCGAGCCCGACGAAGTGGGCCTCCAAGAGATCGCGGAGTTCGCTGGGGCTCGGACGCGTATCCGCTGGCGGGAACTCCTTCTCGATAAGCCGCCTGAAGGCTTGCACAAGAAAAGCGCCAGAGCCGCAAGCCGGGTCAAATACTCGCATGCCCCTCTTCAGCGGCCATCGATCCTCCAGCTCAGACAGCATGAAGTTAACGACCGGGATCGGCGTATAGTAAGCGCCAGTAGACCGCCGTCTGTTTTTAGCCCCGTCCTTGCCCGGCGCATTCAGAAACTGCTCATAAACGATGGATAGAATTTCGATCGGTATGTACGAGAAATCGTACGCCTTGAAGTCAAGGTGAAGCTGCCACCCGTCAGAGCCGATTGGCTCGTCGCCTTCGAAGGTGGCTGCTACATGCGCAACATGATTATTGGCGGGCGCACCCCGTTTCCGAAAGTCAAGTGGAAACACTTCGCCGTTCAGCCAATCATCGAGCTTCGCCAGGAGCGACTGAAGGCCGTCCGCCGTCGCATTTCGCCCGAATACGGCATTGCTGTCAATTTGCCACCTTTCGAGTTTTCGATCCGAGAGGATGTCCCTATGTCGCAGGTAATAGAGATAGACGTACTTGCCGATCAACGCGTGCGAGACGTCCCGGGCAAGCCCACCCCCATGCTGGAGCCACGCGTCCAGTTTCCGCAGGTTGTCGAGCAGGCTCCAGTCAACCCTATGCTCTGGACGGATGAATCGGCCCCACGCCCGCCAGGTTTCTCCCGAGTCCACGGCAGTCGCGTTGAGGGTCGTCGCGATCTTGTTTATGTCTGCCTTGCCGAACTCGCCCTGAACCGCCCGGACAGAGGCGCTTGCGCTGCCTAAGGTCTCACGGCAAAAGCCAGGGTAGACGCGAACGCTTTGTGGGCTGTTGACAATGAGAAATGGAACCGTGTCCTGATTCCACACCAGGCGATGTGCTTTCCTGGCTGCCTCTTCAGATGTAACGTCGCAAACGTACACCACGGGTACAGCGGGTCCGGGTCCATTGAGAGCGTATACGCCGCGCAGATGGCAGGGATCTTGGGCGGCCTTACGAAAAAGGTGACCGTAGTCCACAACTCGGTAAAAATCTCCCCTGTCTTCGCGCAGGTAGTTCTCGGACTTTTGATAGCCCAGCCTGTCGAGAAGCTCAGCGATTGTCATCCGTGGTCACCCATCGCTATGCAGTCGCGACAGCATGATGGTTTTCCTCGCCTTAATCTCGTAATCTGGGACACAATGCTATTTTCCTTTGGTCTTGCGCGGGCGGCCGGAGGGGCTCTGGCGGCCCGCGTGCCGCATACGCATAGTATACCTCGTGGGGAAAAGAAAAGACATTGTTGATTTGCGATTGCACGGCGAAAGGTAACGGCACGCGGGGGGAGAGCACTGGCGGGCAAGCCGCCAGTGGCACCCGGCGCATGCTGAAAAAACTGGAGCCACCTCCGGGATTTGAACCCGGAACCCCCGCTTTACGAAAGCGGTGCTCTGCCGTTGAGCTAAGGTGGCCCCGTAGGACGCCCGATTATATCGGCTATCGGGCGGGGGAAGCAACCTCAATTGCGGATTGCCCTTCGAGAGCCTCAGGGCCCTGAGCATGGTCGAAGGGCGGAATGCGGATTGCGGAATGAACGGCAAAACTTCTAGAGATTTTCGCCGAAGAGGAAGGCGCGGGCGAAGCGGTCGGCGATCTGGCGGTTCGTGAAGACCAGGGGCAGGAGGAAGGCGAGGTTGACGTTGGGCATCCGGAGGTAAGAGGCCATTTCGCGTCGCCATTCGCTTCGGAAGGCGAGGAGAGCGTCCTGGCAGGTGGTCCCTTTCCTTTCGCCGCGGTCGGCGGCAAGCGCTTCCAGGATGGAGCGAGCGGCGATGCTCGCGCTCCAGATGCCGGGATAGATGCCTTCGCCGGTGGCGGCGGCTGCGAATCCGCCCGCGTCGCCGACGAGAATGGTGCGCTTGCCGATGTGGTTGTCGAACTCGATGGCGGCCCCCGCGGGGATGACGGCTCCGGAAGGCCTGGCGGCGTTTGCCCCTTTCGGCAGCATTCTCTTGTCACGAAGCCCTTGAACCCAGGCGTTGTAGAGGGATGGGAGGCGTCCGGCCTCGGTGGCGCGGATGCCGATGCCGACGTTGACGGCGCCGGCGCCGGGAAACGCCCAGGCGTAGCCCGAGGCGCCGCCGAAGCCGAGGGCGACGTGGATGGCGCCCTCGAAGCCGTCGGCCAATTGCTTCCGTGTGAGCGGGACGTCTTTGGCGAGACAGGCGACGATTTGCTGGTCGGTCCATCGTTCGCGGAGGCCGAGGGAGCGGGCGACAATGCCGGCGGCGCCGTCGGCACCGATGAGGAGTCGTCCGACGAGGCGTCGGCCGGAGGCGAGCGTCACCGTGACGTTGCGTTCGGCGGCCTGGACGGCGACGACTTTGCGGCCGAGGAAGGTCTCAGCGCCGGCGCCGGCGGCCAGGCGCACCAGGGCCGCGTCGAACCTCTTGCGGGAGACGATGTATCCCAGGTGCGACCGGCTGGAGTACCGGGATGTGGCCTCGAGGTCCGGCGAGTGGAAGACGAGGTGGCGGAACGGGGCGGCGCGGACCTTGCGGCGAATCGTGTCGAGGAAGGGGAAGTCGCGGACCGCGTGGGCGTTCAGCCAGCCGGCGCACGACTTGGCGCGCGGGAAGCGGGCGGCGTCCACGAGGGCGACGGTTGCGCCGGCGTCGGCGAGGATTTTGGCGGCGGCGGCCCCGGCGGGCCCGGCGCCGACTACCAGGACATCGTACAACATGCGGCTCTCCCAGGCGGTTGCGGCAGGCCGGTGTCGTTCAAATCCGAAATCGAAAATTACTTTGCTCTGTTGAAGACATCCTTTCATGCTCCCTCTCCCTTGATGCTTGCCTGCCGCAGGCAGGGCAGAGGGACGGGGTGAGGGTGGAAGAGACGAATATCCAACAAGGAACACTCAACCGCAGAATGACCAAGTGAGAAACGGCACGGATTGTGCCGCCGTGCCTGCCGTTCACTTCATCCTTCTGCGGTTCCTTGTTC
>Ga0315288_10001988_pt1 | contig 26489 bp, 16 predicted proteins | sample YL17G11_20_MG_FD_203454 | JGI IMG/M metagenome (GOLD analysis project Ga0315288, IMG submission 203454) | Sediment microbial communities from Yellowstone Lake, YNP, Wyoming, USA - YL17G11_20 | ecosystem: Environmental > Aquatic > Freshwater > Lake > Sediment | place: USA: Wyoming | collected... | reverse complement strand
CTCGGGCATCGTTGCCTACGATGGTGACCGTGTCAACCTCGTCCTGCTCACAGACCTAGGCAAGTACGTGCTCGCCTCCGGCGCTGGTGGCGTTGCGCGGCTGCCGGCGGGCGACTATGGGCTACAGGGGTACGACTTGGTCAGCACAGTGGCTGGCAGGCAAGTGAGCATCACGTGCGGCCCCCCCGACGGCGCGAATGCGCCGAAGCTTCACATCCGAGCCGACCAGACCGTCCGCATACCGGTCGTGCGCGCGGTTGGGGTGGCCGTATCCCTGGACCGCCCCCCCGATAGTGACGATTACTCGCTGAGCCTCACCGTCACGGGCGACCAGGGGCAGGACATTCAGTCGATCAGCATCGATGGCGACGACCCCCCGCCACCGACGTTCAAGCTCGTCGATGGGAGAGGCAATGTCGTCGAGTCCGGCGAGTTCGAGTATGGGTGAGGGTTCACGTGTTCGTACTCAGGGCGAGTACGAGACGAGATGAGGGGCAAGACGCTGACGTGCGAGATCGAGTGGGACCTGCCCGGTATCGCCTGGAAGCCCTCCCCGGTGTCTCAGCGCCGGTTCCGAGTGAAGTAGCCACAGGGTCGTCTGGGGGCGCCCATGACGAGGGAGCAGCTCGAGCGGCTTCCCAAGGCCGAGCTCCATCTGCATCTTCGGGGCGCGATACCCCTTGAGGTCGCGCAGACACTGGCGCGGCGCTATGGTTGCACGATCGGGCAAGACGCCTCCCCCGACTTGCGAGCTCGGATGCTCGCGTGTCCGAACGTGCGCGCGTTCCTGACGTCACTCGACGCCCGCGAGCCGGATCTGGAGGCTCTGTTCGCCTACGAGACCTTCGACCAGTTCCTCATGGCTTTCGCACTCACGGGGTTCCTCTTCCGCTGCGCGGAGGACCTTGCCATGCTCATCGCGGGGGTCCGAGACGAGCTGGCGCGACGGAACATCGTCTATGCCGAGGTCATAGTGGACCCCTTCGGCTACGAGCTGCGGGGCATCCCCATCGACGATGTCTGGGCATGCCTTGAGGAGGGCGGGCGTCCGCCCGAGCCGCGCATCCGGTGGATCGTGGACCTCGTGCGCGACTTCGGGCCGGTCGAGTGCATGAATCGGCTGCACCGTACCCGTGAGGCCGCGTGTCGGTCGGTCGTGGGGATCACCCTCGGGGGAAGCGAGCACCTCTTCCCTCCGCCGATCTTCGCCGGCGTCTACCGCGAGGCGGAACGTCTCGGCCTGCGCCGTACGGTCCACGCCGGCGAGGCCTTGGGACCGTCAAGCGTCTGGGATGCGCTGGATGTCCTCGGCGCTGAGCGGATCGGCCACGGCGTCCGCGCTGCGGAGGACCCCCGCCTCGTTAGGCATCTCGCGGAGCGCGGCGTGCCCCTGGAGGTCTGCCCCACCAGCAACGTAGCCACGGGAGTCTACCCATCGCTGCGGGAGCATCCGCTGAAGCGACTCGCGGATGCGGGCGTCGCGGTCACGCTCGCATCCGATGACCCGACGCTCTTCCACACGAGTCTGGTCGAGGAGTACCTGGCGGCTCAGGAGCTGGGGCTGGACGAGGACGCCATCACGCGGGTGCTCGAACGGGGCTTCGAGGCGGCATTCCTCCCAACCGAGGACAAGTCGGCCTACCTGGAGCGCCTTTGCCGCGCACAGAAGGCGGAGCGGACCACCGAAGCCATGTAAGCACGGGACGGGAAACCGGGGACAGCCACCGGTTTGGCGCGGGAGCCTGCGTCCTAGGGGGACCATCACCAGCGAAACCGGTGGCTGTCCCCGGTTTCCCCCGGTTTTCCGCCGCGGGCAGACGATTCCGAATGCAGCCTCACCGGGAATCAGGGTCGGCAGAGGGTTCCGGTGTGTGTATAATGAACGGCGTCCTGAGGAGCCGTTCGGTAGCGGGGGGCCGGTATCCGGTTCGGTGCTGTTGCTGTGCGTATGCACGGCTCGCGGGCGAGCGTCAGCGTCCGCCGCGATGGGGGTCTTGACTTTGGCATCCGGCAGGGTCCTAGTGGTCGATGACGAGCGCCCGATTGTCATGGTCATCGAGACGAATCTGAAGATCTCCGGATACGAGGTCCTCACAGCTTACAACGGGCGCGACGCGGTGGAGCTGGTGAGGAGTCAGCGTCCGGACCTGGTGCTGCTGGATGTGATCATGCCCGAGATGGACGGCTGGGAGGCACTGCAGCAGATTCGTGGCGATCAGGACCCCGAGATCGCGTCCACGCCGATCGTGATGCTGACCGCACTGGACCGCGACCGCGATATTCTGCGCGGCTACGAGTACGGCGTCGACATCTACCTGACGAAGCCGTTCGAGCCAGAGGAGCTTCTGGAGATTGTGGCGCGCGTACTGGAGGCCAGGGACGAAGACCGCTTCCTGGACAGCCTGGGCTCGGACCAGTAGACGCGCGGCTTACGGATCATGGACCTGACCCTCGGCATTGACACCGGCGGGACCTACACGGACGCCGCCATCGTCTCCCGCGAGCGCGGGCAGCTCTTGTGCTCCGCCAAGGCGCTCACCACTCCGGGCGACCTCGCCCTCGGCATCGTCCACGTCGTCGACCGGCTGGATGCGGCCCTCCTGCCGCACGTGGGGCGAGTCTGCCTTTCCACGACCCTCGCGACGAACGCGGTGGTCGAGGGCAAGGGTGGTCGGGTGTTCCTGTTCCTTCTCGGCCACGACCAGCGGACCATCGATCGCTTCCACCTCGCCGACGAGCTCCCGAGTGTCGAGTACGCCCTTCTGGCCGGGCGGATGGGCCAGCGCGGCGAGGAGCTGACGCCGCTCGATGCGGACGGCATCCGACGCATCGCGCGGGAGCGCGCCGACCAGGTGGACGCGTTCGCGATCTCCGGGTATTTCGCCGTCAAGAACCCGGCTCACGAGCAGGCGGCCCGAGGGGTCATCCGCGAGGTCTGCGATCGGCCGGTGGTATGCGGACACGAGCTTTCCGCGCAACTGGACTGCATGCGTCGTGCCACCACGAGCGTCCTCAATGCCCAGCTTCTGCCGATCGTGCGAACGCTCATCGAGGCGGTTCGAGGGGCGCTGGCCGAGCGCAACATGGGCCACGCCATGCTGCTCGTCATGCGTGGCGACGGCTCCCTGATGCCCGTGGAGGCCGCTCACGCGCGCCCCATCGAGACGACGCTGTCCGGCCCCGCGGCGTCGGCCATCGGCGCCCGGCACCTGGTGGGCCAGGACGAAGCCATCGTCATCGATATGGGCGGCACCACGACGGACCTCGCGGTGCTGAGCGGAGGCGAGCCGAGGGTCTGTAACGAGGGCGCCTTGGTCGGTGGGTTCCGCACTCATGTCCGGGCGTGTGACATGGCGACCATGGGGCTGGGCGGGGACAGCCACCTGCGAGCCGACGCCTTTGGCGAGTTGGTCGTGGGCCCCCGCCGTGCCGTACCGTTGGGGCTGCTCGCCAGCGAGTTCCCCCAGGTCGTAGCCGCGCTGGAGCGTCACTCGCGGGTCCCACGACTGGCGCGCAGCCGGTTCGCCGCGGACTTCGCCTTGCTGCGGGCCGATCGCGTCGGCGGGGAGTGGTCCCCCAGGGAGCGGGCGCTGCTGGCGGCCCTCGCCGACGGCCCCTGCCCGCTGATCGACCTTGCGGAGCGCCTCTCGGCACTGGATCCCAGCCTGCTGCCGCTGGAGCGGCTGGAGGCATCCGGCGCCATCATGCGCGCGGCGCTGACGCCAACGGACGTGCTCCTGGCGATGGGCCGCCTGCAGCTCCACGACCCGCGCGCCAGCCGGATCGGGGCACTGATGCTCGCCGACCAGCTCGGCCTACGCCTCGACGAGCTGCACGCGCGCGTGGTCGACCTGATGGCCGAGCGCATCGCCCTGTTCACCCTTCGGCAGACACTGGCCGCCGATCTGCCGATCGATCTAGGCGGCGATCACGCGGATGCCATCCTGAGAGCATCGCTCGCTCCCGGCGACGAGAAGGCCATCGCGTCCCTGGCCGCCCGGGTGGCCCACCCGGTCATCGCCATCGGGGCGCCCGTGGGCGAGTACTTCCCCGCCGCGGCGGAGAAGATGCGGGCGCGCCTCCTGATCCCCGAGCATGCCGGAGTGGCGAACGCCATCGGCGCCGCGGTCGGCAGATTGCGGAGAGTCGTGGAGATCGAGGTGCGTCCTGTCTATCAGGGAGCCGCCCTGTCCCACTACGCGGTACACTCGCAAGAGGAGCTGAGCGAATGGCCGTCGTTGGAGGAGGCGATCGCGCGGGCCGAGGAGATCGGCGAACGCATCGCGCTCCGCGACCTTCACGGCGCGATCAGCGGCCACGACGGTGCGGTGGTCGAGTCGAGACACCTCCGCCGCTCGGCGCAGGCGAAGGGGTCCGACTCCGAGGTGCTCATGGGCGTGATCGTTCGAACGTCCGCCACTATCGAGGCGGTGCCGGGTTCGGCTCGGCAGGCTTCGTCGCAGTGACGGGCTTGCCTATGCGCGCGGTCGCGGGCCTGGGGATAGTGAAGGAGTACGCGGGATGAGTGGACGTTCGAGCCGCGTGGGGGTTGCTTTCGGCACGGTACTGGCCTTGGCCGTGCTGGTACTGGGGTGTATGGCGCCGTCGTGCTCGTCCGGCGCGGACATGGGTGGCGGCGGCAATGGCGGGAACGACCACGCCGCAGACAACGGGGGCGCGCCTGGCGATGGGTTGAGCTTCGATGCGGCCCGAGCCATGGAGCAGCTCCGCGCTCAGGTGGATTTCGGCCCCCGCACGCCCGGCACTCAGGGGCACGCCGACTGCCTCGACTACCTCGTCGACAGCCTCTCGCAGGTGACGGACAAGACGGAACGCCAGGAGTCCCAGTACACGAGCACCAATGCGTTTCCCGGACAGTCGTTCGACATGACGAACGTGATCGGGACCATCGAGTCCTCGGTAGGCACCACGGCGCCCACGCTCCTCCTATGCGCACACTGGGACACACGCCCGTATGCCGATCAGGACCTCGACCCGGCCAAACGAGATCAGCCCGTCCTCGGGGCCAACGATGCGGCCTCCGGCGTGGGGGTGCTGCTGGAGCTGGCGCGGGTGTTCCACGCGTCGCGCCCGCCGGTGAACCTGGTGATTGCATTCTTCGATGGGGAGGACTTCGGGCTCAGCGGAGACCTCAGTGAGTGGTTCCTCGGCTCACGGTACTACGCCGCGGCCCTCGTCGACGAGAAGCCGGACCAGGCCATTCTGCTGGACATGATCGGCGACGCCGACCTGCGGGTCGAGATCGAGCACCACTCGCTTCAGTCGAACCTGTCGCTGTACCGGGCCATCTGGGATGCGGCCAAGGCGCTGGGCTACGAGGAGCAGATCCCGTCCGGCACCAACCCAACAGCATCGATCATGGATGACCACCTGGCGCTCATCCAGGCCGGGATCCCGACCGTGGACCTCATCGACTTCGACTACTCCGCCTGGCACACGACTCACGACACAGTCGACAGGTGCTCGGAGGACTCCCTGCGCGCGATCGGCGAGACCCTCGAGCGCGTCATCCGCGAGGGGCTCTAAGGGGCCGGAGCCCATGGCGCCGACAGCTCACGGGAGGCCTGTCTACGGACTGACGGTCGCGATGCTGCTCGTCTTCGGCGTTCCGCAAGCCGGGCACGCCGCCGAAGGCGCAACGCCGGCTCCGCCGACCCCCATGGTCCAGGTGGACGCGTCCGCGTTTCCGCGTATCGCGGTGTTCCTCAGCAGCGCCCCTGAGGCATCGCCAGGCCCCGGCGGGGCCACCATCTACGAGGATGGCCGCCCCCAATCACTCCTGCCGCCGGAGCGCCGCTTACCCCCGCTCGGCCTGCTCGTGCTCGTCGACATCCGGCCCGACCACGCGGAGTGGCTGCCCGCTGTAGACGCGCTGCTGCGGTGGCTCAGTGATCGCCTGTCGCCGCAGGACTACGTTGCGACGCTGACGCCCGCGGCCTTCGGGATCGACCGGTTCCCGTTCCGCCGCGCGCGGGGCCTCCTGCAGGAGGTCGCCCAGGTGGGCCCCCCAGGCGAAGGGCGGTTGTACGATGCCATGGCGGCCGGGTGGATCGCTTGCCGTCGCCACACGGGCCGTGCGGCGATCCTGGTGCTGACCACCGGGCCCGACCGCGGCAGCCATGTCCGCGACGCGGAGCTGGGCGCCTTGACGGGGCAGGGGCAGTTCCCCATGTTCGCGGCAGCCCTGGGTAACGACGAGTCGACCGCAGCCCTCTTGTCCGGCTTGGCCACGGGCTCCGGCGGAGCGGCGGCAGCCGTCGATGACCCCACCCAGCTCCTCTCGATCATGGTTCCACTGCTCGAGCGGCTGTTTACGGCCTCCGCCGTCTGGTACCGCACCACCGACGAATCCCGCGATGGTGGGTGGCGCAGCGTCGCGATGGACCCGTCCGGGGACGCCGCATCCGGCGCGCCGGTACGCGGCTACTTCGCGCCCGCCTCGCCGGACCTTTGCCGTCCGGTGGACCTCCAGATCACGGGAGAGCGCGATCGTATGCTCCATGTGCCGTACACGCTCACGAGCGCGGATGGGCGGGTGCAGACCGCCAGTTACACAGGGGAGGCGGTGTTGGTCTACCCGGACCCGGGGGCGTACCAGGTTCGCCTGCTCACCGGGCCCACCCCGGGGGCGCCGAGCTCGATCCTGGTCTCGGCGAGCCGGGATACGCAGACGACACTGGTCGCGCGCATGGCGGAGTTCATCCTGTGGGGGCCGCCCGAGGCGGCCGGCCTTCACTACACGGTCGACGACGAGCGGACGGACGGGGAGGTCGCTTCAGGCCTGGTCGTCCGGCGCGGCGATGGAGTAGGGGAGCCCCAACGCGTCTACCTCCTGCCGGGGAGATACCATGTCTTCGTGGAGGGAGTGCCGCTCAGCGGCATCGGGAGGGTCGACGTGGACTTGCGGCAGGTGGTGGCCGAGGCGGGGGCACTGGTTGAGATGGACCTGTCCGCGCGCGGCGTGCTGTTGGTCTCCCTCCGTAACTGCGACCCCGCGCCCGACTTCGCCGTATACCCGCATCTGCCCGGCGAGGAGTCACACGTGCTGGAGTCCGCCGTGGCGCACGGCACAATCAACACGCCTCTCGACTTGCCCGTGGGCATCTACGACGTGGTGGTACAGACGAAGCCCCCCACGGTCCTGGGCCCGATCGAGGTCTCCGAGGGCGAGGTCGTCACGAATGACCTGCCGGAATTGGGAGAGGTCGAGGTCCGCCTCACGGACACCGCGGGCGCGTCGGCGAATGTGAGTTGGTTCGCTGAGCAGGAGGGAGCGTTTGTCTTCGCGGGGATGACGAACGCGGTGGTGCTCGTCGTGCCGGGGGTCTACGCGCTCACCATCGACACGCAGCCACGGCAGAGACGCAGCGACTGCGTGATCGAGTCTGGCGGTCGGTACGTGGAGGACCTGGGGCAGTTGGCGGGACTGGCGGTGGTCCTCCGCGGGCTGTCGGACGAGTCGGTCATCCGCAGGAAGTTCGTGCTCGTGGACCCTAGCACGACGCCCGTGAACCCGGACACGGGGATGCGCGACCCTCGCGGCGGAGTGCGCATCGCGAACGGTCTGACCGGCGGCTTCCCGGACGTCTGCCTGTTCATTCCGGACACCTACGATCTGATCGTTTGGACTTCGCCCCAGACGGTGCTCCCCGGTATCACGTTGGTCGAGGGGCAGGTCCGCACGATCGATGTCGGGCGTCTGGCGGGGCTAATGGTCGATACCGGGGGCGAAGTGCCCCTGCGGTTCGTCGTCCGAAGGGCGGAGGATAGCGAGGTGGCTGGGACCTACGATGCGGGAACAGTAGCCCTCGTCCAACCGGGCACCTACAAGCTCGACGTGGTGGAAGGTTCGGGCGTCGCCTTACGCGAGCCCGTGCCGGTCGAGGGGTTGACCGAGGCGGGCGTGCTGTTCGTCGACCCGGGGGACCCCGGGGATGTGGAGGGCCTGAGCTTCGCGCTGTCGCGCGCCGACACTGGCGAGGCGCTGGGCACTCACCCGGCCGCGACTCGCGTCGAGCTTCCCGAGGGAGAGTACATGCTCGTTCCGTCCGTCCCGGAGGTGCGCCTGCCCCACACCGTGCGCGTCGCGAAGGGCGTCACCACCGTAGTGCCCCGACTCAACGCGCCGCCCGAACCTGGCCAACGCTGAAGGGATCGGCTAACCTTTCGCCCATGGGCGAGCAAGTTGCCATCATCGGCGGAGGGCTGGCGGGTTGCGAGGCTGCATGGCAGCTCGCGTCGCGGGGCATCGAGACCATCCTCTTTGAGATGCGGCCGAGACGGACTACCGCGGCCCATCGGACGGGCCGCCTCGCCGAGCTGGTGTGCAGCAATTCCCTGAAGTCCGACTCGCTCGAACGAGCCCCGGGCCTGCTCAAAGAGGAGATGCGGCTCCTCGGATCGCTCATCGTCCGATGCGCGGACGCGTCCGCTGTTCCCGCGGGGCAGGCGCTGGCCGTGGATCGCGACGCGTTCGCCGCCCACGTGGAGGCGGCGCTGGCGGCGACGGGCCTTGTGACAGTGGTGCGCGAGGAGGTGCGCACCGTGCGCGAGGACGGGATCACGATCGTCGCCACAGGGCCTCTGACGTCGGACAACCTTGCCGCAGACCTCCGGCGCGTGGTCGGAGAGGACTTCCTTCACTTCTACGACGCCGTGTCCCCCATCGTGGCGGCCGACTCGGTGGACCGCTCCATTGCATTCGCGGCCGCGCGCTATGACAAAGGAGTGGGCAAGTATCTGAACTGCCCCATGGCCCGCGAGGAGTACGTGCAGTTCGTCGACAGTCTGCTCGCCGCCGAGGTAGCCGGGACCCGCGAGATCGCGCCGTCGGAGTTCTTCGAGGGCTGCTTGCCCATCGAGGAGATGGCTCGGCGCCACCCAGACGCGCTGCGCTTCGGCCCGCTCAAGCCCGTCGGGCTCACCGACCCGCGCACCGGCCGACGGCCCTATGCCTGCGTGCAGCTTCGGACCGAGAACCACGCCGGGACGATGTACAACCTGGTGGGGTGCCAGACCGGGCTCGAGTGGGTAGAGCAGGAGCGCCTGGTGCGGATGGTGCCGGGGCTGGCCGACGCGGAGATCCTGCGGTACGGCGTGATGCATCGCAACCTGTTCCTGAACGGCCCGAAGTGCCTCGACGCGCACTCGCGGCTGCGCGGGTGCGAGCGCCTATTCCTCGCCGGGCAGATGACCGGGGTCGAGGGCTACGTCGAGTCGGCGCTGAGCGGAGTGTACGTGGGCCTGAACGCTACTCGGCTGGCGCAAGGCGAGCCGGTGGTTGTGCTTCCCCCTGAGACGCTGGCCGGAGCGCTCATGCAGCACGTCTCGTCGTCGCCGTCCGCCGACTTCCAGCCGATGAACGCGAACTTCGGGTTGCTTCCTCCCGTAGAGAATGTGCCGAAGAAGCTGAGGAGACAGCGCATGGTTGAGCGCGCGCTCGCGGTCATGGCCGCATTCCGGGCCGACCACGCCGGTCTCCTCGGCGACGGGTGAGATCAGGAGGCCGACGGCATGAACGACCAGGTGGCTCCATACGCCAAGCACCTTGCCGCGGGGCGGGGCCTCTCGAGCCACACGGTCGAAGCCTACGTTCGCGACGTGTGCGAGTTCCTCTCCTTTGCCGAGACAGAGGGGCGCACCGTCGACGTAGTCTCAGTCAAGTGCTTCGTCGCCGGGCTCTATCGCGCGGGGCGACGGAAGCGCACGATCGCGCGCAAGCTGGCCAGCCTGCGGTCGTTCTTCGAGTACCTACGCGCCCGGGGCGAGCTGGAGCTGAACCCGGCCGCGCTCGTGTCAGGCCCGCGGTTGGACAAGCGTCTTCCCAGTTTCATATACTCGGAGCGAATGGAGTCGGTCCTCTTGGCGCCCGACGACAGCCCCGCGGGGCTCCGAGATCGGGCGATCCTCGAGATGCTCTACGCCACCGGCATGAGGGTCAGCGAGCTGTGGGCCCTACGCGTCGGCGACTGTTGCGAGGACACGGACGAGTTGCGCGTCGTCGGCAAGGGCGACAAGGAGCGCGTGGTCCTCGTCGGGCGGTGTGCCCGGGAGGCGCTTCGGGAGTATCTGACGCGGGGCCGGCCTGTCTTGGCGGAGGAGGCCGGCGGAGCCCGAGAGGATGCCCTATGGCTCAACCCACAAGGGGGGCGGCTCTCGGTCCGAGGCATCCAGCGCCTGGTGAGACGGTATGCTTTGGGCGCTGGGGAGGGCGGGAAGGCGTCGCCGCACGTTTTCCGGCACAGCTTCGCCACCCACATGCTCGAGAATGGGGCGGACCTGAGAGCCATCCAGGAGCTACTGGGCCATAGCGCCCTATCGACAACGCAGGTCTACGCGCATGTCACGTTGCGCGCGCTTCGCCAAGCCTACGACCAGGCCCATCCCCTGGCGTGAGGCGCGACCACGGAGGCGCATTCCGTTGGATCCGACAGGCCCCATGCACGGCACGACGATCGTCGCCATGTTGCGGGGCGGCGAGTTGGTGATCGGCGGCGACGGCCAGGTCACGCTCAGCAATGCCATCCTCAAGAGCACGGCCCGGAAGGTCCACCGCATCTTCAAGGACCGTGTGCTGGCCGGGTTTGCGGGCGCCGTGGCGGACTCGGTCACGCTGCTCGAGCGCTGCGAGCGGAAACTCGAGGAGGGCGGCGGCAACCTCCAGCGCGCGGTACACTCTCTGGCGCAGGATTGGCGTCAGGACCGCGTCCTGCGCCGGCTCGAAGCCATGCTCATCGTCGGTGACACCGAGCACCTGTTCATCGTGTCCGGCAACGGCGACGTGGTCCGGCCGGACGACGAGATCGCGGCTATCGGGAGCGGCGCGGGGTATGCCCTCGCGGCGGCCCGGGCTCTGGCGAGGCATACCGACAAGGGGCCGGCCGAGATCGTCGAGGAGGCCCTGCGCATCGCGGCATCGATCTGCATCTACACGAACGACAACATCCATGTGGAGCGGCTGACGAAGTGATTGAAGAGACGCTGGACGGCGAGTTGACCCCCCGTGAGATCGTAGAGGCTCTCGACCGGTACATCGTGGGGCAGGGGGCCGCAAAGCGGGCCGTGGCGATCGCCCTGCGGAACCGCTACCGCCGCCGGTTGCTCGACGACGAGCTCCGCGAGGAGGTCCTCCCGAAGAACATCCTGATGATGGGACCGACGGGAGTGGGGAAGACCGAGATCGCCCGGCGGCTGGCAGCGCTGGCTCGCGCGCCGTTCATCAAGGTGGAGGCCACCAAGTACACCGAGGTCGGGTATGTCGGTCGGGATGTGGAGTCCATGGTCCGCGACCTGGTCGAGACAGCGATCCGCATGGTGTACGACGAGAAGTTCGAGCAGGTCCATCAGAGAGCGCGAGAGATCGCCTTCCGTCGACTCGCCGAGGTCATGGAGCCGTTGCCGAAGCGCGATACCCCTCGCCCCAGCGGGCCGGTCACAGTGCAGTCCCTGTTCCAGTCCGTCCTCAACGTCCCGCCTCCATCGCCGTCTCCGGAGGAGCAGGAGCACGGCGAGGCGGTCCGCCGGCGGCGACGTGAGCTGCAGGAGGAGATCCGAGAGGGCAAGTGGGACGACCACGAGGTCGAGATCGAGGTCGAGGACACCGCCCGGCCGGTGGTGGAGGTATTCTCCTCGTCGTCCGGCATGGAGGAGATCAACCTCGGCAGCCTGTCCGACATGCTCGGCAGCATGGCGCCCAAGCGCTCGAAGAAGCGCCATGTCCCCGGGCAGGAGGCGCTGGAGATCCTCACCGATCAAGCCGCCCGCGAGCTCCTCGCCGAAGAGGACATCACCCGCGAGGCCATAGATCGGGCCGAGCAGAACGGCATCATCTTCATCGACGAGATCGACAAGATCGTCGATCGCGGCGGGCCGCACCACGGGCCTGACGTGTCACGCGAGGGCGTGCAGCGGGACATCCTGCCGATCATCGAGGGCTGCACCGTCCAGACGAAACACGGCCCGGTGCGCAGCGACCACATCCTCTTCATCGCGGCCGGAGCGTTCCATGCCTCGCGCGTGAGCGACCTCATCCCCGAGCTGCAGGGGCGTCTCCCGATCCGGGTGGAGCTCGACACCCTCACGGAGGGGGACTTCGTCCGTATCCTCACCGAGCCGCGGAACGCCCTCACGACTCAGACGCGGGCGATGCTGGCGACCGAGGGAGTCGATGTCGAGTTCACGCGGTCGGGGATCCAGGAGATCGCCGCGATCGCGAAGCGAGTGAACGAGCAGTCGGAGAACATCGGCGCCCGGCGCTTGTACACGGTTCTGGAGCGGCTGCTCGAGGACGTGTCCTTCGACGCTCCGGAGCTGTCTGGGAAGCACGTGCGCATTGACCGCTCCTACGTTCGCCGGAAGCTGCAGGGCGACCTCGCCGCCGACGATGTGGGGCGGTTCATCCTCTGACCGCCGCTGCGCCTCCCGCCGCGGAAAACCGGTGACAGTCGCCTGTTCCGTCTGATGCGCCGGCTATCACCTTTTGGGGGTGTGACATCGAAAGAGGTGACTGTTTGGATGCCTAGGTAGATGAGAAGGGGGTTCCCTCCGGGTGGTTGTCGCCAAAGCTTCCTGCCAGGCCTTGCGTATCGGGTGACTGCGCGAAGCGGTTCGGGTGAGTGGGACCGACGGAGGCGCCCATCGGACTGTTTCGAGGCCGGCGGGATGGACCCCAACCCAATCCTCCGCGAGGGCTCGCGCGACGAGCTGTCTTCAACTTGAGGGCGATTGCCCCCGAGGGCCGTGAGCCTGAGGCAGCCAATGGATGTCCGGTCGCAAGGACCCGAAGCCATGGCGTAGACGCCACCAGCTCTGGTCAACGGCGACCGCAGATGCAACGGGCAACCACCCGGAGCGTTCCAGGCCGAGGCGGATGGGGGATCTCCGTTTCCCCCCTGACTTCTACCTACCATGGATGTCACCGGCTTTCCCCCGGGTTCGCGTTCCCGTACACACGGTATAGGTATGGGATGCAGCGCCGCACGGATGGGCGACCCCGCGTGGCGGGGGGCTTGTGCTATAGTGGGACACCACACGGTCCGGCGCGTCGCATGGGAGGGGTTCTGCGGTGCTCAGGAAAGTGGGATGGCCCATCACACTCATCGTGCTTGCCGTGGGCGGCTACTACGGCTGGAACATGTTCGGCTTCGCGCGGTACCACAACGCTGACCCCAAGTTCAGCTTTCGCATCATTGGCGGTTGGAAGTCCGAGAAGACGCAGGTGGCTGGGTGGACGACCATCATCTTCACGGAAGTCGTCGACGAGCAGAAGCAGGAAGTCCTGCGCGTCGGGTACACGCGCAACACAACGGGCGCTCGATCTGGCGTCCTCAAGCAGATGGCGACGAACCTGGTCATCGCGAAGTTCCAGATGCAGCCGTCGCCGGACAACAACCTCGTCGAGCGGACCGACTTCGCGGGTCGACCGGGCTACATCGCTCGGGGCACGGGTAGCGATCGCAGGAAGCGGCCGGCGGCCGTCTTCGGTGCGAAGGAAGGCTACATCTTCTGCGTCGAGTCCCCACGCGAGGACTACGCCTTGCGGGCGGCCGATACGTTCAAGGTCGGCAAGTAGGGCCTGTTGGGAAAGCCAACTTCCCCGGGACTGGGTGGCACAGGCGTCCCTGCCTGTGATGTCCGAGCCTACGCTCACCGGCAGGGACGCCGGTGCCACGGGGTTGTGGTTGGCTTTCCCAACAGGCCCAAGTACGCCGAGCGTCCCAGACGACTTGCCTCCTCACGGCTGGGCCGGCGGCGACGTGGCGGTGAGCCCGGGCTGCGCTCCCACGGTGTACCAGCGCGGCGAGCGACAGTCGCTGTCGCCCGGTGAGAGCCCGGTGGCTTCCCCGCCGGCGATGGGCACGAGGTAGAGATGCGTCTCGCCGCCGCGCCTGGCCACGAAGCAGACTGTTGTTCCGTCGGGCGAGATGCACGCCTCAGTGAACACCTCGCTGCCGGAGTCGAGCACTGTCGTCGATCCATCGGCCAGGCGGAACGCAACCAGGTCGAACCGGACCATTCCCTCGGGCGAGGAGAGATCCGCGCGACACGTGACCAGCACACCCCCGTCCGGCGACAGCGCGAGGGGTCGGTCGAAGCGTGTCGAGGCTTCGAGCTGCTTGGGCTCGCGGGTGGCAACCTCCATGACGTAGACCTTCGGGTCGTCGTCCTGCGCGGGGCTGATGTACGCGACGAGGCGCCCATCGGGCGAGGTCACGGCGGCCGCGCCGTACGGGATGATCAACTCGTCGTCCTCGTTCTCCACACTCGCGAGATGGATGCCGATCTCCTGGTCCTCCCCACGCGCGCCGGTCTCGTAGATGAACTGCGGTCCGTTCCCGAGCCACTGCGGTCTATCGCCATGGGCGATGACGCGGGTGCTGCCGGCAGCGGCGTCCAGAAGCTTGATCTCGCCCCGGGCCGAGTAGAGAAGCTGAGGCGCGCCGGTGCGGAACCGCAGAGGCCCGAACCCCTCGCCCCGGCCGCGGACGACATCGAGGTGCACGGCGTCCGCGCCGGGCAGCCGGATGTAGAGGTGCCGGATGAGGGAGGTACCCCGAACCCAGAGGAGCACGCCGCCGTCCGGCGAGAGGGCGGCGTCCTGCATCGACATATCGATGCGGGCGAGCACCATGCGCTCGGAGGCGTCGGGGCGGATCTGGACAAGCTGGCGACCGGAGCAGAAGAGGATGGCGCCGGCGTCCGCCGCGGGCTGTGCCTCCGCCGGCGCCGCGGCCAGCAGGGCCGCAATGCAAACCGTGACAGAGAGTGCGATCCCCATGGCCTACTCCTGCGATCCCGCGCCAAGATCGGCCGGCGTCGCCCCGGGCTCCGGCGCGGGGGGCCGGCCCTGAGCCGCGAACACGGGCAGAAGCTCGCGGTACGTCTCGCGCAGGTGCTGCACGATGACCTTCGACGAGGAGATCGTGGACATGAAGTTCACGTCGCCGATCCATCGCGGCACGACGTGCATGTGCAGATGGTCATCGATGCCCGCTCCGCCGGCGCGACCCAGGTTCAGCCCGCAGTTGAGGCCATCGGGGTGCATCGTGGCCCGGAGCGACTTCGCGCACAGCGTCGTCAGGGCCATTAGGTCGCCCTGCTCCTCGGCGGTCAGATCCTCGAGCGAGGCGACATGCCGATAGGTCGCCACCATGAGATGGCCGTTGCTGTAGGGGTAGAGGTTCATCAGGACGAAGCAGGTCCGGCCTCGGAAGAGGACGAGGTTCTCCTCGTCCCGCGTGTCCGCCGGCTTCGAGCAGAAGATGCAATCGTCGGGTTTCGGCGTGCGGATGAAGTCCATCCGCCAAGGAGCCCACAGAACCTGGAGACCATCAGCTCGACCCGCCATACGGTGCCCCTATCCCAGCTACCCGTAGGAGCGACTTCAGTCGCGATCTCCTCGGCGCGGTAGCGCGTACCGCGACTGAAGCCGCTCCTGCGGTGTGCCACACATGACGGTGGCCGGTTGCCCTACTTCGCGCCCATCACCACCCGGAACCCCACATCATAGACCCCGCGATAGGGCGGGTAGGCCTCCCGGTGAGCCGACCGGGCCAACTCCGGGCGATCATACCACGACCCACCGCGGACAACACGCCGCTCGCCGGCCGGGCCTCCGAGCACGTCGAGCGTCCATTCGGCCACATTGCCCGCCATGTCGTACAGGCCCCAGGCGTTTGGCTGGAACGACCCGACCGGCGCCGACACACGGAACCCATCGTTCACATCGGCCCGAGCCAGTCGCCACTCGGGAATGGCGCCCGACGGCAGAGACCAGGGGGCGAACGTGTCCACCCGCCGCAATGACACATCGGCCAGGTTCGCGAGGGTGGCGAAATCGTCCTCTGTCCGGCCATACCACATCGCCTCACCGCTACCCGCGCGGCAGGGATACTCCCACTGGGCCTCGGTCGGGAGCGAGAAGGGGATGCCCGTTCGCTCAGAGAGCCACCGACAGAACGCCGTGGCTTCGTCCCACGAGACATGGCAGACGGGCTGCTCGGGCCCGTTCAGCGGGTACCCGCGCTCCTGAGTGCTGAACTGCAGGAAGTCACCGTGTTCGAGCCGGCTGTCGTGCGCGGGGTCGAACTGCGCGTACTGGGCATTCGTCACCTCGAACACGCCCATGTAGAAGGGCTCGTCGACCCCGACCGCGCGGCGCGGCGGGTCGCCCGAGTCGCCCATGACGAACCGCCCGGCGGGGACCAGTCGCAGTCGCAGAGCAACGCCCTCGCCGAGGTCTACCGTTCGCTCCACATCTGGGCCGGCGGCCTCCTGCCGAGCGCGCGCCTCACCGGAGCTGAGCGGGAAGCCGTCGCAGGCAACGGGTGGGTCGTCGCGTGGCGGCTCCTCGGGGATCAGCGCCTCGATGGGCCCGGCCGATGCCACCAGGACCGCCTCGGGGTCCTCATCGCGGTTGGCATACCGCGCCAGCATCGTGCGCCGGCGACCGCTGGTCTGCTCGACGAGCGACGAGCCCACGATCTCATGCCACGTGCCGTGGGCCGGGGTGTTGAGATCGATCCAGGTGATGAGCCGGTCCCAGGCCTCGTCGTCGAACCGAACGCCATGGTGGCCGCGATCCAGTAGCTGGACCAGATGGGTCGTGTCAGCCGCGAACTCGCCCGGCGGCAAGAGATGGATGTCGCTCTCAATGGTGTGCCCTCGCACGTAGGGCCGCAGCGCCATGTAGGACGCGGGGAACCATGTGCCGTTGTTGTAGCCGGCGTCCACGGCGGCCGGGTGCACTCGTCCGCCGGCCCGTAGATCGGCCAGCTTCGTGCCGTCCGGCCGCACCGCGCCATCGTGACATCCGACGCAGTAACGGTCGAGGACGGGCTGGACTTCGCGCTCGAACGAGAACCCGCGCACGGGCCCGTACCACTCCCGGATCTCCGACGGCGCCCGCCGCGCGGCGAGGGTGAAGGTGCTCGCGGGGGCATCGCTGGGCCGCTCGTGGCAGCCGACGCATGACAGCGTCTCACCGGGCATCGCGACCATCCAGCTTCGCATAAGCTGCAGCGCTTGACCCCGCCCATCGAGCGGCTGGACGGAGACGGGCATGTTGGCCGGGACGCGGAAGTAAGCGGACCCGTCCTCCTCCACCGGAACCGTCCCGAGCACCCGCTTGATGTCCCACGGCCCGTCCAGTCCCACACGGTTCACCTGGCCGCCCATCCCATGGTAGGCGAAGTGGTAGGTGACCAGGCGCAGCTTCCGGACGGTGCCTCGCGGCACGCCGCGCAGGCCGGGCCCGGCATAGACGTCCGCGAGGTAGACCTGCGCGTCGGTTTGCTGTGGGTCGATCGAGCCGGGCAACACCGGTGGCGGCACGCTCGGACGGATGGGGGTCGCCTCGAGAAGCGCATAGCCCGGCACTTCCTTGACCAGCGTGAGGTTGTCGAAGACATCGGCAAGGTAGATGCCCCAGGGCTCCGCCGGACTCGGCTTGCAGGAGACGAGGAAGTACTTGTCACTCAGCGGGTAGGGGTGGAGGAACTTGGGCCAGCTTGCCTGCGTGAGCCCATCCAGGATGACCGGCTCGACGCGCTTGCCTCGCCCGGGGATCCGCTGCACCGCACCATCGGCCTCATGGCGCCCCTTGGTTGCATCGAACAGGACCAACTCACCCATGCGCGGGTTGTCATGGTGGCCGCCGACGATGGCGATGAACCGGTTCGGGTCGTTCGGCAGCGGGCGGGCGTAGAACATGGCGTTCGGCCAGTAGGAGTTGCTGCCGTAGTAGGCGCGCTGGTCCGTTCCGTCCGGGCGCATGGTGAAGAGGATTCGCGAGACGAAGTGTGGGATGTCCGTGTACTCCCAGCGGAGGTACAACAGCCGTCCGTCCGGCATCATGGTCGGGCACCAGTCGTGGTCCTGCTCGAAGGTGAGCTGGCGGATGGCTCCGGTCCGGCGGTCCAGGCGGTACAGGTTCGCCACATGCGATGCCCCCGTCACGCAAGGCACGCCCACGAATGGGGCGGTCGAGGTAAAGATGACGTCCCCGTCGGACAGGTAGCACGCATCGTAGTTGCCCACGTCCGGCTCGTCCACGAGCGGCAACACAAGGGGCGCGGCTTCGCCCAGGGCCAGCTCGTACACCCGCCAACGGAGGTTCTCATCCGGCATCGAGAAGAGGATGCGGCTCGCGTCGAAGCTCAGGTCCACGTCGCCGACGAACCGGCCGCCATCGGGAGCGAAGAGCGTCGTCAACTCCCCGTCAGGGCTCACGGGTGAGAGGACGGCGATCTCGTTGTCGTAACCGTTCGCGGGGATGCTGGAGTTGCTCTCCCAGTTCTGCGGAAGCCCGAGCTGCCCGGCGCCGCGCTTGATGAGCATTAGGCGCTCGAAGGCGAGCAGCGGGCTCGCGAGCAGAGCGCGCCGCACGGCCTCGACGATCTGGTCGGCCGCCTCTACGGCTCCGTCCTCACCTGCCCCGACAGCCGCCAGGGCTGCGGGGATGCGCGCGAGCGCGTCAAGGCCCGGCTGCCCGGCATCGTAGCTCGCCCCGAACGTGGTGCGCAGATCCTCGACCGCGAGGCGCACGGCTTCGGCGTTGGTACGCTTCAGCCGCGCGGCGGCGGCGCGAAGGCGTCCGTCGGCGATCACGGCCTTGTACTGTCCCGAAGCGAGGTAGCTGAGGATGTTGCGCGTGAGTTGCGACAGATTGGCCGCGTGAGTGTTGTCGGCGAGCCCGTAGAACGGCAGACGCCAGCCCAGGACGATGATGCGCCCCTTGCCGCATGCGTACTCCACGACCGGGTGCTCGCCGCTATCGGGTGCGGCCTCGCCGATCACCGCCCCGCCCATCGGGCCACCGGTGGTGCAGAAGTCGGCGGAGAAGGGGAACCCAGCGCTGGTCAGCAGGCACGGCGTTCGAGTGTCGATGCCACCGTAGATCGGATGGTCCGGGGCAGCCGCTGCGCTCACTGCCGCCACGACGGCGTCCCCGTTGCCGCCGGGGTTGATGATGCGGGGCGAGCATGGCTCCAGCCCCAGCGACTCGACGTAGGCGAGCGCCGTGCCGGACAGGAACAGCCCATGCCCCTGCGCGACCCAATCGGTGACGCGCTTCTTTGCATCTTCGGTAAGCATGGCCGGGTCGAGCGGCATCCGCTCGGCGTGCCACCAGAGGACGCGCAAGGCCGGGTCGAGAACGAGCGCGCCGCCGTCCGCACGAACCAGCGTGGCGCCCAGGCCCTCGCCCAGCCTCCGAGCGGCTGCCTCGCCGACGGTTGGCCCATCGTTCGCGACGAGAACGCCTAGACCGGGCACCGGATCGGCCCAAGCGGCGGCCTCGCCCAGCAGTGCCATAGCGAGCAAGAGCAACCAGAACCTCACCACGCAACCACCCACGGTCCGACCTCCACGGCGCAATCCGGCTGACACCACGATCATGGGGTTCGCGACGTCGGCCCGGCCTCCTCCGCCAAGGGAACCGGTGACAGTCACCTGTTTCGGGCCGGAGCCGCCCTACGGGAAACCCCTCCCATCGGGACCGGTGACTGTTTGGATGCCTAGGCAGATGAGAAGGGGGCCCCCTCCGGGTGGTTGATATGCAAGCTGAACTGAGCCCGAGAGCTCATTCAGAAACCAAGCCAGGAGGGAACCCCGTGGACAGTATGACGTACGTCGATCTGGACCTGCACAAGCATTCGGTGGCCTATTGCGTGACGACGCCATCCGGCGAGATCGTCGATGAGGGAACGGTGCTGTCGTCGCGAGCGGCGCTGGTGGTGGGGCAGAAGCTGGTGGCGTATCTGATGGTGGTGGACAAGCGAGGGACGGCGTTCGAGGATCGGGCATCCCGGGCCGGGGGGGAGGGGCTCGCGGCGTAGGCCGAAGCGAAGGAGTATACGAGCATACCGCGGCGGTTGTTGCCGAAGCTTCCCGGCGGGCCTTGCGTGCTTAGGGACTGCGCGAAGCGGTTCGGGTGAGTGGGACCGACGGAGGCGCCGATTATGGTGTTTCGAGGCCGGCGGGATGGACCCCAACTCAATCTTCCGCGAGGGCTCGCGCGACGAGCGGTCTTCGACTTGAGGGCGATTGCCCCCCGAGGGCCGTGAGCCTGAGGCAGCCAATGGATGTCTGGTCGTGAGGACCAAGAACCGTGGCGTTGATGCCACCATCTCTGGTCAACGGCGACCGCGGATGTAGCGGGCAACCACCCGGAGCGTTCCAGCCCGAGGCGGATGGGGAATCTCCGTTTCCCCCTTGATTTCTACCCATCATGGATGTCCCCGCGTCTCCACGCCGTAGGGCAGGTGCTCTGTGGCCAAGCGCATGTCAGCCGGGGCGTTCGCCGTCTTGGGGCTCATCCTGTGAGCAGGAGGCTGCTGCCAGGCGGCGCTCCGGACCGGGGACAGACCGCCCGCTTCGCTTGGGTCAGTCCCAAATGGCACTTCATTAGGCCCTGAAGCGGCCTGACGCGCCGCAGACCAGTATTGGGGGCCCTGCGGGAGTCTCCAGGGATGACACTCTGATCCGGGCCCTCAAGCTGTCAACGCCGGTGGTGAAGTGCGCAGAACGCCGGTCGAAAAGTGCTCAGTTTGCCGGCGGAGGGTCCAGCCACTCACGGAGACGCCTCGGGCAGTAGCCCGCGCCGGGCCTCACGAAGGATGAGGGTAGACCCGGGGTAGTCGATGGTGACCACGAAGCGCTTGAGCCAGTCGTGACCCAGGTACCCGTCGACCTGGACGCCCGCATTCTCTGTCACACCAGAGCAATCCATGACCGTCACCTTGAAGTCCTTGGTGCGCGTGTCCCCCACGCTGAGCCGGCCCAGCACCGAGGCGCGAGACGCGACGTCCGACGCGGCTCCGCGCGCGATGCCTGCTGGCCCTACCGGGAGCTTCAGTATTCGGGCCACCTCGGGGGACACGACGCATACGGAGGCCCCGGTGTCGAGCAGGAACAGATACGGGCCCGTATCGTTCAGGCGGACCGGAACCAGCGGGTAGCAGTTGACGATGCGCAGAGGGATCCCGAGAGGCAGGGGCGCTCTGTTCCGGGCGATCTCGTCCAGGGACACAGTCTGGTTGGGGTAGTCGATAGTCACCGCCAGACTCGCCCAGGCGAGGAAGCGGCTGCCGAGGACCCCGTCAACCTGCCTGCCCACCAGCTTGCTGATGGCCGAGCTGTCACCTGAGCCGAGGCCCACATCAGTCCAACGGCACGTCCCGATGGCCAGGCTGTCAAGCGTGACCCAGCCGTCTTCCTCCAAACCGAACGCTCGGGCGACATCGGAGGACAAGCTGGCTCCCAGCGCGCCCGTATCCAGCAGGAACGTGTAAGGGCCGGTGTCATTGACCATCACCGGCACGTACGCCCGGTCAGCGGCCTCGATCCGCAGGTCACGTGTGGTCTGGCCCATGGACGCTCCATGTGTACGAGACGTGCCGCGGTGTCCTGTCCCTGGAGATCCGTGGCCCCCGAGGCTGATGGGGGTTCGGCGACGGCAGGGCTACGCCCCATCCGCGCTCAAACAGCACTATCCAGTGTGCTCAGCGACCGCTTGGATGGCGCTTCCCACCTCGACGACCCCGATCCGTGCCTTCCTCGCCCTGCTTCCGCTTCCCTTCCGGAGCCGCTCCGCGGAAGGCCTGCCGACACAGACGAAGGAGAACAGCGGCCCCGCAAGGCCCCCGGCCGATGCCTGCCGGAACCCTTCGCCTGAAGGACACTGCCGCGAGCACGACGCATTGGCGTTGTGGGGCGCGGACTTGCGCCGCGCCGCTCTCGCGGGGCCGCAGGGCGCGGCACGAGTCCGCGCCCGACAACGCCCTCGGGGGAGGATGTCCATGGTGCGCCGTGCGATCACCTGGCTGCTGCTGTCACTCGCCTGCTCCTCCGTGGCCACTGCGTCCGTCTACAACCTCAAGGTGGTGACTGACGCCTCCCCCGACTACAGCGACATGGACAGCCTTGTCCGAAGCATCACGGGCAAGTGGGAGACGCCGGAACAGAAGTGCTGGGCGATGTTCTACTGGAACCACATCGCTCGCCGCCAGTGCGCCCCGATGGTGCTGCACGGCATGGCGCTCACGGACCCCATCCGGCAGTTCAACGACTACGGCTACACCATGTGCAGCACCATCGCCGGCATCAACTGCGCCATCTGGGACGCCATGGGGCTCCCGATCCGATACTGGGACATCACGAACCACACGGTGCCCGAGGTGCAGTATGGCGGCCGCTGGCATATCTACGACGACAGCCTCTCCGCGCTCTACACGCTCTGCGATGGAGTGACGATCGCGGGCGTGGAGGACGTCGGCGCGGCACTCGGCTGCGAGGCATCCCAGGGGAAGGTGGAGCCGGGCCACATCGCCCGCTACCACTGCCTCACCGCGACGAGCGCGAACGGCTTCCTGACCGGCTCGGACACCACCCGCGACCTGGCGCAGGAGCACAACTGCTTCCGGACCAGTGGGCTCATGTACCGCCCATACTTTCACGACTGGGACCGCGGCTACCGGTACATCCTCAACCTGCGCGGCGATGAGACCTACACGCGAACCTACCACTCCCTCGGCGACACGGACCGTCACTTCATCCCCCTCAACGGCAAGGACCCCGACGACGGCCGCTTCCACATCCGCGGCAACGGCGTGCGAACGTACCGCCCTCGGCTCGACGCCGAAGGCCTGACACAGGATGCCGTTTCGGCGACCGGCATTCGCCCGGCTGAGGACGGCATCGTACCCGAGCGGGCGGGGGAGCCTGGCGAAGTGGTGTTCAGGGTCGAGGGCGCCAATGTCATCTGCAGCCTGGCCCTGCACGCCACGCTCAAGCGCACGGCCGAGGGCGACGTGAACGCCATCTCCCTCAACACGACCAACGGCCTGACATGGCAGGAAGTCTGGCGGAGCGACCAGCTCGGCGAGCAGACGGTCGACCTCGACTTCACGAAGCCGGTGAACGGCGCATACGAGGTGCTCGTGAAGGTAACGCTGATCGGCGAGCAGACCGCGACGAACGCCCGGCTGGGTGGCATCTCCTTCGAGGCCGTCACCATGCTCAACTCCAAGACGCAGCCGCAGCTTCTGCTGGGGCGCAACGAGGTCTACGTCGGCGCCGGCGCGCAGGCGGAGTCCATCGTCCTCTGGCCTGAGCTGCAGGGCGATCGGTACAAACCCTACGTGGTCGAGGAACACAACATTGCCACCGCGGCGCAGCACCCGGGCTACCAGGGCACGCTTTTCGCGGCTCGCGGCGGCGAGGATGCCTACCTCGTCTTCCGCATCGATGCGCCGGGCGATCTCACCCAGGTGCAGTTCGGCGGTCGGCTCTACAACCGCGCCCCGGGTAGCCACATCGACTACCTCCACTCCTTCGACGGTGGGAGGACCTGGACGACGGACTACTCGCTAAGCGACACCGAGATGCCGTGGGACGTGATTCACTACGTCACCGTGCCCGCACCCGCGGGCGCGCGCTCCGTCCTCGTCAAGTACCTCCTCAGCAGCCCCGAGGCCGGGCAAGCGGCCTGCAGCCTCTACGCAGTGCGGATGGAGGTGAACTACCAGCCGGCGGACGCGACCTTCGCGCCTCTCGAGGTGACCTTCAACTGGAGTGAGCGCCAGGAGGACTACTCCCTCAAGGAGCGCAGCCACACCCAGCTCATCTCGAAGCTGCCTGCGCGGTACACCATCAACGTTGGGGGCGCGGATCACCCCGTGGTCAACTCGCTTTGCATCGCGCGTCACGACGCGACCGCGCCGGCACAGCAGGGCTACTCGGACGGGCTGGACGCGGGCGGCGAGAAGTGGGTCTGCCGTTGGGAGACCTGCGGGAAGAACCTGGCGGAGGGCAAGCCCTACACCGTGTCGATCCCCTCGAACGACAAGTGGGGCGCGGGCGATCCGGAGGGCAAGAAGCTCACCGACGGCGTGGTGGGTCCCATGAACGCCGGCGGCGTGACCCCGATGTACGCCCTCGGCTGGGATCAGGGGCAGCAGCCGGAGATCACCGTGGACCTCGGCGCGCCGCAGGCGTGCGGCGCGTTCCGCATCCACATCGGCGGCGGCTGGCCCTGGTGGGACGCGCTGAAGGGCGAGGTCGAGGACCAGGTTGAGGTGCTCACCTCGCCGGACGGCCAGGACTACGCCAGCCAGGGCTTCGTGAACATGAAGCTCCGCCGGAAGGACCTGCCCATCAACTACATGCTCTCGGACGACGAGACCCTCGGCGCCTACCTCTTCGCGCTGGTGCTGCCCGAGCCGGTCACCGCGCGCTATGTCCGGTACCGGATCACCGCGCGGCGATCGCTCTGCGTCAGCGAGGTCCAGGCGTTGGACTTCATCCGCTCCGAGCCCTTCGACATCCGCATCGCGCTCCCCGATGACGAGGCGCCCGGTGGCGGCGAGATGCCAAAGGTGCTGACTCAACTCGGACGGCCGGTACCGGCTGAGCAGGCGGCGGCGAACCGCGCCGATCCGGTCGGCGAGCCCGTGCTCGAGCCGGCGACGATGCACTCCCTCGGCGCCTACTGGGTCGTGCGCGGGGACGCGAATGCCAACGCGCGCGTCGAGCTAGCCTTCCGCCCAGAGGGTGGCGAATGGCGGGAGGGCCTGCCGCTCTTCCGCGTCGAGCGCGGCGCCCACCGGAACGACAAGGGCGAGAGCACGCTCGATGTACCGGACGATGCCTGGCTGTTCGCGGGTAGCGCGCTCCTGCTGGAACCGGACACGGCCTACGAGCTGCGGCTGCGCTTGGTCGATCCCGATGGCGGCGAGGCGGAGCGCGTGCTGTCGGCCCATACAGCGGCCGAGCCGGTCGCGCCCGCCGGGATGCGCGTGCGACATGTGGCCCCCGGCGACGGAGGCGGTACCGGGGCCGAGGCGGACCCGTTCCGCGGCCTCGCGGCGGCGGAGAAGGCGGCGCAGCCCGGCGACCTGTTCGTCGTCCACGCCGGCACGTACGCGGGCGCCTTCGAAGTGGCGCACAGCGGCGAGCCGGGAAGGCCGATCGTCTGGCGCGGCGAGGACGGCGCGATCCTCGATGCTCAGGGCGGCGCCGCCGAGCGGCCGGGGCGGGGGATCAGCGCGGGCGGGGTGCACGATGTGTGGTTCGAGGGCCTGGCGATCCGCAACGCGGACTACGGCATCGTCGCGCACAACTCCGCGCGCATCGTCATCCGCGGCTGCCACATCAGCGGCGTGGAGTATGGCATCACCTGCACCAACAACTCCGAGGATGTCGTCTCAGGCTTCTTCATCGCGGATAACACCCTAGAGGGGCCCTGCGTCTGGCCGCGCAGCAAGGGCATCGAGGACGCTCGCGGCATCCAGGTAACCGGGACGGGCCATGAGGTCTGCTACAACCGCATCCAGGGCTTCGCCGATGCCATCGACACATTCCCATCCATCCGCTGCTCAGCCATCGACTTCCACCACAACGACATCACGCTGATGACCGATGATGGCATCGAGATGGACTACTCGGAGCGGAACACGCGCTGCTTCGAGAACCGCCTCACGAACGTTTTCCAGGGCATCTCCTTCCAGCCCGTGTATGGCGGCCCGGTGTACGCCTTCCGGAACGTGCTCTTCAACGTGGTGCAGGAGCCGTTCAAGCTCCACAACAGCCCGTCCGGCGGGTGGATGGTGCACAACACCTGCGTGAAGAAGGGCGTGCCGCTCGTGCTCTGGACCAATGAGCCGGTGCGGAACTGCGTCAGCCGGAACAACCTATTCATCGGCACCGAGGGGAACTACGCCTACGAGACGACCGCCCCGATGCAGGAGTGTGACTTCGACTACGACGGCTTCGGCGGCGGCCCCTGGGAGCTGTTCCTGAAGTGGAACGGCGGCCGCTATGCCAACCTGGACGAAGTGCGGCGGAACTCCCCCGTGTACACCCACGCCCTTCTCGTCGACCCCGCAACCGCATTCGCCAGTGGCGTCCTACCGCCCGACGACGACACCCGCCTCGTCGAGACCCCACCCGACCTCCGCCTGAGACCCGGCACCCCCGCCATCGACGCCGGCCAGCCCCTGCCGGGGCTAGACGACGCCTTCACCGGAGACGCCCCCGACCTCGGTGCCTACGAGTCCGGCGCCGAGCTGCCCCACTACGGCCCGCGGCGGTAGGCGCCGGCGCGGAGGGATAGGCGGCGCTGCAGTGGAAGCACCAACCTGCAGGATGTCGGCCTGTCGATAGGCAGGCGGCTGGGCGTTCGGGCAGGGAAGGCCGAACGGGGCCTCGGCGCTACTGCCCACGGGGGCTGCAGTTGGGTCCCGGGCGTCTCGTCGCATCGGTGTGCGCCAGCTTCGCCCCGCACCTGGTCGGCAGAGGCTTGTTGTCTGCCGAGCCGGACGCTACAGTGATGAGTGGCCCTGCTGATCCGACCGCCTACTGGGAGGGTGTATGGCGTCGTCTGTGCGGAACGAGTTCAGCGGGAACCGACTCTACGGCGAACTCCGCGACAAAGACTCCTCCTCCGCGCATCTGTTGGATGAGGTGCTCGG
>Ga0315288_10001987_pt1 | contig 26495 bp, 19 predicted proteins | sample YL17G11_20_MG_FD_203454 | JGI IMG/M metagenome (GOLD analysis project Ga0315288, IMG submission 203454) | Sediment microbial communities from Yellowstone Lake, YNP, Wyoming, USA - YL17G11_20 | ecosystem: Environmental > Aquatic > Freshwater > Lake > Sediment | place: USA: Wyoming | collected... | reverse complement strand
GTCCGCCGCTGACGCCGTGCCGCAGCCCGCCGGTGAAACCCCGACGTTGTTCCTCTCCCAGGCCGCCGGGAACCAAGATGCCCTGGCGAGCCCCGTCGCAGGATCGACCAGCGCACCCGAGCCGCAGGCCGCCACGGCCTCCGCCCCATCCCAAGCGGACCTGCAGAAGGCGTCGCAGAACCCCGTCGCCGACCTGATCAGCGTGCCCCTTCAAAGCAACTTCTACTTCTTCGACCGCGAGAAGATCCCGGTCCATGGCACCGAGATGCAGTACGTGCTGAACCTTCAGCCTGTGATCCCGGTTAAGCTCAACGAAGACTGGAACCTGATCACGCGGTCAATCATTCCCATCATCTACATGCCCGAGATCGTGCCGGGCATGGGTACCCACGGCGGCATGGGCGACATCCAGTTCACGGGGTTCTTCTCTCCGCGCAAGCCGGGCAAGATCATCTGGGGCGTCGGACCGGTCCTGCAGTTTCCCACCGCCACGGATCCCCTGTTGGGCTCCGGAAAGTGGTCCATGGGACCGTCGGCGGTGGTGTTGGCCATGCAGGGCCCGTGGGTTTACGGCGCGCTGGCCCAGAATGTCTGGTCGTATGCCGGCGACGGGGATCGTCGCTACGTCAACCAGATGCTGCTCAATCCGTTCGTGAACTACAACCTGCCCGATGGATGGTATCTGACGACATCGCCTAACATTACGGCCGACTGGCATGCGGACGGGGATCAGCGTTGGACGGTTCCCGTCGGTGGCGGCGTGGGCAGGCTCTTCCGCGTGGGCAAGCTGCCCGTGAACCTATCGCTTGCCGCCTACTACAACGTCGAGCATCCGGACTTCGGGCCAGAGTGGACCGTTCAGTTCCAGGTGAAGTTCATGTTTCCGAAATGAGAAACATCCCCAGTAAGACCACTCACGCTGCTACGATGAGTAGAGCCAATTGGCGTGGGCGGGTGACCACACTCTGTCGCACAGACGGTGGGAGAACCCTATGATCGTTCTCAGAATACGTCTGGTCGTTCCGCACCGGAATCGTGCCGCCGTCTTGAACGTGATCTGGCCCATGCTGGGCCCCACGAGCGTGGAGACGGGGTGCGCGGGCTGCCATATTTCAGCCGACGACGACGACGAAAACGTCCTGACGTTTTCAGAAGAATGGGACGGCCAGGAGAACCTGGACAGGCACGTGCGGTCGAACAGCTTCCGAGATCTCTTGTCAGTGCTCGATATGGCTGCCGGGCCCCCGGAGGTCCGGATTCACACGGTTACGGAGACTCGGGGCCTGGAAGTGATCCGGGCGGCACGAATGGAACGGTCATAGGTGAACGGGCGGCCGGGCCTTTCGGCCGGAATCTGCCGGGGAGCGGTCAAAACGTATGCAGTTACCCGAAGCGCTGGCTTCGGAGGGCTGCAGCATCCAAGTGAGCCTGCTGGATGGTGCGGGCCAACCATAAGGAGGACGGACATGAGACAACGGCGAGCAGTTCGTTGGTGGCCGGTGGTTCTGGCCTTGGCGATACCTGTCGTGGGGTGCATGGTGCAGCAGGTCGCCACCAGGCCGACGGTGGATTCGCAGGCGGAGCAGCTGCTCAAGGCTGCCGGCGAGACCTTCCGTCAGGCCCAGGCGGTGCGCGTTTCCCAGTCGTCGATCCGCGACGAGTACCTGGACACGGGGCAGTTGGTGCAGATCGCGCACAAGGTGGAGGTTGTCGCAGTTCGGCCGAACCGCTTGTACCTGGCGTCGAAGGGCGACGACGGGACGGATTGGGCCGCCTGGTACGACGGGCACACCGTGACGATGCTCGACAAGGTGAACAACGAGTATGGCAGCGAAGATTTCAGCGGCACCACGGTCGAGATGATCCTGCACCTGCGCGACAAGTACGATCTCGACCTGCCGATGTCCGATCTGCTGGCGGCCAGGCTTCACGCTGCGGCCACGTCACAGACCCGGGAAGTCACCTACGTCGGGCTGGAGACGATCGCCGGAAAGCAGGCTCACCACATCCTCTGCACCCAGGAGGACTTGGACTGGCAGATCTGGATCGATGCGGGCGAGAAGCCGCTCGTGCTCAAGCTGGCGATTGCGTTCAAGAACGAGCCGGGGCACCCCGGGTTCGAGGCGACGTTCAGCAACTGGGACCTTAAAGCGGACGTCAAGGACGGCACGTTTGCATTCACTCCGCCGAGCGGCGCGACGAAGGTGCAGATTCCCGACCTTATCCGTGAAGACTAAGGAGGCAGACCATGAATCTCAAGGGAATCATCACATCGGCAGTGGTGGGGTGCCTCTCTTTGTTCGTTGCAGTCGACCAGAGCCAAGCGAGGGGCTTTGGCGGGGGCGGAGGGGCCCGCGCGGGCGGCGTCCGTTCGAGCCCGTCGATTTCGCGGCCGGCCCCGCGTCCGAGCGCACCAGCAGCGCGTCCGAGCGCACCGGCGGCGCGTCCGAGCACGCCGTCGTTTTCGCAACCGGCGGCGCGGCCGAGCACGCCGTCGTTTTCGCAACCGGCGGCGCGTCCGAGCACTCAGCCGGTTTCACGGCCGGCCACGCAGCCGTCGACCTCGCCGTCCCTGCCCTACACGGGCGTCGCCGCAACGAGGCCCGCGATGGGCGCGACGCAGCGGCCCAGCAACGCCGGCTCGCTCGTCAATGGCGGCACGACCACCAGCCCGGGGACCTATAACCGTCCGTCGACGTTGCCGGCTGGCGGCCAGTCGGGAAGTTGGACGACCCAGGGCGGATCCGAGATCCATTACGGCCAAGGTCCGCGCGGCGGGAGTGGAATGGTCGTCGAAGGCGCTGGGGGCGGGACGGCCGGGGCGATCCGCGGTCCTGGCGGTGGCACGGCCGCAGGCGTAAGTGGACCGGGCGGCGTGGCGGCTGGCGGCTACCGTGGACCGGCCGGGGGCACGGCCGGCGCCGTGCGCGGTCCCGCAGGCGGTGGCGCGGCCTATGTGAGCGGGCCGGGCGGATATTCGGCGGCGGCGGTCCGCGGACCGCAAGGCGCTTATGTCGCCGGGGTCCAGGGTCCCCATGGCAACCAGGTGTACACTGCGCTGCCGCCGGGGGCCGTGCATTACCCGAGCGGAGGGTACTACTACCACGGCTACAACTGGTATCAGCCCTACTGGTATCACGACGAATGTCATTACGAATGGATCTATCCGGTGATCGGCTTCTTCTATGCCGCGCTGCCCAAGGAGACTCCGACTACGACCGTCGTCTATCAGAATGTCACGTATTACAGCAGCGACGGCGTCTACTACACGGAGACCACCAAGGACGGCCAGAAGGGCTACGCCGTCGCCGAGATTCCGCCGGAGGCCAAGACGCCGGATCCGAAGCAGGTGCTGAAGTCGATGACCGATTACCTGGCAACCCTCCCGTACGCGCGCTTGACGGCCGAAGTGGTCGCCGAGGAAGTCCTGGAGAACGGGACCAAGGTCCAGGTCGTCAGCAGCCGGCGTCTGACGGTTGCCCGGCCGGACAAGTTCCGCGTGGAGGCCAGCAGCGGCAAGGAAGACAGGACGTACCTCTACGACGGCAAGCGCATGACCGTGTACAGCCGCGAGAAGAACGTCTACGGCACGATGGAAATGCCGAACACGATCGAGGCCACGCTTGCGAAACTCGCGAAGGACTACAACACGTCCGCGCCGCTGGCGGAGATGTTCGCCAAGGATCTCTACCCGAGGCTGGCCGAGCGGATCAAGTCGGCTGACTATGTCGGACTGCACAAGGCGGGTGATGTCGACTGCCATCACCTGGCGTTCACGCAGGACGCGATCGACTGGGAGATATGGATTCAGAAGGGCGACCGGCCGCTGCCGCGTCGGCTGACGATCACCTACAAGCTCCTGCCGGGCACGCCGCGGTTCACGGCCGCCATGGACCTGTGGGATATAAGGACGGCGCCCGAGGCGTCGGCCTTCAGGTTCGAGCCGCCGACCGGGGCCGTCAAGGCGGAAGTGACGCCGGCGATGGTTGTGCCGCCAACGCCCGGGCAGTAGGGCGAGACAGGGTGCTCCAGGACCGGCAGTCCGAAGAAGGGCTGCCGGTCACTGTATTGCGATCAGGGCAATGGCAACAGAAGAATAGCAGTGATGAATACTCTCCGTGGCAGAGACAGCGTGATATTGACAAGTGTAGTGACAAGGGGCCAGCACAAGGAGTGTAGACCATGGGCGAACAAGACAAGAAACACCGTTCCCATCTTCCGATGCCGAACACCACGCGACCCACACTGATTACCTACGACGCGAAGGACCCGGACAGCAAGTTCCCGCCCATTCCGCAGCTGCGGCCGCCCAAGGGCGCTCCGAACGTGCTGATCATCCTGATCGACGACGCCGGTTTCGGTTCCTCCAGCGCCTTCGGCGGTCCCTGCCAGACGCCCAGCGCGGAGAAGTTGGCGGCGGGCGGGCTGAAGTTCAACCGCTTTCACACCACCGCCCTCTGCTCGCCCACGCGGCAGGCACTGCTGACGGGTCGCAACCACCACTCCGCCGGCATGGGCGGTATCACCGAGATCGCCACCGGCGCGCCGGGCTACTGCTCGGTCCTGCCCAACACCATGTCGCCCCTGGCGAAGACGCTCAAGCTGAACGGCTACAACACGGCCCAGTTCGGCAAGTGCCACGAGGTGCCGGTGTGGCAGACGAGCCCGGCCGGGCCCTTCGACGCCTGGCCCACGGGCGGAGGCGGCTTCGAGTACTTCTACGGTTTCATCGGCGGCGAGGCGAACCAGTGGTATCCGACCCTCTATGAGGGCACCACGCCGGTCGAGCCGGAGAAGTCTCCCGAGGAAGGTTACCACCTCGTGGAAGACATGACCAACAAGGCGATGGGCTGGATCGCGCAGCAGAAGTTCCTCGCGCCCGACAAGCCCTTCTTTGTCTACTTCGCGCCGGGCGCCACCCACGCACCGCACCACGTGCCGAAGGAGTGGGCCGACAAGTACAAGGGCAAGTTCGACCAGGGCTGGGATAAGCTGCGCGAGGAGACGATTGCCCGGCAGAAGAAGCTGGGGGTCATCCCGGCCGACTGCCAACTCACCGCGCGCCACAAAGAGATTCCGGCGTGGGACGAGATGCCGGAGGCGTTCAAGCCGTTCCTGCGCCGCGAGGCGGAAGTCTACGCGGGCTTCATGGAGTACACCGACCACCACGTGGGCCGCCTGCTCGATGGCCTGAAGAAGCTCGGCGTCTTTGAAGACACGCTCGTCTACTACATCATCGGCGACAACGGTGCGTCGGCCGAGGGCGGGATCAACGGCTGTTTCAACGAGATGAGCTACTTCAACGGCTTGCAGGCCTTCGAAACGCCCGAGTACCTCTCGGCCCGGCTCGACAAGCTTGGCGGTCCGGAGTCTTACAACCACTACGCCGTGGGCTGGGCGCACGCGATGAATGCGCCGTACCAGTGGACCAAGCAGGTCGCCTCGCACTGGGGCGGCACGCGTAACGCCACCGTCGTCTCCTGGCCCAAGGGGATCAAGGCCAGGGGCGAGATCCGCTCGCAGTTCTCCCATGTCATCGACGTCGCGCCCACGGTCCTCGAGGCGGCGGGCATTCCCGAGCCCGTCTGCGTGGACGGTCTCCAGCAGGATCCGATCGAGGGCGTCAGCATGCTCTACTCGTTCAACGATGCCAAGGCGGCGGAGCGGCACGAGACCCAGTACTTCGAGATGTTCGGCAACCGCGGCATCTACCACAAGGGGTGGACTGCGGTGACGCATCACCGGACTCCGTGGGCTGCCTTGAATGTGAAGACCCCGGCCTTCGATGACGATGTCTGGGAGCTTTATGACACGACCAAGGACTGGAGTCAGGCGAAGGACCTCTCCAAGGAGATGCCTCAGAAGCTGCACGAGTTGCAGCGGCTCTGGCTGATCGAGGCGACTCGCTACAAAGTGCTGCCGCTGGATGACCGGCTAATGGAGAAGATGAACCCGGACACGGCCGGCCGGCCGGTGCTCATCAAAGGCAACACCCAGCTCCTCTCCGGCAACATGGGACGGCTGTCGGAAAACTGCGTCCTCAACCTCAAGAACAAGTCGCACTCCGTCACCGCCGAAATCGTGGTGCCGGAGAAGGGGGCCGAGGGCGTCATCATCTCCCAGGGCGCCAACATCGGCGGCTGGAGCCTGTACGCCAAGGACGGCAAGCTCAAGTACTGCTACAACTGGGGCGGTCTCAAGCACTTCATCGTCGGTTCCGACAAGGCGATTCCGGCCGGCGAGCACCAGGTGCGCATGGAGTTTGCCTACGCGGGAGGCGGCCTGGGCAAGGGCGGCAAGGCGACGCTCTTCATCGACGGAAAGAAGGCCGGCGAGGGAGACATCGGGGCGACGCTGGCGTTCGTCTTCTCCGCCGACGACGGTTGCGACGTGGGCGAAGACAGCGGTGCGCCGGTTTCTCCGGAGTACGGTTCGCAGGGCAACGCCTTCAACGGCGTGGTCAAGGGAGTCCAACTCGCCATCACCGATGCGGCGGAGAATGCGGATCACTTGGTCACGGCGGAGGACGCCGTCCGCATCGCCATGGCTCGGCAGTAGAGAAGCAATGGATTCGAAATAACCCGTGGCGAGGGAAATGCCTCGCCACGGGTTACCGGTTATCCAAGTAACTCGAGATGATACGCAAAATGAAAGAAGAAGACGGAATCCCGGAGTTCTCGTTGTTCGGCGGGCCGCTGCAGCGGCTGGGCCGCCGCCTGGGCCTGGTCCGGGAAGGAACGAATACCGTCTGGCTGGGGATCGCGCTAGGCCTGTTGGCCTGGGGCGTTCTGATCGTGCTGGGGCTCCTGGAAGGATTCGGCTCCGAACTCTTCTCTCTGGCCATCGTCGGCGTTCATGTCCGCTTGCTGGCGGCCATCCCGCTCTTCTTCGTGTGCGAAACGTCGGTGGCTCCCCGGATGGCGGAGTTCGTCCGCCACATCGTGCGTTCAGGTCTGGTGCCTGAATCTGAGTTGCCGGCATTGGCGTCGGGCATTCGCCGTGTCGGCCGGATGAAAGACTCTTGGGTAGCGGAGGTCCTTCTTCTTGTGGCGGTGCTTGCGATACCGGTGATCGAGTTGATCGTTGATCTGCCGGGTAGGACGAGCAGTTGGAGGGCGATCCTTGACCAGGCCGGGGACAGACTGACCTGGGTTCATGTCTGGTATCTGGGGTTCTGCCTGCCGCTCTTTCGATTCCTGATGCTTCGCTGGCTCTGGCACCTGGGGCTCTGGTGGTACTTTCTCTGGTGCGTCGAAAGACTGAATCTACGCCTCATCCCGACTCACTCTGACGGTGCGGCAGGGCTGGGATACCTGGAGGTTGTGCAAGAGTATTTCATCCCGCTGGTATTGGCGATCTCGGCGGTGTTTTCCGCACATTTCGCGGAGGACATCTCTGCGGGAACGATGGCGTTCGAGGCCCTGTACTACTCCGTTCCGCTGGTCCTGCTTCTGATAGCGGCGCTGTTCATCGGCCCGCTCTTGATCTTCTCCCGCAAGCTCTGGGCTTGCCGGCAGACCGGGCTGAGCGAGTACATGGCCATGGCGGCCCGCTACACGCAGGCATTTGATGCGAAGTGGATCCGCGACGAGAAGGCCACCGGCGAATCCCAACTGGGCACGGCGGACATGCAGTCGCTGGCCGACCTGACGAACAGCATGAACGTGGTGTACGGGATGCGGTGGATTCCCGCAGGCCGCAGGCTCGCGTTGGCTCTGGCGGCATCGGTGGCTGTGCCGCTCGTGCCGCTGCTGCTCATGGAGTATCGTTGGGATCAGTTGGTGGTGCAGTTGTTCCAGAAGCTGGTGGGGTAGCCGAACGCCGGGTGAAACGTTTCATGAGATCACAAGAACATACCGTGTTACCTATCATGAGCTGGCTGAGGGCGTATCCTCTGCCGTGGCTGCGGCTTGATTTGGTGGCTGGGGTAACCGCGGCCGCGGTGATCATTCCTCAGGCCATGGCCTACGCCACGATTGCGGGGTTGCCGGTCGAGGTGGGGCTCTACACCGCGCTGATCCCGATGATCATCTACGCCCTGCTGGGCACGTCGCGTCCGCTGAGCGTGAGTACTACGTCGACCATCGCCATCCTGACCGCGGCCCAGTTGGCCGCCTCAGTTCCCAGTGGCGACCGGCAACAACTCCTGGCGGCCGTCGCGACCCTGGCCCTGCTCGTGGGCGCTTTCCTGCTGCTGGCCGGCATCCTGCGCCTCGGCTTCATCGCCAATTTCATCTCCGACCCGGTGCTGGCCGGCTTCAAGGCGGGCATCGGCCTGGTGATCATCGTCGGCCAGTTGCCAAAACTGCTGGGCATGCATGTCGACAAGGAACCGTTCTTCCGCTACCTGCTCTCCATCGCCGCGCACGTGCCCGAGGCCGGGCTTGTGACGGCGGTCCTGGGACTGCTCACGCTGGCGTCCCTGTTTGCCATGCGTCGCTTCCTGCCGCGCATCCCGGGGCCGCTGGTGGCTGTGGCCGCGGGTATTGCCGCGTCGGCGTTGCTGGACCTGGGCGCGCAGGGCGTCAGCACCATCGGCGAGATTCCCGGGGGACTTCCCTCGCCGGCCCTGCCGGACGTGTCGCTGGTGTGGCTGTTGTGGCCTGGCGCCCTGGGCATCGCGCTGATGGCGTTCACGGAGTCGATCGCCGCCGGCCGGGCCTTCGCCCGAGACGGAGAGCCGAGAGTCGCGGCCAACCAGGAACTGGTGGCCCTTGGCGCGGCCAACATTGCCGGCGGCTTCTTCCATACCATGCCGGCGAGCGGGGGCACGTCGCAGACGGCTGTGAATTCTCGGGCCGGGGCCCGCACCCAAGTCTCCGGATTGGTCACTGCTGCCGCGGTGCTGGCGACGCTGCTCTTCCTCGCGCCGCTCATCGCACTAATGCCGCAGACCACGCTGGCCGCGGTGGTCGTAGCCACGACGTCCGGCCTGCTCAGCGTGAAGGGTTTCCGCGCCATCCTGCGGGTTCGCCGCACGGAGTTCTTCTGGGCGGTGGCGGCTTGCGCCGGCGTCGTGCTGCTGGGTACGCTTCAGGGCATTCTCGTGGCCATTGCCATTTCCCTGCTGACGCTGATCTACCAGGCGAACCACCCGCCGCTCTACGCCTTGGGGCGCAAGCGCGACACCAACGTCTTCCGGCCGCTCTCGGAGGCCCACCCCGAAGATGAAACGTTCCCGGGCCTGCTCATGGTCCGCACAGAAGGCCGGATGACGTTCGCCAGCGCGCCGCGTATCGGCGAGAAGATGTGGTCCCTGATTGACGAGGCCAAGCCGCGCGTATTGGCCCTGGACCTTGGCGCCGTACCGGACATCGAATACACCGCCCTCATGATGCTGACCGGCTTCGAAGAGAAACTGCGGCAGCGGGGCATCACTCTTTGGCTGGTGGCGCTCAATCCTGCGGTGCTCCATGTGGTTGAGAGGTCGCCGGTGGGGGCGACCCTGGGCCACGAGCGGATGTTCCACAACATTGAAGAGGCGGTTGCCGCCTACCTGGCATCAACACCCGCTGCGGCGGTCGAGCCGGGTCGCGCAATGGATGGAGAGAAGGAATGAGTGCGGGCAACAGACCCAATGCCTTTCACGTTATGGCCAAGCCGACAGGCTCGCGCTGCAACCTCGCATGCGCCTATTGCTTTTTCCTGAAGAAGGATCGGCTCTATCCGGGCAGCGATTTCCGCATGTCAGACGACGTGATGGAGCGTTACATCCGGCAGACCATCACATCGCATACGGTGCCGCAGGTCACGATTGCCTGGCAGGGCGGGGAGCCGACCCTCATGGGGCTCGACTTCTTCCGGCGCGCCGTCGAGATCGAGTTGGATGTCATGCGGCCTGGCATGACGGTCGAGAACACCCTCCAGACCAACGGCGTGCTGCTCGACGAGGCATGGTGCAAGTTCCTGCACGAGAAACGGTTTCTCGTGGGGCTGAGCATGGACGGGCCGCGCGAGATGCACGACGCCTACCGCCGGGACAAGGCCGGAAACTCCGTGTTCGACAAGGTTATCCGGTCGGCACGGCTGATGCAGGAGTACAGGGTTGAGTTCAACATCCTCTGCACGGTCAACGCCACCAACAGCCTGCAACCGCTGGAGGTGTATCGGTTCTTCCGCGATGAGTTGAAGGCCCCGTACCTCCAGTTCATCCCAATCGTCGAACGGGACAACGAGACCGGGGACCAGGAAGGCACGCGGGTCACTGATCGGTCCGTGCGGCCCGAGCAGTATGGGCGGTTCCTGATTGAGATCTTCGACGAATGGGTGCGCCGGGACGTGGGCAAGATGTTCTCTCTGTTCTTCGACGGAGTGCTCATGTCCTACCTGCGCGGCCGCTCCTCGCTCTGCGTCCTTCAGCCGACGTGCGGCGAGGGGGTTGCACTCGAGCACAACGGCGACGTGTATTCGTGCGACCATTTCGTTGAGCCGAAGCACTTGCTCGGGAACATTGCTGAGACGCCGCTCGCGGCGCTGGTGTCTTCCGAAAAACAGCGCGATTTCGGGCGGGCCAAGTCCAGCGACCTGCCCAAGACATGCCGCGAGTGCCGGTTTCTTTTCACCTGCCACGGCGAGTGCCCGAAGAACCGCGTGCTGACTGCGGCGGATGGCGAGCCGGGGCTGAACTGGTTGTGCGCCGGGCTGAAGGCGTTCTTCGAGCACGCGGAGCGGCCCATGAAGATCATGGCGGAACTCCTCCGCCGAGGCAGGCGGGCCGAGGAAGTTATGAAGGTCATTGGAGCGGAAGAGAAAGGGGGCGATGAAAGAGCATCAATAGAGCCGGGCTGAAACGAGCCGTGCTCCTGTGGGGGCGGGCTGAAGTTCAAGAAGTGTCATGGGAAACAAGGTTACTAGCAAGGGAGACAAGTTATGGCAGCCAAGCAACCGAACATTCTAATTCTATGGGGAGATGACATCGGCTGGTGGAATATCAGTTACAACAGCCGGGGCCAGATGGGCTACCGGACGCCGAACATCGACCGGGTTGGCAACGAAGGCGTGGCCTTCACCGACTACTACGCGCAGCAGAGCTGCACCGCCGGTCGCGCGGCCTTCATCACCGGCCAGAACCCGATCCGGACGGGCCTGACCAAGGTTGGCATGCCCGGCGCGGATGTCGGCCTGCACAAGGAAGACCCGACCATCGCGGAACTGCTCAAACCCCTGGGTTATGCCACGGGCCAGTTCGGCAAGAACCACTTCGGCGACAAGGACGAATTCCTTCCGACCATGCACGGCTTCGACGAGTTTTTCGGCAACCTCTACCACCTCAACGCCGAGGAAGAGCCGGAACTGCCGGACTACCCGAAGAACCCCGAGTTCAAGAAGAAATTCGGCCCCCGCGGCGTACTGCACTGTTTTGCCGACGGCAAGGGCGGGCAGAAGATCGAGAATACCGGCGCGCTGACCAAGAAGCGGATGGAAACCTTCGACGAGGAGGTCACGGAAAAAGCCCTCTCCTTCATCGACAAGACCGCTAAGGAAGGCAAGCCGTTTTTTGTCTGGTATAACACCTCCGCCATGCACTTCCGCACCCATTGCGCCGACAAGCACAAGGGCAAGAGCGGCCAGGGGGACTACAACGACGTCATGGTCGCCCACGATGAGCACATCGGGGAAATGCTCAAGAAGCTCGACGACCTCGGCATCGCCGACAACACCATCGTCATGTACTCGACCGACAACGGCCCGCACTACAACAGTTGGCCGGATGCCGGGATCACCCCGTTCCGCTCCGAGAAGAACACCAACTGGGAAGGCGGCTGGCGCGTGCCGGCCTTCGTGCGCTGGCCCGGCAAGATCAAACCGGGCACCGTGCTCAATGGCATCGTCACCCACCAGGACTGGCTGGCCACATTCCTGGCGGCCGCGGGTGAGCCGGAAATTAAGGAGAAACTCCTCAAGGGCCACAAGATCGGCAATATGACCTACAAGGTTCACATCGACGGTTTCAACCTGATCCCCTACCTGACCGGCGAAGTGAAAGAAAGCCCCCGGGAAACCTTCTTCTATATCAGTGACGACGGAGATATTCTGGCGATCCGGCACAAGGACTGGAAGGCGGTGCTGATGGAGCAGCGGGAAAAGACTTGTCTGCTCTGGGCCGAACCCTTCGTTTCTCTGCGCATTCCCAAAATCTTCAACCTGCGTCGTGATCCGTTCGAACGGGCCGACGATAACTCGAACACCTACTGGGACTGGGTTTTCGACCACGTCTTCCTAGTCTACGGCATGCAGGCGCTGGTGGCGAAGGAAATCGAGAACTTCGTGAAGTACCCGCCGCGCCAGAAGCCGGCCTCCTTCAACCTCGATGCGGTGCTGGCGCAACTGGAGAAGGCAAATGACGGCAGCGCCCACTGAGTGGTGAGGTAAATCGGACAAAATTGACCCCCCGGCGGACATTGGTCCGCCGGGGGTAGCTGCTGAACAAGCCGCGGGAACGCATCTGTAAGAACAAGCTGCGCGCGAACCGGCAGCAGCAAACGGAAAGGATACAGGTGCCATGAAGAATCGCAGAACACTCTCCCGCCGCGAGTTCATGGCCGCCTCGGCAGCCGGCGCGGCGATCCTGACGAGAGCACTGCCCGTAGCGGCGGCGGAGGAGAAGACGATGAAGAAGACCTTCACCATCCTGCACACCAACGACATGCACTCGAGTCTGATCGGCATGGGGCCGGCCTCGGACTACACCCCGCTGACGCTCAACGACGACGCGACCCGGGGTGGCTACGCGCGCCTGGCCGCCTTGATCGCGAAGCGGAAGGAAGCTCGCAAGGATCAAGGTCCCGTGTTGGTACTGGATGCGGGCGACTTCAGCATGGGGACCGCGTTCGGCGCCGCCAGCCGCGAGATCGGCGGCGAACTGCAACTGATGTCCCGGATGGGCTACGACGCCACCACCTTCGGTAACCATGAATTCGACCTCGGGCCGGACGGCCTGGGCAGGGAAATCGGCGTGGCCGCCAAGGCCGGCCGGGTTCCGCCGGTGCTCGCCTCGAACGCCAACTTTTCAAAGGACGACGCCACGCTGGCTGATCTCCAGCGCCTGGCCAGGGACGGCGTGATCCGTCGCCACCTCGTGATCGAGCGCGGCGGCGTTAGCTTCGGCGTCTTCGGGGTGCTCGGCAAAGAGGCGCAATTCTATACCAGTGGTGCGGGGGCTGCCACGTTCTCGGATGCCATTGAGACCGCCAAGGAGATGGTGACGCTTCTCCGCGAGACTGAGAAGGTGGACGTGGTCATCTGCCTCAGCCACGGCGGTGTGGAAAAAGGGAAGGACGGGCGCTACGCCGACGGCGACGACGTGCGCGTGGCCAAGGCCGTGCCGGGCATCGATATCCTGATCGGTGGTCACAGCCACACGGAACTCCGGGAGGCGATCCTGGTCAACGACCGTACACCCGTAGTCCAGACCGGAAAAGAGAGCCGCAACCTCGGCGAACTGGTGATCTCGGTGGACGGCGGCAAGCTGAAGGTCGAGTCCTACCTGCTCCACCCGATTGATGATACGATTGCCGGCGACCGGGCCATCGCCGACGAGATCGAGAAGTTCAAGAAGACGGTCACCGAGGCCGTGTTCGCGTCGCGCGGTTACAGTGTCGATCAACCGCTGGCCGTGGCGCCGCGGGATCTGCCCAACACGTTCACCGATATCGCCGCCGGCACCCTCCTGGCCAACCTCTGCACCGATGCCTTCAGAAGTGCGACGAAGGCGGACATCGGTTTCAGCGCCAACGGGCTGATGCGAGCCAGCCTTACACGGGGAAAGTCGGGCGTGCAGACGGTCTATGACGTGTTCGCTGTGGCGCCCCTCGGCGCCGGCGTGGTGGACACCACGGCCGGCAGCGCCCTTGTGACCGCATGGTTCACCGGTCAGGAACTGAAGAACCTGCTGGAGTTCTTCCTTGTGGATAACCCGGCCCACCCCGGCGAGTATTTTCCCCGCGGCTCCGGCATGAGGTTCCGCTACGACCTGTCGCGCCCGAAGTTCGACGTCGTGACCGCCCTTGAACTGGGCGACCTCGACCGCGGCTACCGCGCAATCGACATCACCGGGAAGGACGGGCGGCTGTACAGCCTGACGTGCCCCCTGATGCTCGGCGTGATCCTCGTGGGTATCCCCAAGTACACCAAGGGCAAACTGCCTCTTGTTCCCAAGAACAAGGAGGGTAAGCCCCTCACGTCGCGGGTCGAGGCTCTCGAGGCGCCTTGCGACAATTCAGGTTACCTGCTGCCGCCGCCGGGCACGGTGGACAAGGACAGTGTCGCCACTGGAGCGGGGAAAGACGCTGTTCGGGAGATCAAGGAATGGCAGGCGATCATGGATCACCTCCGCAGCCTGCCGGTCAAGAACAAGGGCGACTTGCCCGTGATCCCGGTCGACGAGCGGGCCGCAGAGGTTCGGGCGATCAAAGCGAGTTGATGCGGAGTGGTCGTGAAGCAAAAGGAAAATCATAATGTCTGACAAACCGAATATCGTCTATTTTCACGTCGACAACTTGGGCTACGGCGAACTGGGCTGCTACGGCGGCGGCATCTTGCGAGGGGCCAACACCCAGCGGATCGACCTGTTCGCCAGCGAGGGATTCCAACTGCTCAACTACGCCCCCGAGGCGCAATGCACGCCGTCGCGCACCGCGCTGCTCACCGGCCGTTACGCCATCCGCACGGGCAATCACACAGTCGCGTTGGCCGGCGCGGAATCCGGCATTGTCGCCTGGGAGCGCACCCTCGGCGACATTTTCTCGGAGGCCGGCTACGCGACAATGTGCATGGGCAAATGGCACGTCGGCGACTGCGATGGCCGCTGGCCTACCGACCACGGCTTCGATGAGTGGTACGGGCCTCCGCATTCCTATGACGAGGCGCTGTGGGAAACTGACCCATGGTACGTGCCGGGACGCGACCCGGTTTCGCACATGCTGGAAGGCCGCAAAGGCGAAAAGGTGAGGCAGGCGGAACAACTGACCTTCGATATGAAGCGCAACATTGATGTCGAGTACAAGCGCCGCGCGTTCCGTTTCATGGAGGAGAAGTCGAACGCGAACCGCCCGTTCTTCCTCTACTTCAACCATTCGTTGATGCACATCCCGGTCGTGCCCCGTGATGAGTACAAAGGCAAGAGCGGCAACGGCGACTGGGCGGACAGTCTGCTTCAACTCGACGGCGATTTCGGCGAGTTGCTCGACCAGATCGACGCGCTGGGACTGAGGGAGAACACCATCGTCGTGTTCGCCGGGGACAACGGAAATGAGGAGATGCTTCTGAACCGCGGCACCTCCGGGTTCTTCGAGGGATCGTACTTCACGGGCATGGAGGCCTCGTTACGCACGCCGTGCATTGCGCGCTGGCCGGGGAAGATTGCGGCGGGGCAAAAGAGCAATGAGATCGTGCATATCACGGACTGGTTCACCTCCCTGCTTTCGATGGCGGGTCTGCAGGTGCCGAACGACCGCGTGATTGACGGCAAAGACCAGTCGTCGTTCCTGTTTGGAAGACAGGAGAAATCGAACCGTGACGGCTTCATCTACTGGAACGGCGACAAGATGTACGGGGTCAAGTGGCAGGACTTCAAGATGGTGCTGGTGCAGCAAAAGTACTTTACCGACCCGGCCTTGCCGTTCGCCACCCCGCATATCATAAACCTGCTCACGGATCCGAAGGAACGCGAGCCGTACAACCCGGTCTACCTCCATAGTTGGACATTCGCGCACTTTGGGCGGCTGATGAAGGAGTTCCGGGAGAGTGTGAAGCGCGAGCCGCTAATCCCGGCAGGCGCGCCGCTCGACTACGTGCCCCAGCAGCACCGAGGCGCTGATTCACTATGAGCCAACAAGAAAAACACGATTCGCCGGCATTGGCTGCGGCAGGGGAAGTCCGCGACTTCTACGAACGGTATCCCTATCCCCGGCCGGTCGAGAGTCTCGAAAACTATCGGCTGCTCTGGCAGGACCCGCAAAGACGTCGCGCGGATTATCGCCTGTTCTGGCCTGCCATGCCTTACAGGGAAGACCACTCCATCCTCGTGGCCGGCTGCGGCACATCCCAGGCGGCTAAGCACGCCCTGCGTTGGCCTGCGGCTAAGGTTACCGGCATCGACTTCAGCGCAACGAGCGTTCGCTGCACCGAGGAACTCAAGCAGAAGTACAACTTGGATAACCTCCAGGTCCGCCAGCTTCCCATCGAGCGGGTAAGCGAACTGGAGACTAGTTTCGACCAGATCGTGTGCACCGGGGTCCTCCATCATCTTGCGGACCCGGATGCGGGGCTTCGGGCCCTGCGCGGCGTGCTGAAGCCGGACGGGGCGATGCACCTCATGGTGTACGCGCCTTACGGACGGACCGGCATCTACATGCTGCAGGAGTTCTGCAGGCGGGTCGGCATCCAGGCTACAGATGAGGGGATTCGGGATCTCATCGCTGCCCTGAGGGCGCTGCCGCCGGGGCATCCGCTTGAAAACCTGCTGCGCGAGGCCCCGGACTTTCGGCACGAGGCGGCGCTGGCCGATGCCCTTCTACACCCGCAGGACCGCGCGTATTCCGTCCCGCAACTATTCGATTTTATCGAGCGGGCAGGGCTGACCTTCGGCCGGTGGGTAAGGCAAGCGCCCTACGCCCCTCATTGCGGTGTCCTGGCAAGAATCCCGCAGGCATCCCGGATGGCACAGCTTCCCCCGGCGGAGCAGTATGCCGCGGCTGAACTTTTTCGGGGAACGATGGTTCGCCACAGTGTGGTTGTTTACCGAGACGATAGCCGCGGCGGTCCGCAACTGGTAAACTTTGCCGGTGAGGAATGGCTTCGCTATGTGCCCATTCGGATGCCGGACACGATCTGCGTTCAAGAGCGGCTGCCTCCTGGGGCCGCGGCCGTTCTGATCAACCGGACTCACATCTACAGGGATCTGTTAATGCCGATAGACTCAACCGAAAAGCGTTGGTTCGATGGCATTGATGGGAACTGCCGTATAGGCGAAATCGTGGAAAGAGCGTCTCCGTACTCGCAAGCCGGATCGCCACTCGACCGGGCGCGTGCTTTCTTTCAGCGGTTGTGGTGGCATGATCAGGTGGTGTTTGAAAGCTTAGCCTGAGTAATCGGAAGGAGCGTACCATGCAGGAAACGGACAACCCAACGACGAACGAACTGGCCCAGCAGCGGACAGTGATGGCGGCCGAGCGGACCTTCATGGCCTGGGCGCGAACCAGTCTGTCGCTGATCAGTTTCGGCTTCTCCATCTTCAAGTTCATGCAATACGCCCAGGAAATCGAAACGAAAGCCAAACTGACGACCTCGGGGGCGCGGAACCTCGGCACGACCCTCGTCGCTCTGGGGGTGGTTTTTCTGATTATCTCTTCCGTTCAGCACTGGCAACTCCTCAGGCGAGTGACGCCGTCGCTGCGGATGCTGAACCTTCGCGCATGGCCGTTGTCGCTGTTTCTGGCAGCTCTCCTGACACTGCTGGGGCTTCTGGCACTGGTCAACATGATCTTCGGGGTCGGTCCGTTCTAGGCGGCTACGCGAGGCAACGTCCATGCGGGATGCCGAGACAGGCTTTGCCGTGCTCATTCTTGCCGCCGTGTTTCTCTTCGGCGGGAAGCTGCAGGCTCATCGCCACCGGTGGCGGCGTGCCGGCATATCCGCCGCGGCCGGCGCGTCCATGGCGTATGTGTTCGTCCAACTGATGCCTGAACTGGCGGAGGCCGGCAAAGTGTACGTCGGCGCTGCGGCGCAGCGAGCCATGGCGCTGGCCGAGACGCACGTGTACTTGGCCGCCCTGGCCGGTTTCGTGTTCTTCTACGGACTGGAGCACATGGTCGCCTGGTCGCGCCGCACCGGGAGCACGGGGGACGAGGGTTCGAGGGGCAGCGACCCGATCTTCCTGCTGCATGTCGGTGGATTTGCGGCGTATGGCGCCTTGGTAAGTTACATGATGGTTCGGGGTATCGGAGAGGCCTCCGTGCCGGTCATATTGTATGCCCTGGCCATGGCGCTTCACTTCCTTTCCGTGGACCATTCGCTCCGGAGGGAGCACGGGGTGGCCTACGAGCGGCTCGGGAAATACCTGTTGGCTGCCGCCGTTGTCGCGGGGTGGGGCTGTGCCATGGCTGTGAGGGTACCCGAGGCCACGGTAGCGGTATTGCTCGGGTTGATTTCCGGGGGTGTGATCATGAACAGCATGATTATGGAGTTGCCGCGCGAGAAGGAGGGCCGGTTCTGGGCGTTCTTCTTGGGAGCCGCCGCATACGCAATCATTCTGCTGTTACTAGTTGCCCGCACCGGCGTCAGTGAGGGCAGCGGGTCTTAGAGGAGCAAGACTATGGATCCAGCCGCCAAGGTCGTCACGTGGACGTTCCTCATCACCACGATGCTGAGCATCGGGATGAGGGTCACCCCCGTCGAGCTGCTGTCGGCCCTGCGGAATCGAAGCCTGATGATCCGCTCGCTGGCGGTCAACTTCCTGATTGTGCCGGCGCTGGGGCTGTTGCTGGTGAGCCTTGTGCCGATGAGCACGGATGTGGCCACCGGCCTGTTGTTGATGGCTGCCATGCCGGGGGGGTTGAACGCCATCCAGTTCACCAGCAAGGCGCCTGGCGCCCTGAGCTATGCAGCCGTGCTGCTGTTCGTGCTCTCGCTGCTGGCGGTTCTCGTTTCCCCGATGCTCGCTGCCTGGATGCTTCCTCAGCATGAATCTGCCCTCACCCTGCCTCTGGGCCGTGTGATCGGCTTCCTCCTGGCGGCCGTGGTGCTTCCGCTGGCGGCCGGTTTCGCGCTGCAGCACTGGTGCGGCCGCCTGTCCGAAAGGCTGGCCAAGCCGATGGCCCTCGTGGGAACGGTGGCCTTCGTGGTGGTCGTGGTCCTTCTTATGGGGCGACGCAAGGAGGCCATGTCCACACTTACCGGGGCTGAACTGGCGGCCATGCTCAGCCTCATTCTGGCCTCGATGGTCGTCGGCGGCCTGCTTGGCGGGCCGGCGATGGACACGCGACGGATCCTGGCCACGGCCTCCAGCATGCGAAACGCAGCCTTGGGACTCGTGGTCGCCCTGAACAGCTTCCCCGACGGGAATGTGGATGTGGCCGTGATCGCCTTCAGCGGCCTGATGATTCCGCCGAACATGCTCTTCACCGTCTATGAGATCATCCGCGGGCGCCGGCAGGCGCGGCATGCTGCGGAAGCCGCCAAGTGAATAGTGGACCGCGCGATGCGATCGTGCTGGGTATGACGCAGGGATACCGAGAGGTTGCCCGACCCGGGGCCATAAACGAAAGAGGAGACATGACAATGTGGAAATCAGCAACGAGGGACCTTTGCGTGGTTGTGCTGTGTTTGCTCATGGCGATTGCGTCGTCTCTTGCATGGGCTCAGAGCAAGGATTCGCCGCCGCAGCCCGTGGCGGGGGCGGCGGAGGATCTGGCGCCGCCCAAGGCCGCGCCAGTGGCGAAGCCCGCCGAGCCCGAGGCGGCCAAACCACGCGACATGACCCTCAGTTGGCAGGAAGCCGCCAAGACCACCCCACCGCCCAAACACTACACCGGCGGAGACCTCTGGAACCGATCAACGTTGAGCGGCGACTGGGGCGGCCTGCGCAACGACCTCGCGATGAAGGGGCTGACGATCGATTTCGGCGTGACCCAGACACTCCAGGGCAATCTCGGCGGCGGCAAGGAGTTCCGCTGGCCGTACCAGGGCTCCGAGGACCTCTTCATCAACATCGACACCGGCAAGATGGGCCTCTGGCCGGGCGGCTTCCTCAAGATCCACGCCGAGAACCGCTGGGGCAACGCCGCCAACCTTGACACGGGCGCCCTGCTGCCGGTCAATACCGACTCGCTGTTCCCCGTGCCGGGCCAGGATACCACCACGCTCTCGGAAGTGCTCTTCATGCAGTTCCTGTCACCGCAGTTCGGGCTGATCATGGGCAAGATCGAGCCGCGCGAGAACAACGTCTTCGCCCGCGATGAGACGACGCAGTTCATGAACGCGGCCTTCGTGTTCAACCCGGCGGTTATCACGACGCTGCCCCAGGATTTCCTCACGGTGGGGGCCATCGCCATTCCGACCAACTGGCTGACCGTCACGGTCCTGGTGTTGGACTCGGAGGGCCAGGCGAACACCAGCGGCTTTGACCCGGATACCGCGTTCCATCGGGGCACCACGGTCTACAACAACTGGGAGTTCACGATCAAGCCGCTGGGCCAGACGGGGCACCAGCGCATCAGCTGGACGTGGAGCGACAAGAGCCGGGTCCAGTTCGAGCAGGACGGTCGCCTGCTGCTGCGGCAGTACCTGCGTTTTCTGCTCGGCCTGGGTCCCAAGCCGACGTTCCAGCGCAGCGACAACGATTGGTCCGTGATGTACGACTTTGACCAGTTTGTGTACACCGTCAAGGACCATCCGGACCGGGGTTTCGGCTTCTTCGGGCGGTTCGGCTTTACGCCCGGCGTGGTGAACCCGATCCAGGATTTTTACAGTTTCGGCGTGGGCGCCAAGGGGCTGAGCGACGCGCGGCCCCGCGATTCGTTCGGCGTCGGCTATTACTACCTCGGGCTGAGCGACAAACTGCCGCGGTTCATCCAGCGGCGCACCGAGGACGAGAAGGGCGTGGAGCTTTACTACAACTTTGCGGTGACGCCCTGGATGCACATCACGCCGGACCTCCAGATTATCGACCCGGCTGCGAAGCGCATGGGCATAACCACGGTTTTCGGCATCCGTTTGCAGATGGACTTCTGACCTGTTTTGGCAGCGTGCGGTCTGAAGTCACATGGACCGCGAGGGAGAGGCCCCATGTTCGTGAGAGAACCTCTGTCAAGTTGTCGGCTAGGAAGGCGGCATGGGCCGTCCGTTCCGATCTTCGGCCTGCTGGTGACCATGTTTCTCCTGGGGGGCTGTGGCATAGGCCCGCCCACGCTCCAGCGCGATCGGCTCGACTACCAGACCGCCTTGAGCGAATCGTGGAAACGCCAGATGCTGATGAACCTGGTGCGAACACGCTATGCTGACGCCCCTGTGTTCCTGGAGACGACCTCCATCATCAATCAGTATTCCGTCGAGGCCGAGGTGAGCGCACTAGGCGTCCTCAACAACCCGCCCTGGTCAAGCAGCCAGGAGTACGGCGGCGTCGGCAGGTATTATGACCGCCCCACGGTCACTTATGTTCCACTGACCGGGGAGAAGTTCGCGCACAGCCTGCTCTCGCCCATTCCCCCGGCGTCGCTGGTAGCGCTGGTCCAGTCGGGCTGGCCTGCGGATTTTGTGTTCCGCCTGACGTGCGAGTCGATCAACGGGGTCCGCAATCGGCACAGCGGCGAGTTGCAGGGCCAAGTGGCGGACCCCCGCTTCGAGGAACTGCTGGCCGCCCTGCGACGCGTCCAGCTTGCCGACACCATCGGCATGCGGCTCGAACGTAAGGACGGCAAAGAGATGGCTGTGGTCTTTTTGGGCCGCAATCCCATCGAGGCCACGGCTGCGGATAATGCCCGAATTCGGGGAATCCTCGGCCTCGATACGCAGGCCCGCGAGTTCCAGCTGGTGTTCGGCGATATGGCCAGAGGCGGCGCGGAGATAGCCATCCTGAGCCGCTCGATGATGCAACTCATGGTGGAACTGGGCAGCTGCATCAATGTGCCCGAAGAGCATCTTGCCCGAGGCATGACCTTTCGTCCGCCGACCGGTCCGCAGGAGAGCAGGCTGATGGAGATTCGGTCGGCCCGTTTCAAGCCGGGGAAAGCGTTTGCCGCTGTCCCATATCAGGACCATTGGTACTGGATCGAAGAGGGGGATTTTAGGTCCAAACGCATGCTGAGTCTGCTGATGATCTTCTTCTCGATGGCCGAGAGCGGCAGCGGGGCGGGGGCACCGGTGGTTACGGTGAATGCGGGTGGATGAGGTCTGGACGGACATCGTGCCCAGTTCGTGGGGTGGGCGCCGCTCGCCGCTCCCCGTGGCTGAGGTTGCGGCCCGTGGATGGCAAAAAGGACGGTGTCGCATGATCGGAACGTTGAACTGGCGGATTCTGATGGGGCTTGTGGCGATATGGGCCGGCGCCTGCTCGGCCGGGTGCTCGCAGGTCGCCCCGGACCGCGACGTTCGCATGACGAGAGGTTACGTCTACTATCTTGACGGGGCCGGCGGCGGAGGTCTGATGAACTGGAGCGGCGGCGTGCGTGAGGGGCTGGTGGCGGCCGGCTACGCCGGTGCCGGCGAGATGTTCAGATGGCAGACGGGCCTGGGCGTCGTTGCGGACCAGACAAGCAGCAAATCGTACAAGTGGGAGAAGGCGAGGAAACTCGCGGCCGAGATCCGGGCCTATAAGTCGGCTCATCCCGCGGCCCCGGTGACGCTCATCGGTCTGTCGGCTGGGACGGCGGTGGCCGCCCTCGCACTGGAGGCGCTTCCGCCAGACACCCAGGTCGCGAACGTCGTCCTGTTGTCCGGTTCGCTGAGCGCCGACCACGACCTGACCAAGGCCCTCCAGCGCGTCGCTGGGAGGATGTATGTCACTACCTCCAAACGGGATGCCGTCCTGGGTTTCCTTGTGCCCATTTCGGGAACGGCCGACCGAAGCAGCCGACCCGCCGACGTCATCGGCAACCAGGGGCCGAGAATGCCAGCCAATGCCACGCCCGAAACGCGACGGCAGTATGCCAAGGTTGTCGAGGTCCCGTGGACCCCTAGGTTCGAACAGTACGGTGACAACGGCGGGCACCTGGACACAGTGAAAGCCCGGTTCGTCGAGGCGGTGGTGGCGCCCCTTGTCCTCACGACGACCGCCCGCTTCGGAGCCACGAAAGCGGAGACGGCCGGTGGGGTCCCGAATCCGGACTATGCGCGGTGGGCGGGCTTTGCCGTGGGGTCGTACGTGGTGTTGGAGGGCCAGCAGGAGGTGGACGGCGTCCGGGAGCCGCTCCGCATGAGGGCGACTCTGGTCGCCAAGGACGCGGACCGCCTGATTGTCGAGCGGGTCTTTGAGCCCCTCGGCGCCTCAAAGAGCCAACCGCCGCTCAGCCGCCGGTTCTACGTGGCCGCGACGATCAAGCCTGCCGAACATCCGCTCACGCATCCTCAGGCGAAAGTCCGCGACCTTGCGGCCGAGGAGATCGATGTCGGGGGGCGCAGCCTCGCATGCCAGGGCCGCGAGATCCAGACGGCGGCCAGTTTCGCGGAGTGGGGTTCGGATTTCCAGGCGACCGTGTACAGCCACCCCGAGATTCCTGGCGGCACCTTTAGGATCGACCTGCGGACGCACATGCAGGGACGCCCCGTGGCATTTGCGGGGCGCGCGGTCGAGATGAGCGTGGCAGGCAAGTGAGCTACGCACTGGCCGAAAGAGCGGTTCGACGCTGGAGGGATGTGAGAGGGGATCCGAGTGGGTGGAGCCACGAAGCATCGTGGCGATGGAAAGGAAGTGGTGCCCGTGACTCATCACACAGGACTTGAGGGAGCCGTACCCGCACAAGCGAGGAGAGTGGTGCGACGACTGGGGTGGCTGGCCGCCTGCGTGTTGCTGGTAAGCGCGGCGGGCTGCATCACGGCGGCCGTGATGGCCACGGTTGTCTACGTAATCTCAAAGACAGAGTACACGGCCACCGTCGAGGTTAAGGCCAAGCCGGCCGACGTCTATGGCGCCATGCTGCGGATCCTCAAGCGCCGGCCCGACGTCGAGATCTTGAAGCGCGACGATGCCAGGTATCTCCTTGAGATACGCAAGGGCAAGAACAAGGCGACGGGTCACGTCAGTTCGACGGCGGGCGGCTGGGCCCTGCTGAAAGTCTCAGCGCAGGAAGGCGAGACGGAGGCGTCGCACGAGGAGCTGGCCCTCCGCATCGTGACACAAGTCTGCGACGAACTAGGAGTTCGGTACCGGGTGATCGAGAAGAAGGATCTGCCCAAGAAGTGAGGCTGTGCGCCAAGAGCTGTTTGCGCCTGGCGCAGCGGGTGCCGCGCGGCGGATCTTCTGACCCACGGCGGTTTGACCAATTGACCGAGTGAACGGAGTTCGACCATGAGACTCATTGTCGCAGTGCTGGGTGTGTGTGTTTCCTGTGCAATAGCGTCCGCCGACGTGGTGGTTCGCGACGACGGCCGTCGATTCGAGGGCGAAATCGTGGCGGAGGACTCCGAGGCCGTCTCGATCGACACGGTGATCGCCACGGTCCGCACCGTCCTGAAGGTCAAACGGTCAGAGGTCAAGTCGCTAGAGAAGAAGCCTTTGCCGCCGGGCTTCTTCGACCCGCCGCCGGCGCCCGAGCGCCAATCCGATCCGAAAGCGTTCTCGGCCGCCGACACGCCGTATCTGGAGATCCCGGTCGTCGGCCGGTTCGGTAAGGACGTGTACGCCCAAGGTGTCCGCGCGGGCCTGATGTACGCCGCCCGCTATCGCATCCGGCACATCGTGTTCTTCATCGACAGCGAGGGGTTCAACGACCTGGACGAGGCCATCGACGCCTTCCGGGCCCTGAAGTCGTACGGCGACCGCCTGACGTGTCACGCCTTGGTCCGCAACTGCACGGGCGACGCGTTGGCCATTGGGCTGATGTGCGAGACCCTCCATGTGATGCCGGATGGCCGGATCGGAGGTGCCCCGGGCCGGCTCTCTGACGTGTCCCGGAAGATCGCCGCCGAGGACGAGGAAGTCGTCCGCCAGCAGATAGCACACGAGGCGTCGCGTCTTATGCAGGAGCGCGGAAAGCCCGGCCGGGCTATCCGCAAGATGATCGATCCGGCGGAGCCGCTCGCCTGCTGGCTCGACAATTCGGGGCAGCCCGCATTTGGCGCGGAGCCGCTGACTGATCTTGCCAAGGAAAGGCTGGTTTTTCGCTCAGGGCCTGGCGAGGTGCTTGTTCTGGACTCCGCGTCGCTGACCAGACTTGGCGTGCCGCCCTGCGAGAAGGATGTAGCCGGGCTGGGCGCGGCCCTCGGGCTGCCTGGCTGGAAGGCCGAGAGCGACTACGGCCGCAAGGTGATGGCGACCACGGCGACAAAGAGAACGCAGGAAGCCGACGACAAGTCGGCCCGGTTCGCCCACGTCACCCAGACGAACATCGCTCGGCGCGAGATGACCGACCAGGCGCTCCAGCACAACATTCAGGAAGCGGCCAAGTGGAACCCCACGAACGACTCCTACGAGACGTACTCGGGCCGCTGGCGCTGGGGCTGGGGGGGACGCTGGCGCTGGGGTGACGACGACCACGACGAGCCGTCGACCCTCTTCACCCAGGAATCGCGCAAGAAGTGGCAGATGCGGACCGACGCGAGCCTCCTGTACCTCCAGCGGGCCGCCCAGGCCGCCGCCGCGATGAAGCGCCTCGATGACGAGGCCGCCAAACTCGGCCTCGAACCCACGTACAAGCCGGGCGAAATAGACCTGATGATCAAGGACCTTGCCACCAAGTTCAACACCTTGAAGGCCGAACGCAACAAGCGAGGTAACTGAGCCCTCGCCCCTCGGCACACACCCGGAACGCAACGGAAACTCTCACTCGCCCTGGTACATAAAACGGGGGAGGGTCATCTGGGATTAGAGATATAGCAGAATCGTGATTACCTTCTTGAACGCACACGACGCGATGAAAAAGCTGACTTGGTTGTGTGTAGCCGTGGCAGTCCTCGTAGGTAAGCCTGCTCTGTGCGCGCTGGCAGCAGACGCTGCAACTCGTCCGGAGTCTTCACAGTCGGAGTCTGCGCAGCCGGCGGCTGCCGCGTCGAGCATTTCCTGGGATGACGGGATCAAACTGCAGTGCCAATCGGAATGGCTGAGCCTGCGGTTCGGCGGCAAGGTGATGGGCGACGTCGGTTGGGCGGATGGAGAGGGCCAAGGCGCTTCAGGGGCCGATGTTGGGCAGGAGTCGGAGTGGCGACGATTGCGGCCGTATCTCAGCGGCACCGTCGCGGACAGGCTGGACTTCAAGATCGAAGCGGAGTTCGCCGGGCTGCAAACGCAATGGATGGACTTGTACTTGCGCATCAAGAACATGCCCGTGGTCGGGGACGCGACGGTCGGCCATTTCAAAGAACCGTTTGGGCTGGAGGAACTCACCAGCAGCGCCGACACGACGTTTCTGGAGCGCGCGCTGCCCGACGCCTTCACGCCTGGGCGATCTCTCGGAGCCATGTTGCAGCAGAGCGTACTTACGGAGCGGGCCACTTGGGCGCTGGGTGTCTTTCGATCGTTGGGCGACCAGCCAAGCTTCCCCGACGGACGAGGCGGTGAAGCCCTCGCCGTGACTGGCCGCATGACCTGGCTGCCCTGGCGCGATGAGAAGACCGATGAACTCGTGCATCTGGGTGCTGCGTACAGTTTCCGTTCTTTGCTCGATGACGCCAGATATCGCCAGCGCCCGGAGGCCCACTTCGTGGCCAATCTGACAGACACGGGGAGCTTCCGAGCCGACGCCACGCATCTTGTGGGTTCCGAAGCCGCCTGGGCCCGCGGCCCGCTGTCTCTGCAGGGCGAATACATGGCTGCCTTTGCGGATCAGCCGGATGCTGATGTCGCA
>Ga0315288_10001985_pt1 | contig 26508 bp, 23 predicted proteins | sample YL17G11_20_MG_FD_203454 | JGI IMG/M metagenome (GOLD analysis project Ga0315288, IMG submission 203454) | Sediment microbial communities from Yellowstone Lake, YNP, Wyoming, USA - YL17G11_20 | ecosystem: Environmental > Aquatic > Freshwater > Lake > Sediment | place: USA: Wyoming | collected... | reverse complement strand
CCAGAAGGTGGTTGGTGTAGGTTTTGTCTTTGTAAACCCGCTTGGTTTTTCTGATATACATTTGACACTATTATAATCAGCAGTGATAATAATGTCAATACAAATCTTATATTAATTAGTCACTATCTTGCCGATTTAAAGCCACCTTCATTGAAATTAAAGAGCTTTTAGAAACGGGAGGTCAAAAAAGAGCTAAAATCGATCAGCAGAGTGCGGAAGTTGGGTTAGCTCCCACTGATGTGCCAGCATCCAATAATTGCCTGCCAATTACATCTGCGGTTCGTCCTTTGGGCAATGATTCAACCAATTGAATTATTTCTAAAGCTAAAGTTTTGGTCTTTTCCTTAAGATAGTTATGTTTCATTTTTTCCTAACTCCGCATTCCGCACCCTGCATTCCGCATTTAAATTGGCCAGCAGGCTCGAATAATGGTTCCCTTGCCAGGACTCGATTCGATTACGAAAGTCCCACCTGAAAGTTCGGTCCGTTCTCTCATGCTCGTAAGTCCCAATCCCCTCTTTGGACTTTCCAAATCGAATCCCATACCGTTGTCCTCGATCATCAATTCTATCTTATCTCCCTTCTTCCCCAAGGAGAGCTGAATGAGAGTTGCTCTGCTGTGCTTGGCGATATTGTTCATCGCCTCCTGTATGACTCTGAAAATGACGATTTTCAAAGGATTGGGAACATCCTTTTCTTCTATACTGATCTCCTTCTCAATGGACATGTTAGAATAAATCTTTTGGAATTCCCTTGTAAACCAACCGATGGTTGCCAAGACCCCGATATCATCAAGGATGGACGGACGCAAGTCCATTTGTATTCTGCGGGATTCTTCGATACCACTTTGTGCCAAAGAAATGATACTCTCTATCGAAATACCTGGCGGAGAAACGCGATTCCCCATTTGGCTCAACTTGTTCTCCAATCCAAATTTTATTGCAGTGAGTGTTTGTCCAATGCCATCATGGATTTCCCGTGAGATCCGTTTTCTCTCATTTTCTTGAACCGTCAGAAGCTGAGAAGAGAGATGCCGGAGCCGGTTCTCCGATTCCTTCAACTCTTCCTCCAAATTGAACCGGTTCATCGCTTCTCCAATGAGAGGCGCAATGGACTCAAGAAACTCTACTGCCTTGAGGGGCACCATCCCTTCTCTTTCATCTGCCAGATGAGTGGCTCCGAGAACCTTATCCCGATAGCGAATTGGAATGACAGCAACCGACATATATCCTTTTTGTACGCAGACACCTCTATATCTTGACTTTTCCTCTTCGGAGAGTTTGCCAACAAATTCAAATGTATTGCCACATCGAAAGGATCCTGCGGGAGTCATCATTGGATGATCCTGTGAACCTGGTGTCTGCGTGATTACACGAATGCAAATACATTGGTCATACCTGATCGATAACCAGTTCTCTGATTCCCAGAACTCGTGGCTGAAGCCAACATAGGACTCATAAGGGATATAGTCCTTTTCGTTCAAAACCCGAATACCTACGCACCGACAGCCGGTCCAACTCTGAATCAACTTTACTAACGCATCGAGGTATTCCTTTCGTACAGACTTTTTCGAAAATAGACTGAGCAGAGCATTGGTCGACCGGATGCGATTTTCAGCCTCCTTTCGCTCGGTGACGTCCCTGGCAGCAGCAAAGGCGCCCTGGATCTCTCCAGCATCATTTTTATATACAGAGGCATTGTAAAACACCTCTGTGATACGGCCTGATTTGTGTTGAATGGCAAGAGGATAATCGCGGACGGATCCCTTCACGAAGACCTTCCTGTAGCCTTCTCTGGCTTTCTCAGGTTCGGTAAAGTAATCTGAGAAATCACTCCCGATGAGATGGTCACGAGAGAGGCCAGTAACCAGTTCGGTCGCCCTGTTCACATCCATGATCTTTCCATCTATACTGATAGTGACGAGAGGGTCAAGACTTGTTTCGATGAGACTCCGGGTGTATAAGGAGACAGCGTGCAACGCTTTCTCTGCCCGCTTGCGTTCGGTCACATCGTTAAGTGAGAAAACTAAATATTCTGTTTCATCTCTTTCATCTAATATTGGTGTAAGTGTCCAGTCCCAATAGGTCTCTCCCCATTCAGGATGATCTGGGAAGGTGAAAGGTCTTGCAATGGCCTGATAAGGCTCTTTTGTCTTAACAACCTGTTCAAATATCACTTTGGCATCAGAGGGATAGAATTCGAAATGGTTATGTCCTGGGAATTCAGATACATCCCGCTGGCAGGCTTTGGCATATGCCTCATTGACCCGAATAAAGTTGAAATCCCTGTCGAGAAATATAAGAGGAGTGATAGTGCTCTTGAAGAAAGATTCCAAAATTCTCGATTGTTCTGTTAGCTCTTTATTTGCTTTTGCCAGCTCAGCGGTTCTTTCCTGAACCCGGATTTCTAACTCGTCACGTGCTTTTTGTAATGCAACTTCTGCCCGCTTGCGTTCGAAGACTGTGCCTATCAACTTAGCCGAAGTTAATAAACGACTCTTGGCAAGTTTGATGATAAAAAACGGACGGGATTCATATGCTTCGACCAGTTCGAGAAGTTTGTCCATACTGACAATGTATCTCTCACTAATTTCCTGGAGTTTCTTTAGGTCTTTGGGTGGATCGCCGTATCCAAAGTTGGCGGACCCTATGATTTCTCCTCCAGCCCAAATCGGAACAGCATAGATACGGATGCCACCTCTGCATTCAATATCAACTGGCTGGCCCGTTTCGATGCAAACTTTCGAGGCTTCGCTCCAGCACGACTCATGGCAGTGCCACTTGCCACTTTCTAACGCTTCTTTGTTATCGTCAGTACTCCACAGGTTACGTGAAGCTTGGTCAAGATGTCGACACCAGCTCGAGGCAAAAATGCCTAAAGCATAATCTCCACTCTTTTCGTAGATCGCTGCCGAAGTGCCAAGTAAATCGAGGAAGTCGTCCACAATGTCAATGAGAACATCTTCTCCGACCCAATCTGTCAGGATACGGTTAGTGTTGAGTTCAACCAGGTTACCGTAAGGCTGCTGATAACTTTCCTTTAGTTTATTAGGGAGAGACACGGGCTTTGAACTTTTAGTCAGGAGCCATTCAATCTTCCGCAGTGCCTCCTCCGCCTGCTTACGTTTGGTAATGTCGAGGCTATAAATGCGTATGCGATTGTTTTCCAAACCACAGCTAAAAACCTGCTCATACCAAGTATCACCAATCTTAATCTCACGGCTGTGAGAATCTTTCTTTTCACTTTTAAGCCTCGCACCCAGTGATTCTAAATCCACCAGCCATGGATGAATGAACCCGGTGGCATGGATGTCGGGGAATAACTGTTTGGTTGCTGGATTGAGATAATAAATGTGTCCGTTTAAATCCACTTCAACGATTGGATTCGGGTTCAATTCAGGAAAGGACGCAAGCTGAGCGAGAGCCTCCTCCATCCGTTTGCGTTCGGTGATGTCCTGAACCTGAACTAAATAACCACCCTGAGCTTCTTTTCCGCTCAAACCTAAAGGAGTGATCAGGATATCAAGATAAATCGTCCCCGATTTTGTCGTGGGATACAATTTATGCTCCCTAACTTTTTCAAAATGAAAAGGAGCCTCATATCTCACGACTTCCCCTTTCTTTAGCTTCTCTTTTGCTTCATCTGCCAGGTTGGGGTCGTCAAAGAGTTTAAATCCTTTCACCTCCGCTACATCAGATACACCAAATATTTCAAGACAGGCTTTATTGACTTCAAGCAATTGACCCACCGGATCATAAACCTCGATTGCAATAGGGGATTGTTCAAAGAGATTTCTGAACCTCTCTTCTGCCTGCTTTAAGTTTCGGAATAAAAGGTTATAGGGTTTTATAAAACCTGTCTCAATAATGGCCTTGTAGATAAAATAAAAAGAGAGGACTTTGAAATAGTGGCCAATTAAATTAGGAAGGCCATAGGCATCTATATAAAATGTGAAGGCCAATTCAGAAACGATGGTTAGGATAATAGACCAAATTATCCATTTTAAGACACCTCGGTCGAATTCTCTTCGCTTTTTAAGCAAAAGGAAGATGGAGACTAAAAGAATCAGAGAGATGATATATTCGCTGATCTTCTTAAATGGGGTTAATCCACTCCCTTCGACGAAGCAAACCGGGAAAATGTTCCAGTAAGAAATGGACACCAATAGGATGGAAGTAGCTAAGGCATATCCGAGAAATATAAGATTGATCTTCAGCTTTTGCCTAAAGAACAAGGGGGCGATAAAAAGAGAGAGGCTTTCCATATATCGAGCAGCGATCCAGAGTTGAGTTGGCAAATTGGTCTCGTACCCTTTAAATACACCCATGCCTGTGTAGGACAATGTGTGGATTAGATCTAATGCGGCGACAAACAGATACGCAATACCAATGAAAAGGAGGTAATTGTTATTGAGAAATCGGCGTGAGTTCCAGGCAATCACAAAGATACCACAAGCAACAACAATGGAGAATATTTCGGCAAAGCTATGGAAAAGGAGGTAATTATAGAGGCTGGTCAGGTATAATCCAAGAAAGATCAGTAATCCTATGGGGAGATATACATATTTTTTGGCGATGACAAAGGTTTCCATTTTTTCCCCCTTAATTGAAATTTAATGGATCAGAATGAAAAATTTTATCAAAATTTTAGCATAAAAGTTGGGAGAATAGATAGTTTTATTGAATTCCTCGGGAAGGATGATTATTTATAAAGTATTAAAGGTTTGAGGATCCAAGGTTGAAGGAAGGAGGGATTCAGATGGTGTATAGAAAAAATCTAACTGTTTTAATGGCTTCCGTTATGTTTCTGGTCTTGGGGTGTACAACAACCCAACCGAAAATTCCGATGGATTGGGCTTCAGCACAGCCCGGTGAACAGGTGACCCTTAGAGGTAAACCCGTTAAGCTTCTTGGATCACCCATTTCTTTGGGAAAACCCTTGCCATCAGTCGAGTTGGTGGATGCGATGACCATGAATGAAGTGAACCTTTCCAAAGAGAAGGGTTCTGTTCTTTTACTCAGCCTCGTGCCTTCAATCGATACACGGGTCTGCGAAGAACAGACTCATTACCTGGGAGAAGAAGGGAATAAGTTACCTCAAAACATCAAACGCATCACCATCAGTCGGGACACGCCCTTTGCTCAAAAACGCTTTGCCAAAGAAGCAAAGCTTACAAATATTCAATACTTATCAGATTACAAACAAGGGGATTTCGCTCGTTCCATAGGGCTTTTGACAGATGGGCCCATGCTCTTTGCAAGATCAGTCATTATCGTGGATAGAAAAGGGATAGTTAGATATATTCAGGTAGTTCCTGAAATGTCACATCTCCCTGATATGGATAGAGCTTTTGAGAAGGCCATTGAACTAACAAAAGAAGGATAGGGAGTTTAATTAATTTCCATCCACATATTTAATGAGTCCAGGGGTTAATGTTGGACCTGTAGAGATTAGGGTCTAACGATAAGATATGATTTAAAGGTTTGATATTTTTTTTCACCGATTCCTTTCACATTTTTCAGTTCTTCGACTGATCGGAATCCTTTTCTTCTTTCCCGATGAATCACAATTTCCCGAGCTAAAGATTCTCCAATTCCAGGGATCAGACAGAGATCTTCCACTGTAATTCGATTGAGGTCGAGGGGGATAGAGAAGACAAGCAGTTTATGGGCTTCCATCCTACTTATTTTAATCTTTATCATTTCCGGTTTAATCCCCCCGTGCCCCCCTTTAGGAAAGGGGGGAGAGGATGGGATTTGGAGAGATTCTTTCGCGATGGTGAGCAAAGTTCCTGTTTCCAAAATCTCTGAGGATGAGGTTTTATCGAATTGGGTGGGTTCCTTAAAGCCTCCCGCCTTTTCAATAGTTTCCTTTAGGGTGGGGGAATTTCGAAAAATATAGACTCCAGGATTGCGAACTTCTCCTACGACCTCCACAACAAATTCTCTGACATTCTCTTCTGGAATGGATGAAGGAGATTGATGGTAAAATCGAAAATAGATGATGAGGAGGAGAAAAAGGGCTAAGACAAAGAGAACCTTCTGTTGGCCAAGGGAAAAGTATTTCATAATTGCAGAGGGCAAAGCGCATAGGGCATAGCGAAATCATAAGAGTAAAATGTCGTTTTAAGGAAAAACTCTATGCTCTCTGCTCTATGCTCTTTGCTATTCCTCTTTTGGTTCTTCTTTAAGAAGTTTATAATCGATTGAATCGACGAGGGCTTGCCAGCTGGCCTGGATGATGTTTTCAGAGACGCCAACGGTTCCCCACTTTGAGGTACCATCCCCTGATTCAATCAAGACCCTTGTCTGGGCAGCGGTTCCGTCTTTGGTGGAGAGGATCCTCACTTTGTAATCAAGGAGTTTAACCTCTTTTAGCCGTGGATAAAACTTCTCTAAAGCCTTGCGGATGGCATTGTCCAGGGCATTGACCGGGCCATTCCCGACGGCAGCGGTGTGTTCCACACGGTCGCCTACCCGAACCATGATCGTGGCTTCCGAGAGAGGAACCCCTTCCTCTTCTTTCTTTTCCACGATCACACGGAATCCCATCAGCTCGAAAAATTTCTTGTGTTGTCCAAGGGCTTTCTTGATCAGTATCTCAAAAGAGCCTTCTGCTCCCTCGAATTGGAAGCCTTGATTCTCCAGTTGCTTGAGGTTATCAAGGATCTCCTTTACCTTTGGGTCTTTACTCTCCAGATCGATCTTAAATTCAGCAGCTTTATAAAGAATGTTCGATTCTCCGGAGAGGTCTGAGACGAGAACCCTTTGATGATTTCCGACCCTTTCCGGTTGGATATGCTCGTAAGTGATATCACTTTTTCGAATGGCGCTAACATGCACGCCACCCTTATGGGCAAAGGCGCTGTCACCAACATAGGGCAGGTATTTATGATGCGGAAGGTTGGCCAGCTCTGAGACGAAACGGGAGACCTCTGTCATCTTTCTCAACTGAGCATCTGAAATACAATCGATCCCCATTTTCAATTTGAGATTGGGGATGATTGAGCAAAGATTGGCATTACCGCACCGTTCGCCGTAGCCGTTGATCGTCCCCTGAACCAATCGGATTCCCTCTTTGACCGCAAGGATGGTGTTGGCCACTGCCATCTCCGCATCATTATGGACATGGATGCCGAGAGGAAGAGAAATTTTCTTCTTTACTTCTTTGATGATCGATTGGACCTCGTTGGGTAAAGTTCCTCCGTTGGTATCGCAGAGGACGATCCAATCGGCCTTAGCGTCCTGGGCGGCCCGAAGTGTTGCAAGGGCATAGGGGGGATTGTTTTTGAAACCGTCGAAGAAGTGTTCCGCATCGAAAATCACCTCCGAGACCTGATTCTTGAGAAATCGAATCGATTGATCGATGATTTCAAGATTCTGATCCAGGGTGATATTCAATGCCTCAAGGGGATGAATATCCCAGGACTTCCCAAAGATAGTGATCACCTCTGTGCCGGCTTCGATCAGGGTTTGAATATTAGGATCTTTCTCAGGTGGGATGCCTGCGCGACACGTGCTTCCGAAAGCCACGACCTTCGCCTGTGAAATCGGGATCGATTTGATCTCTTGGAAGAACTGGAGATCCTTTGGGTTGGAGCCTGGCCATCCGCCCTCGATATAATGGATGCCTAATTCATCTAACTTTTGAGCAATTCGAATTTTGTCCTCCACAGAGAAGGCGATATCTTCAGCCTGGGAACCGTCACGGAGGGTGGTGTCGTAAATCTTTACGGATAGTTTACTCAAAGGAATTACCTCCCTTTATTAAGAGAAAAATTGCAAAATTAGCAGTGCAAAGTTAGCAATTGTCAATCAAAATAAAAATATCTTGTAGGGAGTTTGCTTACTAATCTTTCCACTGCTAATTGGTAATTGCTAATTGATCATTTTGCATTGATCATTTTTCTTCTTTCACCTCTGGCTGATCAAGTTGAAAGGCGTCATGGAGGGCACGGACTGCCAATTCAGTATATTTAGCTTCGATGATGCAGGAGATTTTAATCTCCGAGGTGGAGATCATGTTGATATTGATGCCCTCCTTGGCCAAGGCGGAGAACATCTGGGTCGCCACATTGGAATGGCTCCTCATTCCTACGCCAACAATCGATACCTTGGCAATGTTTTCGTCGGCGATGACTTTCTCCCCACCGATCTCCTTCATGGTTTCTTTTACAATCTGAAGAGTTTTGGTGAAATCGGGTTTGGGAACGGTGAAGGCCAAATCTGCAAAGCCCTTTGCAGTACTTGACGTCTGAATAATCATGTCCACCACAATATTGGCATCGGCAATGGGCTTAAATAATTTTGCCGCCACCCCAGGAACATCAGGGACATGCAGGATCTCAATTTTGGCCTCATTCTTATTGTAAGTGACACCGGAAACGATAACCCTTTCCATTTCTTTGTCCTCCTTGCAAACGATTGTCCCAGGATTGTCATTGAATGACGATCTCACATGGATAGGAACATCATATTTTTTTGCAAATTCTACAGAACGAATCTGTAATACCTTGGCACCCAGGCTGGCCATTTCGAGCATCTCATCGTAAGAGATCTTGGGTAACTTTCTAGCTTTTGGGTAGACGTTGGGATCGGTTGTATAGACCCCATCGACATCTGTATAGATTTCACAGACGTCCGCTTTCAGAGCGGCAGCGACAGCAACCGCAGTGGTGTCAGATCCCCCTCGACCGAGGGTGGTGATATTGTCTGACTCATCGACACCCTGAAATCCTGCTACGACCACAACCATTCCGTTTTTTAAATCATCAAGGATCTTCTCTGATTCGATGCCTGTGATACGGGCCTTGCCAAAGGCGCTGTCCGTTGCAATCTTAATTTGAAAACCTAAATAAGATTTCGCATCATAGCCCATCGATTTGAGTGCAATGGCGAGCAAGGCAACAGAGACTTGCTCGCCTGTGGAGACGAGCACATCCGATTCTCTCTCATCAGGATTTGGGGTGACTTGCTGAGCTAACCGAATGAGTTTGTCTGTTTCTCCTGCCATTGCTGAGACCACCACCACCACTTCATGCCCCTGTTTTTTGGTTGCGATGACCCTTGAGGCCACATTCTTTATCCGTTCAATATCCCCTAAGGAAGTACCACCATATTTTTGAACTACTAACGCCATCTTTTTCCTCCAAAATCAAATGCGGATTGCGGAGTGTGGATTGCGGAATCTATCTAATGCGTATTGTGGAATGCAGAATGCGGAATATAAATCTTTTACTCCGAATTCCGCACTCCGAATTCCGAATTCAAAATATTCCGAATTCCGCACTCCGAATTCCGAATTTTTTCAGAAGTTCTTCATACCTCATTCCCTTTCCGATCATTTCAAAGGATCGGATATTTTTCCCAGTGTAACAGATGTTTATCCAGAGAATTTCTTCTGGGAGCAGAGAGGGAATTTTATCGGCCCATTCGATTGCTGTAATCCCTCCGCCTTGAAAATATTCTTCCAACCCCAGTTCCTCGGCTTCTTTCTCCGACTTCAGCCGGAAAAGATCGATGTGGTAAAAGGGCACTTTTCCAAGATGTTCATTAATCAGTGTAAAAGAGGGACTTGAAACATAAGTAGGCTTCCCAACCCCCACCCCTGCAGCCAGTCCTTTTATGAATTGAGTCTTTCCTGCCCCCAATTCACCCACCAAGGCCACAATATCTCCAGGCAGGAGAAGGCTCCCAATGTTCTTTCCGATTCGAATGGTCTCTGATGCGCTCTTGGTCTGAAAAACCACTCTTTCCACAAATTCTTAGTCAATTAAGTCTTTTTGGTTTATTTGGTCTATTTGGTTAACTAAACAAACTAAAGAAACTAAAGAAACCAGATAAACCAATTTATTAGGCTTTACATTTAAAATCTTCTGGATTGAGATTGTCAAGCCAATCCTTCAATTGGTCTCCGTCCTTCTCCAAATCGATGGTTCGAGCTTTTTCAATGACATGTTCAGAGACAAAGATTGGAGCATTTACAGCAAGGGCAATGGCGATGGCGTCGCTGGGCCGGGAATCGATAATGATCTCTTTCCCTCCTCGAATGAGATGGATTAAGGCATAATAAGTATTTTCCTTCAGGTCATTGACCACGATTTTCATCACTTGGGATTCAAGAGTATTTAGGATGGCATGGATCAGATCGTGGGTCATCGGTCGTTGGGGACCTATCTTCTTCAGCTTCATGGCGATGGCATTTGCTTCAAAGGGACCGATCCAGATGGGAAGGCCTGTTTTATTCGCCAGGTCCATTAGAAGGACAACGAACCCGTTCGATGTGGAATCGAAGGTCAAAAATTTCACTTTCATCTCAACATACATTCTCCTTCTCCTTTCATAGACGCATCTGAAATGGAAACGTTCCCTAACGGGATGAAGAAAATCTTAAAGAAGCCCCTACGCCATCGTTTTCTTTTAAAATAGAATTCTCTTCAATCCATTTGACTTCACCATCTTGACGGAGGGTTGACCTCATCATCTCCTCCCCCAAATCGACGGTCTTTGTCTCCCCTTTGCATAGGTTGCAAGGAATGGAGGAATCCCCTATAGAAGAGACGAGATTGAGAGATCCGCACCGACTGCACTTCCCCCCACGAAGGGAGAACGAGGTCAGGAGATAAAGTGTGTAAACTTGCCCCTGGTTCAGGGCTTCCAATGTCCCATTCAAGCCCAATGTAGCCATTCCATATTTTTCAATCCTTTGCTGATCCTCGGTAAAAACCTTTCGCCAGTTTTCACGGTCCCGGCCCTTGAATTGATCATAACCTTTCTTTAATTGATTCTTGGTGAAAAGGCGAATGCGTTCCCGTTGTTGTTCATCATCCCATTTGGTATTGAGATAGAGAGATAAGAAAGGATATTGGCCATCTTCGATGCGGGCCAATTTTTTGATTTCACTCCTCATATCCATTTGGGACTCCATTCAAATATCAATAAGATATTGTCATGGGCAATAAAGGTGGTGTGTGGTTAATATCTTAAAAGAAGAAGAAATGAAAATCAACTCTTCGGCTCTCTCCGGCCCGAAGGCCAGAGTTGCTCAGAGTTGATACTGAGCAGCGGTTTTGCCCCCGCCTTTAAAGGCGGGGTTTGGTGTTGTCGAAGTATCAAATTCTCCCCTGAAGAAGGGTAGGGATCTTTTTAATGAGGTCTGTCGCTACCAGAGATTTTTCTCCTAATTCTTGGGTCACACCATCCCCGGCCAATCCATGAAGATAGACGGATATCTGAAGAGATGAGAGGATGTCGAATCCTTGACAGATCAATCCCCCTATCATTCCGGTGAGTACATCTCCGGTTCCTCCTGAAGCCAATCCTGGATTTCCAGTCGGATTGATGAAGATCTCACCCTTGGGAGTAGCGATCAGGGTTCGATGTCCTTTGAGAATAAGATAGACATGATAGGATTGAGAGAAATTTCTACTGACACCGATCCGATCTTCCTGGACTTCCTTGGGGGTACTTCGGATCAGCCTTGCCATCTCTCCTGGGTGGGGCGTGAGAATGAGGGGTTGTTTCGTAGCAAGAAGGGTTTTGGGTTGGGCTGTCAATGAGGTCAGTCCATCCGCATCGAGGATGATAGGGAGATCCAATGTTTTGATCAGCTTGAGGACGAGCGATTGAGTTTCCTTATATGTTCCGATACCAGGACCGATGATCACAGCCCTTTTGTTTTCACAGAGGCGAAGAATAGCATTGAAAGCCCGGAGGCTAAGTGTCTGTTTGGGGGTCTCTGGAAGTGGCTCTGTCATGACCTCGGTCAATTTCACCTCCATGATCGGATTGAGGCTCTTCGGAATGGCCAAGGTGACTAAACCCGCCCCCATTCTGAGAGCAGCTTCACAAGCCATGGCTGCTGCTCCGGTCTTACCGACCGATCCAGCGATGACCAATAGATGTCCGTAATCTCCTTTATGAGTGTCTGGTTGTCGGGGTATGGATAGCCATCTTCGGATCTCTTCATCTTCCAAAAGATGCGTCTGAATCTTCTCCTCCTCCACCAATCTCCTGGGAATACCGATGTCAATAACTTTCAGCAACCCTACATAATCGAGTCCGGGAGAGATGAGATGTCCCACTTTCGGTAGGCCAAAGGTGACAGTGAGTGAGGCCCGGATCGCTGTACCTAAAGGCTTGCCCGTATTGGCGTCTAACCCGGATGGGATGTCGATGGCGACGATGGGCTTTTGCAGGGTGTTGAGATGGTCGATCACCTCTCTGTAGTACCCCCTTACCTCAGCATCGAGTCCTGTGCCAAAAATACCATCAATCAGGAGATCGAAGTGTTCCAAGCTCTTTTTTACTTTTTGGTAATCTTTGGAGGAAGGGACAGGGATTATCTCTCCTTTCATATGGTGGAAAATGTTGAAATTGGTCTCCGCATCCCCCCTGAGGGACTTAGGATCGGTAAGCAGGAAGACTTTCACTGAGACCCCCTGGTTCAGAAAATATCGAGCGATCACAAAACCATCTCCTCCGTTATTTCCTTTTCCAGCGATAATCGCTATTTTTTTCTTTTGAATATCAGGGAAGGCTTGGGCGATTACCTCTGCCGCTCCTCTTCCTGCATTTTCCATCAGAACGATCCCTGGAATTCGGAATACTTCGATGCTCTTTCGATCCAATTCCTGCATCTGTTCAGTCGTTGCTACCTTCATCACCATTCCCCTCCAATAACACATGAGCCACGGCATAGAATCGCTCGTGGGAGAGAGTGAGAAGAGCCTTTTTGACTCGTTGGGTTTCGAGAACCTCTTTTGCCTTTCGATGGAAGGAGAAGAGAGGTTTTCCCAAGGGATCGTTCTCCACTTCGATATCGGTCCATTGGATGCCATTCCGAAGGCCTCTTCCAATGGCTTTAAGAAAGGCCTCTTTGGCTGCAAACCGAATTGCAAAACATTCGGAGGGACGGGCCCGTTGTTGACACCAGACGATTTCTCTCTCCGTAAAGACCCGACCAAGGAAGAGGTCTCCCCAACGAGCCATCATACTTTCGATCCGTCCAATATTCACAATGTCGATGCCAGTGCCGATGATCATCACTCAAAACCTTCCCCTCCCCTAGAGACTGTGTCGTAATCCCATTTTGATGGTAGCCGCAGGCTTTAGCCTGCGTGCAACTCATTGATTTTATTGAAACTGACCGCAACCTAAAGGTTGCGACTACCAATTACGACACAGTCTCCTAGTGGGAGGGGATGGAGGGGAGGGGGACCTAAATCTGGATTCTCACCCCCACCCTTGCCCTCCCCCATCGAGGGGGAGGGGAGTATTTTGAATTCTCATGGTTCGTGGGTTTTGATCAATGCCAACATCTCCCGGACAGCTCGATCCAGTCCCACCAAAACCGCCCTTGCAATAATACTATGGCCAATGTTGAGTTCTTCGATTTCCTTAATTTCTGCGATCCGTTGGACATTGACATAGTTGAGTCCATGTCCTCCGGCAATCTGGAGATTGCGTTGAGAGGCTTCCCCTACAGCATCAAGGATCTTTTTGAGTGCCTCATCTGCCTGAGCCATCGTCTTTGCCTCGCAGTAGTGGCCCGTATGGATTTCGATCGCATTAGCTCCTACCCCTTCAGAGGCTTTAATTTGATCCCTTCTCGGATCGACAAAGAGGCTGACAGGAATGCCTCCTTTTTGAAGGCGCTGAATTGCCTTTTTAAGGGATTGAAAGGACTTCATGACATCGAGACCTCCCTCGGTCGTCAATTCTTCCCTCTTTTCAGGAACGAGGGTCACGATGTCTGGTTTGGTGGCTAAGGCAATACGAATCATTTCCTCTGTAGCAGCCATTTCCAAATTCAATCGGGTTTGGATGACTTCCCTAAGGAGTCGGAGGTCTCGATCCTGAATGTGGCGCCGATCCTCTCTCAAATGACATACAATCCCATCTGCTCCTGCCAATTCCACGATTCCAGCAGCAGTGACAGGGTCAGGATACATCACCCCTCGGGCCTGTCTCACGGTTGCAACATGGTCGATATTGACACCCAATCTCACCATGAATCCTCCTAGAAATCTTCAATTGATGATGAACGCCCCCTCACCCTCCCCTCTCCCCGATGGGGAGAGGGATGGGGTGAGGGGCAATGTCGTTGACTGTAATGAAATATAACGCGTTTGAATTAGCTATAAGCCATGAGCCATTAGCTATTGGCTTTTCCCAGATGTTTTTTCACCAACTTCACAAGATCTTGAGCAAACTGATGGAGTTTCGTTTCATCCTCACCTTCGACCATGATACGGAGGAGAGGTTCAGTCCCTGAGTAGCGGATTAAAATTCTTCCAGAATGACCCAATGTTTTTTCAATCTTTTTTATCTTCTTCCCTACCTCTGGAATCTCGGAGAGATCCTTCTTCTCTTTCACTTGAATGTTGTAGAGTACCTGAGGAAGGGGTTCCATCACCTTGGCCAGTTCGTCTAATGGACGCTCCTTCCGTTTTATGATGGCAAGAAGCTGGAGGGCTGTGAGAATACCGTCGCCAGTCGTGTTGTAGTCTAAGAAGATGGTATGGCCTGATTGTTCCCCTCCTAAATTGTAATCTCCCCGAACCATCTCCTCAACGACATAACGATCTCCCACTTGGGTTCTGACCACCTTCCCTCCAAATTTTTTCATGGTCCGATCCAACCCGATATTGCTCATCACCGTAGTGACTAATGTCCCTTTTTTCAACCGAGACTCTGACAACATTTGGAGACCACAGATGGCCAAAATACGATCCCCATCCACCTCTTTTCCGTGTCGATCCACAAAGATAATCCGGTCTCCATCGCCATCCAGAGCCATTCCAATGTCTGCCCCTTTTTCAAGGACGAGGCGGCTGATCACTTCTGGGTGGAGAGAGCCGCACCCTGCATTGATATTCTCCCCATCGGGCTCGACACCCATTGGGATGATCTCTGCCCCTAATTCTTCAAGAACTATAGGTGCTACTCGATAGGCAGCACCGTTAGCACAGTCTAAGACGATGCGAAGGCCATCCAATGTCAAGTCGTTGGGAAAGGTATTTTTAAGAAAGACAACATACCTCCCGATCGCATCATCGATCCGGTGGGCCTTTCCCACCTCACTGGCCGTGGGTCGAAGGGAATGAAGGTGGTTTGAAAAAATCAGCTCCTCGATCCGATGTTCCATCTCGTCAGGAAGTTTGAAGCCATCCCGAGAAAAGATTTTGATCCCATTATCATAATAAGGATTGTGTGAAGCTGAGATCACTACGCCGGCGTTTGCCCTCATACTGGTGGTAATGAAGGCGATGCCAGGGGTGGGCAGAGGTCCCACTAACATCACATCGGCTCCCATGGAACAGATGCCAGAGGCTAAGGCTGTCTCTAACATATATCCTGAGAGTCGCGTATCCTTTCCTATTACAATCCGATGTTTCCCTTTTACTTCTTTAAAAATATGGGCGATGGCCCTACCCAGCTGCATGGCCAACTCCCCTGTCATCGGTTCGACATTGGCAACCCCTCTAATTCCATCTGTTCCGAATAACTTACGTGTCATCTGTTTTACCCCGTTAGAAAACCCCGCTGCTTTCAGCGGGGATGAAGGCAACATTACTTTTAAAGCGAATACAGGTTTTAAAGCCCTGTGTAAGCTATCCCGTTGGAAGTTCAAAGACCTTCTAACGGGGTTTACCTTATTTCTAATCCCTCCAGCCCTCCTTTGGGAAAAGGGAGAAAGGGAAGGTTTTTTCAATGCCTTAGCATAATTGGTTTGTAAAAATCAAGTTTAGAGGTCTTTAAACTCCTTGCCTGCGCCTGCCCGCGGTAGGCAGGGCAGGCAGGCGAACTCCTGTAGGGAACGGTTTCAAACCGTTCCCTACCGAACTCCGAACTTTTAGACCCCTGCCAGACGGATCGCATCGGCAACGGCAATCGCTTTCTTCGCCTGGAGCACGTCATGGCAACGAATGATATGAGCTCCGTGGAGAGCACAAATGGCGATGCTTGAAAGTGTCCCTTCCAGCCTCTCGTTTGCTTCCACATTCAGAATCTTTCCAATGAAACTCTTCCTCGATGTCCCCAAGAGTATAGGTTTTCCAAGTATTCGAAATTCCGAGAGATTTTTTATGATGAGAAGATTATCTTCAAGATTTTTCCCAAACCCAATACCAGGGTCGATAATAATTTGTTGGGGGTCTATCCCGGCAGATTCTGCCATTTGGATGGACTCTTTCAAATATTGAAGGATTTCAGAGAAAAGGGAGTCATAATGGACATCCTTCTGCATTGTTTCAGGTGTTCCACGGATATGCATTAAAATGATAGGGACAGCCTCCTTTGCAGCCACTTGTCCAAGGCCTGGATCAGAATGTAATCCACTGATATCATTAATTATTTCAGCCCCTGCATCAATGGCTCTCTCTGCCACAGTCGACTTATAGGTATCGATCGAAATTGGGACATTCCCCTCTTTTGCAAGAGATTCGATCACAGGAATCACACGACGGAGTTCTTCTTCCGCTCCTATGGGTTTTGAGCCTGGTCTCGTCGATTCCCCTCCGATGTCTATAAAATCTGCTCCCTCTTCCACCATTCTCAATCCATGCGCAACGGCCCTCTCTTTATCAAAATAGAGGTCTCCGTCTGAAAAAGAGTCTGGCGTGACATTGAGAACTCCCATGAGAAGTGTCCGTCTCCCCAAAGTATATGTTTTTTTCCTGCAGTGGATCGAATAATGGGTTTTGGAGATGTTCTTAATGGTTTCTCTTAAGGATTCGCCGATTGGCTGAAGATCGAGGTATTGATCCAGTTTGAGAAGAAGTTTTTCAAACTGTTTTTGAGTCCCCATAAGAATGGAATCTGTCTGTTTGGTGCTGCAATCGAGTCCCCTTTTATCGAGAGCAGCATCTCCGCCCAAAGAGAGCATCTCTTGTTTGAGTAGATTGGCAATCCGAGGATTGATCCCTTCAACCTTGAGGTTGAAATGGAGAGTCTTTCCCTTCATCAACTTTATACCAGTGGCATCCACCCCCACCCTCCCCATTTGGTGGATTGTCTCTCTGGCATTGGTGATATGAAGGCATCGAATCAAGTTCATCTCATATAACTAAACCGTCTCACCCTTTATAATAGAATCGATCTGGCGACCGTCAAGAACCTCTTTTTCAAGAAGGGTATTGGCTAATTGATGGAGTGTGGCCATATTTTTTTGGAGGATATCTTTTGCTTTTTCATAACTCTGGGTAACAATAGCCCTGATCTCATTATCGATCAGACGAGCTGTCTCTTCACTATAATCTCGGTGCTGAGCAAACTCTCTTCCCAAAAAGATCTGTTCTTCTTTTTTACCGAAGGCGAGTGGGCCAAGTTTTTCACTCATCCCCCATTCGCAAACCATTTTTCGAGCAATCTCAGTGGCTCGCTCAATGTCATTACCAGCCCCGGTCGTTTGATGGTTCAATACCAATTCCTCTGCTGCCCTTCCTCCCATCATAATGGTGATATTGTTCAGGAGGTAGTCTTTTGGATAAGTATGTTTTTCGTCGATGGGAAGCTGTTGGGTAAGTCCTAAGGCTCGCCCCCTGGGGATAATCGTCACCTTATGGATGGGATCTGTTCCCGGGATCATTCTGGCCACCAAAGTGTGGCCAGACTCGTGAAAGGCTGTCATTCTCCGTTCTTCTAAGGAAATGATCATTGATTTACGTTCTACACCCATCAGGACTTTATCCTTGGCCTGTTCCAGGTCAGCCATCTCGACTTTTTCCTTTTCCAATCGAGCAGCAAGCAGAGCGGCCTCGTTAACCAAATTCTCCAAATCTGCCCCAGTCAATCCAGGAGTGCCTCTGGCCAGCTCTGTAAAATTGACATCGTCGGCCAATGGCGTCTGTTTGGAGTGAACTTTTAGAATCTCTTCTCTACCCTTCACATCAGGGACGGGCACGACCACCTGTCGGTCGAACCGGCCCGGCCTGAGCAGAGCAGGGTCTAAGACATCGGGGCGATTCGTAGCAGCGATCAAGATCACTCCCTCATTTGATTCAAAACCATCCATTTCAACTAATAATTGGTTCAGGGTTTGTTCCCGTTCATCATGTCCGCCACCCAGGCCTGCTCCTCGATGTCTTCCAACGGCATCAATTTCGTCAATGAAGATGATGCAGGGAGCATTCCGTTTTCCCTGGAGAAAGAGATCACGTACTCGGGAAGCCCCAACTCCTACAAACATCTCAACAAAATCAGAGCCACTGATACTGAAAAATGGGACATCCGCTTCTCCCGCGATGGCCCGGGCCAGGAGTGTTTTCCCCGTTCCAGGGGCACCAATGAGAAGGACTCCCTTGGGTATTCTCCCTCCCAGTTTGGTGAATTTCTTGGGATCCCTAAGGAAGGCAATGATCTCCTGCAGTTCTTCTTTTGCCTCTTCAATCCCAGCCACATTTTCGAAAGTCACTTGATGGTGTTCTTTGGGCAGGATTTTGGCCTTGCTCTTTCCAAAAGAGAGGGCCTTTCCACCGCCAATCTGCATCTGCCTCATGAAAAAGAGCCAGACACCGACGAGAAGAATCATTGGGAACCAGGAGATGAGAATGTTCTGCCAGAGAGGAGATTCATCCTCTTTCTTTGCATTAATCATCACCTTTTTCTCTCTGAGAAGCTTAATCATCTCGGGATCTTCGGGGGTATAAGTCTTATAACGTTTGCCTTCTGAGTCCCTCCAATTGATATTTCTACCACGGCTCTCCACTTCAAGGACTTTATTGCTTTCAACCGCAGAAATGAAATCGGAGTAATTTTTTTCTGCTACTGTTGGGCGGGGTTTGCTATAAAAAAGGTTGAAAAGTAAGATCATAACGACGATAATGATCCCCCAAAAAACCAGATTCTTAAGAAGGGAATTCAAAAATTTTCCTCCGATGGTAAGTTTCGATTTAAATTAACATATGCCCTTCATTATTTCAATATCATATTCGCTCGGGAAATATGTTAGAAAGAAGAGGAAAATGATGATAATAATTGTCTATCTAATTGAAATCATTAAATAAATATTTTTATGTGAGAGGAGGAGCCCCCTTTTTTGCTTGAAAAAATGGCAAAAAAACTGTAGATTACAATGAAATAGTGGAATGGAATACTGGAACAATGGAAAAGTGGAATGATGGGTTTTCCATTCTTCCAACATTCCATTATTCCAATATCTCTGTGGGATAGCGAGGCAAATGTTATCAGATTTCAAATCGGCATAAATTGCATAGGGTAGCATGTCCATTGACCTTTTGAGACGATGTCCTCTTTTTGCAGGGTTGAAAGAAGAAGACTTGAGGAGGATCAGAGCTATTGCTTCATTGAAGCAAGTTGGGAAAAGGGAAATCCTTTTCTCCGAAGGTGAGGAGACGAGAGGTTTTTATGTCATTCTCTCAGGGAAGGTGAAGGTCTATAAGGTTTCACCGGATGGTAAAGAACAGATCCTTCATGTGGTCAATGCACCCGATTCCTTTGCTGAAGCAGCCCTCTTTCTCGAAGGGAGTTACCCTGCTTTTGCCGAGGCATTGAGTGATAGTCAACTTCTCTTTTTCCCTAAAAGGGATTTTATCCAGCTGATCGAAAAGAATCCTCAACTCAGCATCAATATGATCGTCTCCCTCTCTCAATTTTTAAAGAGATTTGCATCCCTCATTGAAGAACTTTCACTGAAGGAGGTTTCCTCCAGAATTGCAAAATACCTGATCGATCTCTCATTGAAATTATCGAAAGTCGGGAAAAGCCCCAAGGAGGTTGAACTTGATTTAAGCAAGACCCAACTGGCCTTAAAACTGGGAACGATCAGTGAGACCTTTTCAAGGACTTTGGCTAAGATGAAGGCCAAAGGGATTATCGATGTTAAGAAGAATAGAATTCTTATTCTGAATCGTGAGGCATTAGAGAAATTGGCATCTGGTTTGAAAATATGAAATGGATACAAATTCCAATATTCTTTAGGAAATACATCTTAAAAACCCTTAAGCCCAACAGTGAATTCTGATAACCTTCCAAGTAACAAAGAATTTATTCCAAAATGGATTGAAACTCTTTTATAATGATATTTAAGAATTTTTTCTGGAGGGGTAAAAAGTGAGAATCGGTGCTTTTGAGTTAAATGAACCTATACCGGAATTGAAAGAGCCTTATGTCTTTACAATCCTTCGCCCCTGGATAGATGTGAATCATGTTGGTAGTTTGATCCTGAATGGATTGGAGACTCAGTTTGAGGCTAAGGAATTGGCCAGGCTGGCTAAACCTGGTCATTTCTTCGATTTTACACGGTATCGTCCAAATCTTTACTATGAAGAGGATATTCGCCGAATATCCATTCCAAATGTAACTCTTTCTTACGCCAAAAGGGAGGGAGAAAATGACCTTCTCTTTCTCCACCTTCTTGAACCTCATGCCTTAGCTGAGGCCTATATTGATTCTGTTTTAAGACTTCTTAAGATTCTCAAGGTGAAGAAATATTGCCTTTTAGGGAGCATGTATGATGTGGTTCCTCACACGAGGCCTTTCATTGTTAATGGAGGAGCGATCGGGAAAGAAACAGAGCTCGATCTCAAGAGATCGGAAGCCCAGCCAAGTCATTACCAGGGTCCAACGAGCATTACGACTTTAATTATGCAGAGAGCACCGGAGTTTGGCATGGAGACGATTTGGTTTATCGTGTCTTTGCCCCAATATGTTGCTTTGGAGGAGGATTATCTTGGGAAGGTGCGCCTCATGGAAATTTTGAATTTGCTCTATCACATCCCCATCGATAAAAAAGATTTTGAGAGAGCTGCCGAGCAACGTAACTTAATCAATCAGAGAGTGGAAAGGACCCCCGAACTAAGAAATATCCTTCCTCAACTTGAAACCTTGTATGAAATTCGAATCAAGGGAAAGGAAGGGGAGAGAATGCCTAAACTCTCACCTGAGATTGAGGAGATGCTTTGGAAGATCATGGGAAAAGATTTTGGAAAAGCATAAAATTGACCCACCCCTTGATGGACATCCCTTGACAAAACCTTACCAGGCGCCCATCTGGTAGAGACCCAGGGATATAGAGAATGAGGCACGAGGGTTTAGGAAGAAAGAGATGATATTGAATCGACCATTGGATGTCAGGGCCTTCCTATCCCGTAGTTGGTCAGTCAGTTGGCCGATGACGTTGATTATGTTCTTTGAGTTCTTGATCGGCCTCACGGATGTCTATATTGCAGGTAGGGTTAGCAAAGAGGTTCAGGCAGCCTACGGTTTTGTCATTCAACTCTATTTTATTTTCATCGTCATTGCCAATGCGCTCACCGTCGGTACCGTTTCGGTTGTTTCAAGATTATTTACCTCGAAAGATAAGGATGAATTAACTGAAACGGTTTTCTCCTCGGTTGTAACAGCAACGATTACTGGAGTTGTCCTTGCATCAGCAGGCATACTTTTGGGTCCAGAAATTATCAAGATTTTAAACATCCCTGAAGACCTCAAACCTCTCGCCATTTCCTTTATTCGTATTTATGCCGCTGGTTTACTCTTTCATTATGTGCTCATCAACTGCAATGGTATTTTACGATCCTGCAACATGGTTAAACAATCTTTGAGAACAATGGCTCTTGTATGTGTAGTCAATATAACGCTTAATTTCTTCTTCGTGTTTCATACACCGATCCGTTTCAGAGGGATTGCGTTAGCGACGGCTTCAAGCATCTTTATCGGATGTATGGTGAATCTGACTTTGGTCAGAGGCATCATGACGGGTGCAAAGAAATTTTCTATGGAGAAAGTTAAAAAGATTGCTAACATTGGCTGGCCTATGGGGTTACTGCAGATTTTATGGCAGCTCTCTTCAATGGTTCTCTTCTTAATATTGAGTGCTCTGCCCGAACACAAAATTGAAATTCTTGCCGCCCTGACGACAGGGCTGAGAATCGAGTCAGCCATTTATCTCCCAGTCTTTGGGTTCAATATGGCGAATGCAGTGATTGTTGGGAATTTATTAGGCGAAAAGAAAGAAGGGGATACTTTTAAAAGCGGCATCGTGACTGCAATGATTGGTGTTGTGATCGTCACACTGATGGTCATCGCAGTGGTTTTAAATGCCCGGTGGATTGTGTCGCTCTTATCGAATAACGAAATCGTCATCAAGGAGAGTGTTAAATATATCTTTATCAGCATGATCAGTGAGCCGTTTATGGCTTGGGGTATTATTCTCAGTGGTGGTTTGAATGGGGCTGGGGATACCAAGAATGTTTTATTGAGGGTAGCCCTCAGTGTGTGGTTAGTGAGGATACCATTAAGTTATATCTTTGTCGTTCTCTTTGGATTTGGGGCTGTTTCTGTTTGGTGGTCTATGAATATCTCGCAATTCGTCCAGGCTTTCTTAATCTCTAAAAGATACTTTAGTCGAGAGTGGTGTAAGATTTCTCAGTAGGTAATCGTGTTAGGCTGTTTATCGATTAAACGATAATTTTCCCTCATTGTATTTGTGAATCAACATGGATATGAGGGATTGATACGGTATCCCCTCTTCAATTGCTTTAGCCTGAATTTTCCTTAAATCTCGTTCACTCATTCGGATATTGATCCGCTTTCGTTTGCTCAGGCTATAGCGGGCATATTCCTGGTATTGCTTTTTTTCTTTCTTGGTGAGGTCGGAAATCCATTCTTCATTCTTAAGTGATTTTGCCAATTCCATTTCGTCTTTATCCAAATAGGCTGGTTTCTTCATTTCTTGCCTCCTAAATAATTCTTTGTTGCTTTGTAACAGTTTAGTCCCTATTTTATCCGCCGGCCATCGAGAGATCAGCTTGAATTGTTATACAGCGCAGCTTGAGCCGTTGGCGTATCTGCAGTGAGGAGGGTTTGCAGAAACTCCCTTGGATGGACGCCCTGTCTTCTGGCGGTTTGTACGAGGCTGGGAAGGATGCTGTGAGTTTTCAGTCCGTTTTCCGATCTCGTTCCGAAGCATATCTTGCGGAAGATCACGAGGTACCGGAGAGACTGTTCCGCATGATTATTGGTGGGCGGCACCCCGGGGCGCCTGAGGAAGGTAAAGAGAAATTTCTGCTCAGGTCCTGCGAGATAGGTCCGGAGGGTCTCGGCGGGTTTGAAACGAAGCGTCTGTTTGCAGATCTTGCTCAGTTCCGTGACGAAGCGTTTTTCGATCTTGGCCGCCGCCTTCCAGGGGATATCGCCGGATTTGAGCTTCTGCCCGACGTCGCAGAGTCGTGAGCAGAGATCCCTGACGCGGTCGCAGAAGCGACCGGTAGCGGTGTCCTTCTCGGTCTGCGGCAAGAGCGCATGTTCGGTGCTGATTTCCTTGGCCTTTGTGATGATATGGGCGATGCAGATCTGCCAGTCTACTCCGATCCCGTTATAGGCCGCATAGCGGTCGCGCACCAGCGTCCCGTCAAAGTCTTCTCCGAAGATGTTTTTTGCCACGTCGGCAGATCGATGCCTGTCTATATGAAAGAAGGCGAGGTTCTCATTGCCTGCGAACCATACATAATGCCCCACGCCATCACTGCGCCATGAGGTTTCATCGGCAGGGACTACGTCGGAGGCCCTGATCTTCTCTCGCAAGTCCTCATAGATCGGCGCACCCCGTGCTGCTGCTTTGCGGTCGAACCCCAGGGCTGAGGCAGGCACAAACTTTAGGCCGAACAACTCCCGGAGCAACTCAGCCGTTTTTCTATAGGGAATTCCCATCCGATAGCGTAGATAGAGCGCCACGGATTTTGCGACCGGCCCGATGGGGGCGTTCAAAAGCTCGCCCTCGCCTGCCTGAACCACCGGACGATGACACCGCACGCACAATGCCTGCCCATGCAGATAGCGGGTCACCAGGGTCTGGGGCCGGATGTCGATATCTTCCTGAAAGTGCTCCGTGCTTTCCTCCATCGGCGTCAAGTCGTTGGATTGGCAATGGGGGCAGATTCTTGGAGCAGGCACCTGAACGGTTCGATCAATACGGTCCGGCTTGGGCCGCACCCATCCCGGATGTCCTAGCGGTGCCCTACGCTTTTTCTTCTTCCCCTCGTTGGACGATGAGGCCCCCTCGACCTCCTTTCCGCCCGTCTCCGCCTCTTTCTTCTTATTCGGCCTATTTTTTTGATGCAATGCCTGAAGTTTCGCCCTGAGTTCCGCATTCTCCCGTTCAAGAACGCGTATCCGGTCATCCCTGATTTTTAAGCCATCATCAAAGCCATCGATGATCCGCAGATGTTCCTGGTATACATCACCGGCCCGTCGGTACTCCCCCAGGACCCACTGGGTGGATAATCCGTCCAGATACGGGCAGCTATGCCTGTATAAACATTCAAAATCATGAGGCGGATAGGGGAAACGCGGCATTCCTACTTGTTCTCCAGGTTCAGGATCTCCCAGTTGACTTTGGAGAGCGTCTGGATCAGCGTCCAGAGCCTCTTGTAACGCCTGCCCATCTCCAAAGCCTTCGGAACAATGTCCTTTCGGGCATAGAGCGTTACGGTTTTTCCTTCCACCTTGGTCGTCAGGCTATAGCCGGTCATGGAAGGGGACTTTGCGACCGTCCCGATAAGGAAACTATCGAGCATCGCCGCAATGTCTTCCCTCAGCCGGACCTGGCGCTTCTTCAGGATATCTCTTCGACTCATTTGGACCTCCTCCTTAGATGAGTATTTATACTCATATAAGGATAACAAAAAAACGCCCACAAGTCAAGAGAAATGTGGGCACGTGATCAAAAAAAAACAAAAATGACTAAACTGTTACTGAGAAAGACCCAAATGGCAGAAAGCGATCTTGCGGAAGGAGGGGTAGTTTTAAGTTCGGTTTATACAAATTATATGCGTCATATCATATAACATAATTCTTACCCGTGAGTCCGCGGAGGCCTCATTTTAGTGCTATCTGGCCTGCTGGCTCCGAAAAAAATGTTATATCATATGCGCTCTGCGAAAATCGGGGTTTAACAAGTTAAAGCTCAAAAAATGAGTCTTTACCAAGATGTTTAATGAATGTTTTTGCCTCTTGGCTCAATGAATCTGGACCTCCTATGTAAATCCAGTCATCAACACTTCCCCTGAAGCAAAACCGCTCAGTTACAAATAACCTCTTCTCTTTGTGTTCCAAGATAAATCTCATTATTGGTGAATATGTCGCATTTTATAGAAGATGTTTTTCTATTTTTGCCTTGTCCGCAAATTGAAGAAAATCCGACAGTCTTTCAATGTCTTGATTAATGTCATAAACCGTTATGATGTTTTTCTTTACGTCATATTTATAACGGTGGGGATTTGCATGCTTTTGTATTTCTTGTGCGATAATGTTCAGTTCTTCATCACGGATTGTTTTTGGTTGAATCTTTCTTAAGAATACCTGTGCATTTACATTTTCATATATTTCATGTCCGTTGGGAATGCTTTCAGCCAAATCCCCGCCCTTTTTGCTTGAGAAGAAATACTTATCATTACCCTTGTTTGTTTTTCCAATGTGTAAGTAGTATATTTTCCCAGCCCGATTTGTATATTTAATGCTCATTTCCTATTTCTCGTCTTATATGCCTAACCCGGCATAGCCGGAACCAAACAGGAAATCTCGAAATCCAAAAAGTTGAGATTTTCAAAAGTGCTCTGGAATGCCCATGAATAGGCCCACAAAGCGTGGTGCTAAAAATATTGTGACATCTATGCGCACAATCTTACTCATAAGAGACTAACGCGGAGGTCACCGGGAGCCGGATTTATCGGCGATCCGGTGGAGCCGCTTGTTAGGGCTTCTCCGGCGCTTGCGGTTGCAGTGCTTGAGTTCGCCGCTGCTTTTGATACGACGCCAATTCCCGAAAAGCAATAATCTTTCGCCCCCTATATTCCTCATATTCATTAATAAATGCTTGCGTGTCATTGTATGGACCGGCCATATGACCGGGGCGTTTCGAGTCAGCGAAAAAGTAGGTTTTGCCATCGCGCTTGAAACTAACCAGCCAATGCAATCGAAGCGTATTCCCCTTAATTTGAATCGGGTTGAACTCGATCATCAGATACTTCGGATCGCTCTGCGGATCGATGCGTCTGAGCGTCTCAACGCCAAAGCGTGACAGATCGACGCACACACCGGCCTTCGTTTTGAAGAATTCAAGGGGGTGGTAAATCGAGAACTGCTCATTCTTTGTTCTTTGGGATTCAGAAAGCCGCATCGCTCGCGCCGTGTCGTATGAGAAATTGGCAGCGATCCACGCATTAATGTCTTCCGGGGTTTTCCAGATGTGTAAGGCGTGCTCGTACGAGTCTGCAGCCTTGAACGGCACGGTTGAATCGCGGGTATATTCCGGCGTATCTGAGGAAGGATTCGCAATATGAAGAACGCTGGCACAGCCAGACAGAAAGAAAAGGCCGACCAACACGAGCATCTTGTACATTTTGCTTCCCCTCTATGCCCTAACGTTCAGCTTAACCGGCTGGATTTGGAGCGCCAGAGGAAAAGACAGTCCGAGTTGAAGCTATTGTTAGGCCAGCAAATTTCAGGTAATGTGAATCGCTGATATTCATGTGGTGGCAGTTTGTCT
>Ga0315288_10001984_pt1 | contig 26514 bp, 26 predicted proteins | sample YL17G11_20_MG_FD_203454 | JGI IMG/M metagenome (GOLD analysis project Ga0315288, IMG submission 203454) | Sediment microbial communities from Yellowstone Lake, YNP, Wyoming, USA - YL17G11_20 | ecosystem: Environmental > Aquatic > Freshwater > Lake > Sediment | place: USA: Wyoming | collected... | reverse complement strand
GCCATGGTCTCCGTCCCTCCGAGGGCGATTCCGGTCGACGAGACAAATACGGCGGAACCCGCGAGGAACCTTCAAAGCCGCGGGAAGCATTGGCCGGGGCTCGCAGGGAGAACTTCAAGAACAAATAGAATGGTGCGCCTAGCAGGACTCGAACCTGCGCTCCCGGCTCCGGAGGCCGGTGCTCTTATCCACTGAGCTATAGGCGCACGCAAACGTATGATACCACAGCCCAAGGCTTCCGCAAACCTGGCACCCTGGCGGGTAGCTGTCAAGCCAACGTTGGCGAAGCCCACGGAGCCTTAGATATGAGCCCGGTCTTGCCTGCCTTGCCCCTTCAGCCGCCGCCTGTTTGGCCGGATCAGCGACGGTCGTCCAGCAGCCGTCGCCGGTCCTGTGTCGACCGGCGGTCGGCCCCTCTTGACCTGGCCTAAGCTAGACCAGCGGGTAGGCCTTACTGTACAGCCGCGGCAGCCTCGCCAGCGCCGCCGGCAGCAGCAGGCTGTTGGCCCTCAAGGTGATAAGCGCCAGCATGTTCGCGCCGCCTCTGAGGGTCCAGACCATGCCGACGGCGGAGTCTACGTCGACCTCGGCCCCAATTACTTCGACCACCGGGTCCGGGACAAGGTCCAGGCCAGGCTCACTAGGCGTCTGGAGGCACTGGGTTTCGAGGTGACCGTGACCGAAAGAGCGGCGGCAGTTTCCTGACCAGCGAATCGGCGCCGGGGTGCTCTCGAGGGAATCCTCCTCGTTACGGCGACTAACCCAGGCAGCGCTTGGAAAGCCGGGTGGGTTCCGGGAGCAAGACGGCTGGCGGGCCGGCGGCTTCGGGCTGCGGGGTTTCTTGGTTACGGCTCCTGGCCGAGCGTTCCTTTGGCCAACTCCAGGCCCTGCGCGTGCTGGAGTTCACGGGTTTCGGCCAGCTTCCTGGCCGAGCGCTCAGGGTCCAGCTCCCACAGGGCCGCCACGAGGCCGTAGATGATGGATAGACCGGAGGTCAAGGATTGGAAGAAGAGATTGCCCTCACTAGGGATGATGATGGCCTGGTCCACCACCCGAACGACCGGGGAGAAGGCAGTGTCGGTCAGGACGGCGGTGGTGGCGCCGTTCTTCTTGGCCCACTGCAGGCACAGGAGGTGGTCACGGGAGGCCCGCCACAGATCAATGCCCAGAACGAGGTCGCCGGGTCCTAAGGTGGAGATGGCCGGCGCGAGGTACGAGCCGGCCCGTAGCTCAGCCCGGACCGGGTAGCCGATGCCCTGGCAGAGATGACTGAGAACCGTCGCCAAGGCCGAATAGGAGCCGGAGGAGATCACGAGGACATTCCGGGCCGAAGCTATCTGTCTGGCCAGCCACGACAGGCCCTCCTCATCCAGGATGCCTAGAAGCTGCTTCAGATTGTTGAGGTCGGAGAGAATCTGCCGGACAAACGGGCTGGCGGGGCGGATCTCGCGCCCGTCCTGAAGGCGGCTCCCGTCGCTCACCTCCTCCTGGTGCAGGTGTCGAAGGCTGTGGCGGAAGTGGATGTAGCCCTTGAAGCCCAGGACCTGCGCCAGACGAACGACGGTCGACGGATCGACCCCGACGCGCTCGGCCAGCTCGCGCGCGGTGGCGTAGGAGGAGAAACTCGGGTTCTGGACGATGAACTGCACCAAGGCCTGCTGCTTAGGGCTGAGAGTGTCGAAGGAGCCGCCGAATCGTTCGTCTGGAGGTCCGAGCCGATGAGCCGGCACTTCATCACCTCCATGTCCCGTCAGAATGCTTGCTGTGCGAACGGGCGCCCGTCGGCGTGTTGCCCTTCCGGCCGCCCACCTCACCGCCGGCCAAGCCCGACGGGCCCATCGCCCCCTACCGCCAGCCACGCCCGGCGAGGCACGCAAGAATGGTTTCGCTCTCCGGAACGGACTTCCTTGTCTCCCAGGGATCCGTCAGAAGAGCCGGTGCCTTACGGTTCAGACCGCCGAGCGGGCTAGTAGCTGCCCGGCCCGGGCGCCCTTCGGCCGGCCGTCCTTGACCGCTGCCACCCCGTTGACCAGAACGTGGACGAACCCCCGCGGGTAGGCTCGCGGCCGGCCGTAATTGCCGACTTCGCTGACCGTGGACGGATCGAACACGACCACGTCGGCCCACGCGCCGGACAGCAGCAGGCCCCGATCCTCAAGGCCGTAAAAGGAGGCCGGGAGCGAGGTGAGACGTCGCACCGCCTCGGCCAGGGACAGCGCTCCCCGGTCACGAACGAGCAGGCCGAGAAGCCGCGCCGTAGTCCCGTAGTGGCGCGGATGGGCCTGTATGACGTTGAAGGGTTCGCTGGACCGCTCTATGGCTGTGCCGACGGTGTCCGTGCCCACCATAGTCCACGGATCGGCTAGGAACGCGTCGAAGTCGGCGGGCGCAATCGATCGGTGCACCGTCGACAGGTCTTCACCCTCGGACGCGATCAGACTGAGGTACAGACTTCCGGGGTCAGACGACAGGCGTCGCGCCGCCTCGCCCAGGGAGAGACCCACGAAGCGATGATACCGGCTACCCGGGCCGACCTCCTCCAGCCAGATGTCCTCCCAGGAACTGAAGACCATGCTTTCTTCGTCAAAGCCGGCCTTGGGCCGCGCTCGGCGCTCCTCGACGTCGGCCCGCAGGCGCGCCCTCAGGATACCGTCGCCCAGGAAAGACCGCAGTCTCCTAACCTCGTCGGCCCAGGGGCATCGCCAGTTGTAGGCCCACTCAGGCAGGACGGCCCGCGGTCCCCACCAGACGCCCGAGGTCGGGTAGAGCATCATGTCGCAGGCGACCCGCAGTCCGCGTTCCCTGGCTTCCTCCATTGTTTCGACGGCCCACCGACCCCGCCCGCGACTCACGCCGACGGCGCCGATGTGCGAGACGATAACCTTGGCCCCGGCCTTCCGCCCGATGGTCAAAGCCTCGGCCAGGGCCTGAGGAAACCCTGCTCCGTAGCCACGGATGTGAGTCGAGTAGAAGCCTCCCGCCTCCCGGGCGGCCCGGACCAGCCGAACGACCTCCTCCGTGGTCGATTCCCGCGTCGGCGCGTAGTCCAGACCGGTGGAGAAGCCGCGGGCGCCGGCCGCCACCGCCTCCCGAACCATGTTCTCCAGCCGGCGAATCTCGTCCTCCCCGGCCGGACGGTCCTCACCGCGGAGAACGTGCTGTCTCAGAGTCATGTGCCCTACCTGGGGCACGAAGTTGATGCCGATCCCCTGCTCTCGCAGAGTGCGACCGTAGCCGTCAATGTCGGTCCAAGTCACCGGGACCCCGGGGGGGTCGAACTCGACGCCACGGTTGTCGCTGAACAAAGGAAAGGCCGAAACTCCGCAGTTACCACCCACTTCGGTGGTGAAACCCTGGGCCAGTTGGCTCTCGGCCGGGGGGTTCACCGCCAGGGCGAAATCGCTGTGGCCGTGGCTATCGATGAACCCAGGCGCCACGGTGAGACCGCCGGCGTCGAGAACCGCCGGCGCCGAACTCCGGCCGAGTTCTCCCAGTTCGACTACCCGGCCCTGGCGGATCGCGACGTCGGCTCGGAAGGCGGGTTTGCCGGAGCCGTCGAGGACCTGACCGCCCCGGATGAGAAGGTCGAATTCCGGCATAGGTTAGTCTCCCCTCCTGGCGCGGGCCGGCCGCGCGCCTGCCGACCCCTACCCTACTCCCAGACTACCTCCACGGCTAGGCCCGGCCCCCCACGACGCCGGCGTAGCCCGGCAGGCGGGCCAGAGCCTCCGCCGTCAACGGAAACTCGTCCGCTTCCAGCCAGAGCGTGGCCGGATGATTCCCGTCGATGACCCCAAAGGCCCAGTAGCCGGGGCGGACGGGATAGGAACGGCAGTTGTAGAGGAGGTAGCCGTCGCCGGGCGCCCGCAGTTGCTCCAGCTCCTCGTAGGTATAGGGGCTGACGACCCGGCCCAGGAGTTCCCCCTTCGCCACCGGCCGGTTCGTGTCGGCCGGCTTGACGAGGGTGTGCAGATAGCCCCCGACGCTGGGGTTGACCCGCCACCGGTGGAGGTAGAGAAGGTACCTCGGCGCGTACTGGGGCTCACCCTCGAGAAGACCGAGACGCTTCATGACACTGAGGGTCCCGGCTAGGTTCCGCTCGATCCACTTCTCCTCGAGGGCCTCGTGGAAGCCGACACCCCCTATCTCCGGGCCGCAGTTCGGGATCCCCAGCACCGCCGCCGCGTATCCGAACGAGGAACGCGGACCGGGGAAGTCGCCGACAACCTGACCCGGGTTGATGATCGGATAGCCGAAGGCTTTGGCCATGGCCAACGACTCGCCGACGACCCGGGGATCAGGAAGGTCGACGGGCACGGTGGTGTCGGCCATGATCCGACCGAATCCGCCTCCATGGAAATCCATCATGTAGTCCGAGCGACGGAGAACCTCATCGACCAGGGTCCGGGCCAACTGGCTCGTGATCCAGTTGAACTCGTTGCCGAAGGCCCGGTTCAGGTCGGGGCAGTCGGAGATGTCGGGCGTGTTCCGGGTGCCGGCGGCGAAAGCCACCGGGTTGGCCACCGGCACGACCAGAAGGTTGCCGCGCATGCCGGCCGGGTCGAGCCCGGCGAGAAGCCGGCGCAGGAACTCGACCGGCAGCCACTCGCCGCCGTGTAGAGCGCAGAGCAGAGCCAGGGTCGGGCCGCTTTCCGCCCCGGCCAGGGCGTGGACCGTGATGGCCACGTCGCTGCCGGTCAGGTCGGTGGTCACCGGCAGACGCACGACCCGGCGCTGACCGCGGGGCACCGCTTGCCCGCCTACTCTTAGAACCTTACCCGCCATGGAAGACCCTCCTCAGGCGCAGCGGCCGCGGTGGTCGGTCGAGGCCGCGGCGCTGGCCGGTCCCGCGCCGCTACTCCACGTCACTCGTCAGAAGCCGCCCCGGCAGCTCGCCGCTGAACCGTCCGTCCTCGAAGACCGGGATCCCGTTGACCACCACGGCCCGAAGGCCCTTGGGGTAGGCCCGGGGCTGGAGGAAGGTTCCGACCTCGCAAATCGTGTCCGGGTTGAAGATAACAAGGTCGGCCCAGGCGCCGGGGCGGATGACTCCCCGGTTCTCCAGGCCGAAGATGGACGCCGGGAGGGACGTCATCCGGCGCACGGCCTCCGGCAGGGAAAGGAGGCCCTGCTCCCGGGCGTAGAACCCGAGCACGCGGGGAAAGGTGCCGAACATCCGGGGGTGAGCCTGCATGAGTTCGAGCGGCGACCCCACGTCCTCGACCCGGGTGGCCGTGCTGTCGGTGCCGAACGAGATGAACGGGCAGGTCAGGATGGCCCGTTCATCTTCGGGCGACGTGCTGATGATAACGGCGGAGAGATCGGGACCCTCTCGTCGCAGCAGCTCAACAAAAAGGCGGGCCGGAGTCGGGGGACGCCCGGCGCCGTCTGCTCCGATCCGGCCGCGGAGCCTTGACGCGGCCGCGGCCATCGTCAGGCCCACCAAGCCCCGACCCCACTCCGTGGCCGCGCCGTCGATGACGATGGCCTCCCAGATTTCCTCCGGACGGGCGCCCCACTGGCGGGCGGTCTCGGTGACCGGCTCCCGCTCCAGACGAGCCGTCAGTTCCTCGGCCCAAAGGGGATCGGCCAGCCGGAGCTGCAGGGCGATGGCCTGCTGTCGCCAGGGCCGACGGAAGTCGTAGAGACTCTCCGGCAGGACCACCCGGGGCGCCCAGAAGGGCCCTTTGTTGGGGTAGGGCAGAGTGTCGGCCGTTACGGGAAGGCCCTCTCCCCGGAGGCGGGTGAGCTGCTCCACCACTCGGGCACCCTTGCCGTGATTGGCCCGCCAGCCCACGCCCAGATGGGAGACGTGGACGGCCACGCCCGCCGCGCGCCCGACGGTGAGAAGCTCGTTCACGGAGGCCTCAATCCCTTCATCCTGGTCACGCACGTGAGCCGTGTAGACCACGGCCCCCGGAAAGCGCCGCATCAGCTTGGCGCAGGCGGTGAGTTCGGCTGCGTCCGCGCTGGTTGTCGGCGGATAGAATAGACCCGAGGTCATTCCGCGGCAGCCGGCGGCGAAGCCTTCCTCCATGCGGGCCAGGAGCTGGGCCGTCTCTTCGGCGGTCAGGGGCCGGTCCTCGTCACCGACGACGTCGGCTCGGGCGGTCACGTGGCCGGCCAGCGGAACCAGGTTCAGCCCAAGGCCCTGGCGCCGGACTTTGGCGAAGTACTCGGCGGCGCTCGACCAATCGAAGGGCGGTCGCCCCGGCGTCCCTTCCCTAATCCAGTGGAAGATGTGCTTGGCCGAACGGTCGCTCAGAGGGTAGGGCGACATCCCACAGTGACCGAAGACCTCGGTGGTCACGCCTTGGGCCACCTGACTCTCGGCCACGGGGTTGACGATAACCGACAGGTCTGAATGGGCGTGGGTGTCAATGAAGCCGGGCGCGGTCGCCAGCCCCGAGGCGTCGAGCCGTCGGGCCGCCGTCCGGCCCTTGAGACGGCCCACTTCGGTCACCCGCCCGTTCTTGATCCCAAGATCAGCCTCGACCGCCGGCCGTCCCAGGCCGTCGTAGACGAGACCGCCGTCAACGATAAGATCCAGAGTCACGACGAGACCTCCACTCCCCTTCGGCCGACCGGCTCAGTGGCCGGCCCAGGCCCGCCGGCCGTCGACCCAACCGCTCTGGCCGTCCTCCATGTTGATGATGCCGAAAGCCCACTGCCCGGGATGAACCATGTAGTCCCGGCAGTAGTAGAAGATGACGCCGTGCCCGGGACTGGCCAGTTCCTCAAGGACCTCGAAGGTCCGGGGGTCGATGAGTCTCGCCAGAACCTCGCCCTTGCGCACCTCGCGCAGGGAGAGGTCGCCTTTGACGATGACCTCAAGGTAACCACCCTTGGTGGGGCTCAGACGCCAGCGGTTACGCCAGATGAAGTAGCGGTCGAGGCGCTTGACCTCGCCCCGAAGCATCCCGAGGTGACGCATCGCGTTCAGGACGCCGTCGACCGAGGCTCTCGTCCAGCCTCGTTCTACGTCCTCTCCGAATCCGAGGCCGCCGATCTCGACGGCTATGTTCGGCACGTGCAGCACTTCGGCGGCGTAACTTGTGGCCGAGTTGGGGCCGGGGAAAACGCTGATCGACTTCTCGGCGTTGACGGAGGGGTGGGCGTAGGCCAGGGCCAGCAGGCGGGACTTCTCGCGGACGTCCGGGTCCGTGAAGTCCTCGCCGTAGGCGACCTCGTTCATGGTTGAACCCCAGTCGCTGAGATGAAAGTCCATCATGTAGTCGGCCTGCCGCATCAGCTTGTCGGCGATGACCCGGGCGATCTGGTTGGTCATCCATTCGAAGGGCCCGCCGAACGAGCGATTGAGATCGGGCATGTCCGAATCGTCGATGATCACCCGCGTCGCGGAGCGAAAGGCTACCGGGTTGGCCACCGGAACCAGCATGAGGGTTCCGCGGAGCTTGGCCGGGTCGATCTGGGCCGACAGCTCGGCGAACTGCACGGCCGAAAGCCATTCGTTGCCATGGAGCATCGAGAGGAGAAGCAGTCGCGGTCCAGGCTCGCGCCCGGTGATGACGTGCACGAAGAGGTTGACGGGAGAGCCTTCCTTGCCTTGGGTGACGGGCAGGACCACGACCTGCCGTGAGGCCGGTTCGGCCTCAAAACCCGGGAAACTCACGTAGCGGGACACCAACTCCAAGACCTCCTCTACCCTATAGCAGCTAGAAGCGGCCGGTCCAGGCCCGCTCCGCGTCCACCCAGCCGCTCCGGCCGTCCTCCATGTTGATGATGCCGAAGGCCCACTGTCCCGGGTGAACCATGTAGTCGCGGCAGTAGTAGAAGACGATGCCGCGGCCCGGACTGGCCAGGCGCTCCAGAACCTCGAACGTGCGCGGGTCCACGACCTGGGCCATAACTTCGCCCTTGGCCACTTCCCGGAACGGCAGCTCTCCCTGGGCCAGGATCTCGAGGTAACCGCCCTTGGTCGGGCTCAGGCGCCAGCGGTTGCGCCAGATGAGGTAGCGGTCGAGGCGCCGCGTTTCGCCCTCCAGCATGCCGAGGTGACGCATGACGTTCTTGGCCCCGTCCACGGTGGCCCGCATCCACTGGCTCTCGAGGCCGGCGCCGAAGCCAAGACCGCCGATCTCGACGGCGATGTTGGGCAACCGCAGCACCTCGCCGGCGTAACCTCGTGAGGAGGCCGGGCCGGGGAAGACGCCGGCGACGGCCCCGGCGTTCACGGACGGGTAGGCGTAGGCCAAGGCCAGCTCGCGGGATTTCGCCCGGACGGCGGGGTCAGTGAAGTCCTCGCCGTAGGAGACTTCGTTCATGGCCGAACCCCAGTCGCTGATGTGGTAGTCGATCATGTAATCGGCCTGCCGCATGAGCTTCTCGGCGATGACCCGGGCGATCTGGTTGGTCATCCATTCGAACGGGCCGCCGAAGGATCGGTTGAGATCGGGCATGTCCGAGTCGTCGACGATCACGCGCGTGCCGGCCCGGAAAGCGACGGGATTGGCCACCGGCACGGCCATGACCGTCCCGCGGAGTTGGACCGGGTCGATCTCGGCCAGGAGTTGCCGGAGCTGAACGATCGAGAACCACTCGTTTCCGTGGAGCATGGAAAGAAGAAGGAGGTTGGGGCCGGGCTCGCGTCCACAGAGAACGTGGACGAAGAGGTCGACCGGCGTCCCCTCCTTGGCCTGGGTCACGGGGAGGACCACGACCTGCCGGGATCCGGGCCGGGGCTTAAGCCCTGGCAGTTTCGCGTACTCGGTTCTCAGGTCTCAGGGCCTCCTTTCGGAAGTGGCAGGCTACGAGGTGATCGGTTCCGATCGGCTCAAGATCGGGCTCAACCTGCCGGCAGAGATCACCGGCCATGGGACAACGCGGCGCGAAACGGCAGCCGGGGGGCAGATCGACGGCGTTGGGAATCTCACCCTCGACCTTGATCCTCTTCCGCCCGTAGCCCGGTTCGGGGACCGGAACGGCGGACAGGAGGATCCGGGTGTAGGGATGGTGGGGGTCGCCTATGACCTGCTCGCGCGTCCCGAACTCCATGATCCGGCCGAGGTACATGATGGCGATCCGGTCGCACATGTAGCGGGTCACGCCCAGGTCGTGGCTGATGAAGAGGAAGGTCACCCCCATCTCACGCTTCAGGCGCAGCATGACGTTCATCACTCCGGAGCGCACTGAGACGTCGAGCATGGAGACAGGTTCGTCGGCCACAATGAACTTGGGCTCAAGAACGATGGCCCTGGCTATGGCCACGCGTTGCCGCTGGCCGCCGCTCAACTCGTGCGGGTAGCGGTCGACAAGGTTTTCGGGCAGACCGGCGGCCACCAGAGCCGCTTGGACCTTCTCGCGCCGCTCGCGCCTGGACCGGCCGATGCGGTGGATCTCCAGAGGCTCCATGACCGTGTTCCCAACGTGAAGACGTGGGTTCAGGGTCTGGTAGGGATCCTGAAAGATGATCTGGGTCTTGCGCCGAAAAGCCTTGCGCTCGGCGGTGGACAGGCGGAACGGGTCGGTTCCCTCGAAGAGAAAGGTGCCGGCCGTGGGCCGTTCCATGAGGGCCAGAATCATGCCCGTGGTGGTCTTGCCGCTGCCCGATTCTCCAGCCAGTCCGACGACCTCGCCTCGCCGGATGTCGAAGGTCACTCCGTCCACGGCGTGAACGGCGCGGGCCGACGCCCGGCGGAAGAGGGCCTTAAAGACGTTCTCCCGCAGCGGATAGAGCTTGCGGAGGTTCTCCACCCGGACTAGGACAGGGTCCGGTTCGATGCTCACACCCACCGCCCCCTCTGGAAATCGATGTCGTCCGGCCGGACCGAACCAGCCAGGTGACAGAAGCATTGGTGCTCGCCGGCGGGCGCGGCCGTGACGGGAGCGCCGGCCGGCGGGCTCGCGGCTGGAATGTCCCGTGCCGGCGGCTCGGGATCCCGCCGGCAGACCTCCATGGCCACCGGACAGCGGCCGGCGAACCGGCAGCCGGGCGGCGGGGCGAGAAGGTCCGGTGGCTCGCCGGGGATGGTGACCAGCTCTCTCAGGGCCCCGTGCAGGCTCGGGAAGGACCGGAGCAGTCCGATGGTGTACGGATGAGTGGGGTTACGGAAGATCTCAGCCGTTTGACCGTACTCGACGACCTTCCCGCCGTACATGACGGCGGTCTTGTCGCAGGTCTCGGCGATGACCGAGATGTCGTGCGAGATGATGATCATGCCCTGCCGGTACTCCTTCTGCAACTCCTTGAGCTTCTCGATGATCTGATCCTGGATGACCACGTCGAGAGCCGTGGTCGGCTCGTCGCAGATGATCAGGTCGGGGTTACAGAGGAGGGCCATGGCGATCATGGCCCGCTGCTTCATCCCGCCGCTGTACTCGTGAGGGTAGTGGTCCATCCGGGAGGGTTCAAGCCCAACGTGAGCCCAGAGCCCGGCCACGCGCTCGCGGGCCTGCCGGCGACTCAGGGTCTTCTCGTGCAGCATCAGGGCGTCCATGAGCTGGTCGCCGACGCGGTAGACCGGGTTCAGGGCGTTCATGGCCCCTTGGAAGATGATGGCGATGCGTCTCCAGCGGAAACTCCTCATTTCCTCGTCGGTCAGGACGGCGATATTCCGGCCGTCGAAGAGAACCTCACCCCCACGGATGTGCCCATTCTCCGGTAGCAGGTTGATGACGGCCAGGGCCGCGGAAGTCTTCCCGCAGCCCGACTCGCCCACCAGCCCGATGGTCTGACCGCGGTCGAGAGAGAACGAGACGTCGTCCACAGCCCGGACCCACCCACCCGGTAGCCGGAAGTGCATCTTCAGGTGGCGGACGTCAAGCAGGGTCTCGCTCATGCGCTCGTCCTCCTTTGAAGCCTCGGGTTCAAGGCGTAGTTGAGCCCATCGCCCGTGAGGTTGAAGGCGGCCACGAGGAGAAGAAGGACCAGCCCCGGGAAGACGACCATCCACCAGGCCACGTTCATGTAGCGCTGCCCGGTCTGAATCATCTGGCCCCAGCTGATGACGTTGGGATCGCCCAAGCCGAGAAAGCTCAGGCCGGCCTCGGTCAGGATGGCGCTGCCCATCTGGAGAGCCGTGTTGGCAATGACCGGGTAGACGCCGTTCGGGATAATGTGCCGAAGCAGCACGCGGCCGACCCCGGCCCCGGCGGCGATGGAGGCCTTGACGTAGGGGCGGCTCTTGAGGGTCAGGACCTGCGAGCGCATGATCCTGGCGTTGGCCGGCCAGGTCGTGAGGCCGATGGCCAGCATGACGAAGTAGATGTTGCTCCCGAAGATCGACGTGGCCAGGATGAGAAGGAAGAAGACCGGGATCATCAGGAAGATGTCGATGAACCGGCAGATGAGGTCGTCGACCACCCCGCCCAAGTAGCCGGGTACGGCCCCGATGACTATCCCCAGCAAGGCCGAAATGCCGGCCGAGAAGACGCCCACTAGGAAGGCCACCCTCGTCCCGAAGATAATCCGGCAGAGGAGGTCCCGGCCGAAATTGTCGGTGCCGAGGGGGTGACCGGAGGACCCCGGCGCGAGATAGCGGCCTGGGCTGAACTCCTTGGGATTGTAGCCGGTGAGGACCGGAGCGGCGACGGCCACCACCAGGCAAATGACCAGGAGGCCGAGCCCGAACACGGCCAGCTTCTGTCGAGTGAAGTTGCGCCACAGCTGTCGCATCGTCGTCGGCCCTCCTTAGTAGGTGACGCGCGGATCAAGATAGGCGTAGAGCAGGTCCGTCAAGAGGTTGGCCAGGACCACGGTTATCGAGATGATGAAATAGGCTCCGAGCAGGAGGGGGTAGTCCCGGGCCAGGATGGCGTCAAAGAGCAGGCGTCCCATCCCCGGCCAGGCGAAGACCGTCTCCGTCAGCGTCGCCCCGGCGAAGACGAAACCAAGCTGCAGCCCGGCGATGGTGACCACCGGCAGCAGGGCGTTGCGAAGGGCGTGCTTGAGGAAGATGGTCTTGCCGTCGTAGCCGACGGCTCGCGAGGTGGTAATGAAGTCCTCCCCCAGGACCTCGGCCACGCTGGCCCGCGACAGCCGGATATACTCTCCGGTGTAGATGAGACCCAGGGTGGTGGCCGGCAGGATCAAGTGATGCAAAAGGTCGACGGTCTGGGAGATGAAGTCCTTGGAGACCGTCACGCTATGGATGCCCAGGCTCGGAAACCACCGGAGGTTCACGGCGAAGACCATGATCAGGAGCAGCCCCAGCCAGAAGACCGGGATGGAGTACAGGGCTATTCCCGTCAGCGAAATCGCGGCATCGGTGCCCGTGCCGAGACGTCTGGCCGCCTGGGCCCCGAGGAGGGTGCCGATGACGGCGGCCACGCCCATCCCGAAGAAGATGAGGAGGATCGTGGCCGGCAAGCGACGCAGGATGACGGTCATGACCGGCTCTCCGTAGACGAACGACCGGCCCAGATGGCCCGTGGCCACCTGTCCGAGGTAAAGGAAGAACTGGGTCATCACCGGCTTGTCCAGGCCGTAGGCGTGCCTCAAGGACTCGATGAAGGCGGGGTCGGCTTCCCGTCCGGCCAGGTAGGTCGCGGCATCGCCTGGAGCGGCCTGAATCAGGAGGAAGTTGATCAGGATGACCGAGAAGACGACCGGGATTATCTGAAGAAGCCGACGAGTGATATAGCGCCTCACGGTCGGACCTCCTTTCGGCTAGAGGAGTGTCGGGACTCTCAGCACGGGATCGTCAGGGACGGTAGATCGTGAGGCGCGTCCTGGGTCAGGTTGAGCGGGCCGTCCGGAGCGATGAGAATCGTATCGGAGTGCCGGAACCCACCCAGGCCGGGAACGTAGAGACCCGGCTCGCAGGAGACGACCATGCCCGGCTCAAGAACCGTCGGGTCGCCCTCGTCGATCCAGGGCGGCTCGTGAATGTCAAGCCCGATCCCGTGCCCGGTGCGGTGCCGAACCAGGTCAAGACAACCCTTCTTGGCGACGAAGCCACGGATGTCGGTCTCGGCGTCCGCGGCTCTCCGTCCCGGCTGAAGAGCCCTGACCGCGTAGGCCTGGATTTCGCGGGCCAGTTCGAAGTAGTGGATCTGCTGCCCGCTGGGCGGGCCGACGAACATGGTCCGCTCGAGTTCCGCGTTGTAGCCCCCCAAGGTGGCCCCCACACCGCAGATAACCCCGTCACCCTTACGGACCCGCCGGTTGTAGGGCAGGGGATGGGGAAAGGCGGTGGCCGGCCCGGAGGTGAAGACGGCGAAGGCCGGGCCGTAGCCGTAAGCCAGGACATGAAGGTAGTCGGGTCCGACCGCCTCCAGGAGAAGCTGAGTGGCCTCGGTCGAGACGTGCATGCCCACCTCTATCTCCAGGCGACCAGGTTGGATGGCCCCCAGAAGGAGGTGAAGAACCCGCCTTCCCCAGGCCGCGCTGTCGCGCAGGAAGGCTATCTCGACCTCCGACTTGCGAAGCCGCAGCCCGAGGACGATGTCGGGCGCGTGGACGAACCCGGCCTCGGGCAGCAAGCGAGCCAGGTCGACCCCCAGGTAACCCATGCCGCCGGCCGCCGCCTGATCGATGCCGATCCGCCGCCGGCCGTAACCCCGGCGGGCGAGGGCCTCGCCGAAACGCTGGATGGGCGGAACCGTTCCTGGGTAGTCGAAGTAGGTCTCAATCTCCCTGATGAGGGGGATCGCTTCCCGGGCATGGTCGACCTCAAGACCCGGCAGAAGCAGGAGAGGTTCCTCCTTCTCGCTACGGGGGATCACCAGAGCCAGCGGGCGCTCGGTGGGCACCAGGTAGCCGCCGACGGCGTAGAAGATGTCCACCGGGTTGGAAAGGTAGAGAGCCTCCAGGTTCCGTCTTCCCAGTTCCTCTCTGATCCGGCTGATCCGCTCGCGGTAGGCCGCCGGGGCCAGGGTGACCTTCACCGGTCAAACCCCCTTCCGGTCGCCGGCCAGGCGAAGGTACTCGTAGACGGTCCGGACGTAGGACTTCTCGCTCTCGGCAAAACCGGAAACACCCGGCTCGCCCTCGATAACGAAGTACTCGTCGGGCGCGTGAGCACGCCCGCCCACCCCGAGGCCGCCGATGACGCAAGGCAGCGACAGGGGAGGATCGGTGAACAGGTACCAAGGCCCGGTGCCCGGCGCGTGGGGCCAGACCTCAACCGGGTAGCCGAACGACTCCAAGGCCTTGACGTGAGCCCGGCAGATCGGACTATCGGGGTCGGTCTTGGCCCAAGGGTAGCCGTGAAGCTTCCGGACGGCGATGTCGGAGTAGCCGTGCTGGTCGAGATGCCGGCGGATGCGTTCCACCTGCTTGTCGCAGTCTTGGTCGGGAACAAGCCGGACGTCGATCTTGACCTGGACCTTGTGGGGCAGAACCGTCTTGGAACCGGGATAGATGTAGCCGCCCCAGATGCCGTCGATGTTGAGGGTCGTCTGGTAGAGGTAGCGTTCGAGCAGGGCCCGCATGTTGGAGGTCCCACCGATGAACTGATCCACCTCGCCGATCTCAATGCGCATCTGGCTCGGATGAAAAGTCGTGATGAGTTCGTCCAGGAGCCGGCGGTCCTTCGCTCCGGGTGGGAGGACCTCATCGTAGAAACCGTCGATCAGGATCTCGTTGCCGTCTTCGGAAACCATGGTCGAGAGGGCCTTGATCATCCGCCAGACCGGGCTGTCGACAATGGTTTTGCTGCTGGAGTGGATGTCGTGATCGGTCGGCCCGCGGCCCCAGAGTTTGCCCGAGCACTCGAGCTCCAGGTAGGCCAGACCCTTGACCCCGAGGAAGACTTTGGTCAGGCCCCGTTCGTCCATGGCCGGGAGAGGCATGAAGACCGTGTCGGCCTTGGCCAGGCGGGAGCGGTACTGCTCTACGAACTTGGGCAGGCTCCGGCTGCCCATTTCCTCTTCGCCTTCGGCGATAATCAGCAGGTTAACCGGAATCTTGCCCTCCACCTCGCGGATGGAGCGCATGGCATTAAGGAAGGCGCTCATGGGCCCCTTGGAGTTGATGGCCCCCCGGCCGATGAGGGTTCGGCCGAACCCCGGCCGATCGACGATCCGGGCCTCAAAAGGTGGAACGGTCCACGTTTCGCCTTCAACCGGCTGGGTGTCGTACATGAGGTAGATGATCCAAGTGAAAGGATTGCCGCCGTCGTACTCCCCGTAGACAATGGGGTAGCCGGCCGTGGGAACGGTCTCGACCGTCTGGCAGCCCATCTCCCGCAGGTAGCGGGCCACGAGCCGGGCGCACTCCTCCATCCCCTGGTTCAGGGGCGAGACGGACTTCTGCTGGACGAACTCCTGGAACTGGGCCACGTGGGCCGGGAAGTTCGCGTCGATGTGCCGGTAGACGCGATCCCAGGGACCCGTTTCGGCGGTGCCCTTGGCGGAACTCACGCTATTCCCTCCTCAACTTGCGGCCACTAACAGGGTCAGGCCGGCCACCCCGCAGGGACCGGGCCAGCCATCCAGCGGACGGAGCCGGGCCAGCCCCACTCAGGTGGAGCCGGCCACTCAGCCGGCCAGTCCCAAGATCCGGGCCAGACTGTGGCCGAGCACGTTGCCTTCATCGGCCGCGGAAAGGCCGGCTTCCCGGATCAGCCTCAGTCCGGTCGCCAGCGGGTAGAACGGCGTGTCCGAGCCCAGGACGACCCGTTCCGAGCCGATGGCTTTGACCGCCGCGGCCACGCAGTCGGGCGCCGGCGCTCCGGAAGTCTCCAGGATCAAGTTGGGGGCCAGGCGGGCGGCGTCAATCGCGTCCGCGTAGTAGTTCTGGCCCATGTGACCCATGATGACGGTTACCTTGGGAAAGGCCAGGGCAAGACAGCCCACGAGCGACGGGTGGGATCGCACGTCGCCGGAGTGAATCAGAACCGGAGCGCCCAGGGCGCCGCAAACCTCCAGGATGGCGCCGACCATGTCCGGACGCAGATGGTAGGCATGGTACCGCTGGTGAAGCTTGATGCCTCTCAGCCCCAGCTTGGTCAGGGCCCGCTCGGCCTCACCCGCGCCTTTGTCGGATCCGGAGTAGGGAGTGGAAACGCCGAAGCCGATGAACCGGCTGGGATGTTCTTGCGTCAGGCGGCCGATGTAGTTGTTGTCCTCTTGATTGACGGCCAGGACCGTGGACTGAGGATAGGTCTGGGGGCAAACCACGGCCCGGGCAACGCCGTTCGCGTCCATCTGGGCCAGGAGTTCCTCGGGCGTCTGGCGCCAGCCTAGGGCCGGAACCTCGCCGAGGTGGTTGTGGGCGTCGATAATCACGTCTTCCCCTTCTTCTTTGTCCGCTCTGCGGTCCGATGGCGTCGCCGGGAGCCGGGGGCCTCCCGGCGACGCCATCCAGCTGGACACGGCGGGTGATCCGCTCGCTGACACCAGGCCGGGCCTACCCTCCGGCCGGCCTCACGCTAGTGGGTTCATCCCGCCCGCTTGCGGCGAGCCAGGAAGAACCAACCCAGACCCAGAACTATGACGACCGCAGCCGCAATCCCCACGTACTTGAGGGTGTTTGAGGCTTGACCCGCCGCGGGAGGCGTCTCCGACCAGTAGGCCTGGAACCCCATCCAACTGTTGCCGGGGTAGTTCATGTTCTCTTTCTCGTAGACCACGCCGTGCCAGTTCTTCTTAATCAGCTCGACCTGGACTTCCTGAACCAGGACGATGTCGGCGCAGTCGGCCACGAGGATTTCCTGGACCTGGTTGAAGATCTCGTGCCGCGCGGCCGAGTCGCTTTCCTGACGGCCGGCTTCGAGCAGGGCGTCGAGAGCCGCGTTGGAGTAGCGCTTGAAGTTGCGACCGCCCTCGGTGTGGTAGAGATCGTAGTAGTTGTTCGGGTCCGGGGCGTAGCGCATGTAGTCGACCGTGAGTTCCCACTCGCCGTCTTGGAGCTTGGTATACCAGGTGTCCCAGTCGTACTTGTTCCAGGTGCACTCGATGCCCACCCGGCGCAACTGCTCGATCAAGGCCTCGGTGAGCAGGTGGTCGTACTCGTAGGGCGGATCCATGATGGTGGTCCGGATGCGGACACCATCCGCCCCCGCCGTGAGGCCGACCTCGTCCAGAAGCCGCTTGGCTCCGTCGAGGTTGAAGTCCGGGTACTTGGCGTTGGGGTTCAGGAATTCGGGCACGGCGGGAATGCCGGCGTTCTGGGTGATCGGCCAGGTGCCGTCGAAAGCCTGCTCGTTGAGTTCCTCGCGGTCCAGGACCATGGCGATCGCCCGGCGGACCTTCGGGTTGTTCCACGGCGCCTTCGAGAGGTTGAAACTTAGGTTCTCGCCGTAGATCCACTCGCCGCGGATAACCCGGATGGCCTCGTTCTTATCGTAGTTCGGCAACTCCGCGTAGGGTGGGGCGTAGTCGAATGGCAGGTAGTCCAGTTCGCCGGCGTTGAAGGCCTGGATGGCGACCTGAACGTCCGGGACGAACCGGATGATAAGCTCGTCCAGGGTCACCCGGCCGCGGAAGTAGTCGTCCTTGGCCTTGAGGACCAGATGACTGCCGGCCACCCACTCGTCAAGGACGAAGGGGCCGGTGCCGATCGGGTTCTTGGCGTGGGGACCTGTCTGCCAGTCCTCGCCCTCGTAAGCGTGCTCGGGCAGGATCCACATGAACCAGTTCCCGGCCAGGGCCAGCATCGGGATGAAGGCCACGTTCGGCTTGGAGAGCTTGATGACCACGGTGTTCTCGTCCGGGGTCTCAATGGCCTCAACGTTAGCCAGGTACTTGTTGCCTGGATAGACCTTTTCTATGATCGTTTCGTAAGTGTATTTTACGTCGGCCGAGCTGAAGGCCTGTCCGTCACTCCACTTCACTCCGGGGTGGAGATGGAAAGTGAAGGTCTTGGAATCAGCCGAGGCCTCCCAGCTGTCGGCCAAGTCGGGCTGGACCGTGCAGCCGACGTCCATGCAGACCAGGTTACTGAAGATGGCCGAGTCAGCCCAGCCACCGTAGCCGTCCTGACTCCAGTCCCCGTTGAGGGTCTTCGGCTCACCCATCTGAGCCGTGACCAATGTGCCGCCGTACCTCGTCGGCGCGGCCGACACGGGCGCGGCGATGGAGACCAACACCGCGATCAGGACGAGAGCCGTGATGAGACGGTGCTTGCCTTGGTGCATGTTCATCCTCCTTTCCGGGATTAAGGCGATTAGAACCCGTCTTACTGACTAGAACCCGTCCTTGCTGAACCAACCGCTCTTGCCGTCCTCCAAGTTGGCGACGCCGAAGGCCCAGCCACCCGGCCTCACCATATAGGACCGGCACGCGTAGAAGATGACCCCTCTCCCCGGAGAACTCAGTGTCTCAACTTCCTCGAACGTATAGGGGCTGACTACGCGTGCCAGGGGTTGTCCCTTGGTAACTTCCGTGAACTGCTTGTCCAGCCCGACCAGCGGCTCGAGGTAGCCCGCCTTGGACGGGCTCACCCGCCAACGGTCGCGGGTGACCAGGTAGCGTGGCGCGTAGCTGGGCTTGCCGTCCAGCATCCCGAGGTACCTCATCAGGCTCTTCGTTCCGTCCACGTTCTGCCGGATCCAGCCCTTCTCGATCTCGGCCCCGAAGCCGAGCCCGCCGATCTCGGCCACGATACCCGGCACGCCCAGGATCTCGCCGGCCCATCCCAGCGACGACCGGGGGCCGGGAAAGCCGGAGCAGACCTGGCAGACGTGAATGGAGGGAAAGCCGAAAGCCTTGGCCATCTCGGCGCACTTCCCGACCATAGTCGGATCGGAGTAATCGTCGCCGAAGGTCACGTCGGCCATGGTCGAACCCCAGTCACTGATGTGGTAGTCGACGAGATAGTCGGACTTTCTCAGGAGCTCCTCGACGATGACCCCGGCCATCTGGTCGGCCATCCAAACGAATTGGCCACCGAAGGCCCGGTTCAGGTCGCCGCCGTCGGAGTCGTCCTGAATGCACCGGGTCGCGGTGGCGAAAGCCACCTGGTTGGCGACCGGGACGGCGAGGATGGTCCCGCGGAGTTCGCCGAGATCGAGGCTCGCCAGCAGCTCCCTCAGGATGAGAACCGACATCCATTCATTGCCGTGCAGCATCGAGAGCAGAGTCAAGACCGGTCCCGGGCGCCGACCCGAGACGATATGGGTCACGATCTCCACCGGTGCGCCGTTAAGATCTGTCGTGACCTGGAGCCTGGCGATCTTCCGCTGACCGCGCTCGGCCCGAACCCCACCGACAACGAGTCCTTCGTCCAACTCCTGACCCCCTTCTGTGAGTGCTGGCCGCAGCCGCCTCTTCGGCGGACGGCGAGCCGGCGCGCGAACGCGTCGCCTTGACCGCGGCCCCAACTCCGGATCACCGATCCCCCTACCGAGCGGCCCCCGCCCAGACCGCGGCCGCCAGTCGGAGGAAGTTGCCGCCCAGGAACTTCTGGATGTCGGCGGCCTTGTGCCCCCGCTCGAGAAGCCTAGCCACCAGCTCCACGAGGTTCGTGGCCCCGTAGAGACCGACCGGGTAGCGGACCTGGAAGGTCGGCCCGACTTCCCGGTTGTAGTTCCCGACCACCTCCGGATAGCGATCGGCCTGCTCCTGAGTGCCGACCGGATCCGAGGAACCGTCAACGGAGATATCGCTGCCGAACGAGACGTGATCGTAGCCGACGAGGTCGACCAGATACTCGAGGTGGCCGACGAAGTCGTCCAGCGTTGGACGCGGGTGTCCGGGACCGGGCCAGCAGATGGGCCCCCAGGGCGAGAGCCCGATTACCCCGCCCTTGCGGGCCACGGCCTTGATCAGGTCGTCGTCTTTGTTCCGCGGGTTCGGCGCCCGGCGACGCGGGTTGGCGTGGGTGAAGGCCACCGGAGCCGAACTGGCCTCGATAACGTCCCGGCAGGTCGTGTCGCCGACGTGGGAGAGATCGATCAGGATACCGATGCGGTTCATCTCAGCCACGGCCAAGCGACCGAAGCGCGTCAGCCCGCGGTCGGGCGTCTCCACGCAGCCCGAGCCGACGTAGCCGGCCTCGTTGTAGGCAATCTGAATGACCCGGACGCCGAGTTGGTGAAAGACGTGAAGTAGGTCGAGGCTGTTCTCGACCGGCTCCCAGTTCTGAAAAGCCAGGATGACGGCCGTCTTACCTTCGACCTTGGCCTGGGAGATCGAGGCCGCATCGCGGACGATCGTCAACCGCGAGCCGGGGCGGCAGGCCACCCGCCATAGGTTGCCGATAGCGCGACAGGCTTCCCGGAAGCCGGACCCGGAGTGCGGAACAGTCAGGGCGATGGCCGTGACAAGATCCTTGGTGATCAGGCGCTCCCATCCCGGAAAGTCACCCTCCGCGAACTGGCACCCGTCGATAACGACCGAGCCGGCGATGAGGGCCCGGGCCTCCTGCTCGTGACCCAAACGGTTTCCCCTCCCAGAAGCAAGTTGGATGCGAAGAAAGTGTGCAATGCACGTTGCATATCCCTTGCGAATGCATCGGTTCTTGGTGGGCCGATGAATGTCCTTCGTCTGTGCAACAAATACTGCGACTTGGACAGGCCTAACGGGAGGTCGCGCCGGGAGGCCGGGTGAGGATGGTGAGCGGAAGGCGCGGGCGCGACCGGGGAGCAGACCGCGAGGCTGAGGCGGGGCAGCCGGCGGGGACGAAGAGGGGCCACGTTGGCCAGGGCCAGCATCACCGGGACCTCGATGAGCGGTCCAATGACGGCCTCGCGAAGGCCTGAGCCGAACTGAGCCCGACGACGGCCACAGCCACGGCGATGGCCAACTCGAAGTTGTTCGAGGCCGCCGTGAAGGCCAGGCTGGTCGTCTCGGCGTAACCCACGCCCAGACGGCGACTCATGAAGAACAAGGCCAGGAACATGACCACGAAGTAGATGGTCAGCGGAATGGCGATGCGGACGACGTCCAAAGGCAGGCGGACGAACGCGCGGCCCGATACGAGCGCTACCTCAAGACCCGGATGAAGGTCGCCAACTTCCCTTTCCACAAGACCCTGGACGACTTCGACCTCTCGTTTCAGCCCTCCATCGATGAGCGCCAGATCCGGGAGCTGGCCGACCTGGCCTTCGTCGAGCGCGGTGAGACCGTCGTCTTCCTGGGACCGCCCGGGGTGGGCAAGAGCCACCTCGGAGTGGCTTTAGGCATCGAGGCCGCTGCCAGCACCGGGTCGCCGAGGAACCGACCCCACTCGCCGCGGCCACTGGCCGGCGCTATGGCGTGGAGCTGGTCTGCCGGGTGTGGGGACAGGCAAGGTCGTCGTTCTACGCCCGGCGGGGGCCGGCGCCACTTCTGACGGATAAGGAGTTGGTTGAACCCATCCGGGCGGACTTGGCGGCCTCCCCGTTCTCCGGCGAGGGGCACCGCAAGGTGTGGGCCCGGCTACGGGTCCAGCGGGGAATTCGGGTGGCCCGGAAGCGGGTCTTGCGGCATGCGGAAGCACAAGCTGCTCTCACCGCGCCGGAGCCGGCAAGGCGCCTGCAACCCGCACCGGGGCGAGATCGTGCAAGGCGCCGAACGAGATGTGGGGCACGGACGGTGTCCGCGTCCTGACGGTGGAGGATGGCTGGGTCTGGCTGTTCTCGGCGGTGGAGCACTGGAACGGGGAGTGCGTGGGCTGGCACGCCTGCAAGCGAGGCGACCGGTACGCGACCCTGGAGCCGATCAGCCAGGGGCTTAAGCGTATCTACGGGTCCCTGGAGGCCGAAGTGGCCCGCGGATTCGCCTTACGCATGGCTCACGGGACGCAGTACCTTTCCGACCATTTCGTCAACCAGGTTCGCTTCTGGGGGATTGATGCCAGCTACGCTTTCTTGGAGCAACCCCAGACGAACGGGGTCGCCGAACGCTTCCACCGCACTCTCAAGGAACAGATCGCCCACGGCCGGCTGTTTCGTGGCCTTGAGGAGGTTCGAGCGGCAGTGGCGGCTTTCGTGGAGACCTACAACCGGGAATGGCCGCTGGAGAAGAACGGCTACCTTAGCCCGCTGCAGGCCCGCCAGACATGGTTAGAGGCTACGGGCGCCCAGGCGGCCGCCTGACAATCTTGCCTTACAATCTTGTGTCCAAGCTCGATGGTGGCCGTTGGCGGAAGAACGAAGGTCGTCTCGGGGAGGTTGATCTCCCGGGCCACCGCCGCCATCTCCGCCGGGTCGAGGGAGCGGCCGTCGAGGAACACGGCCACGGCGCTCCCGGAGAGGGGCCGGTCGGCGAACACGTCGACCTGCTTCCAGAGAAGCCTCCGCGCCATGGTCTCCGTCCCTCCGAGGGCGATTCCGGTCGACGAGACAAATACGGCGGAACCCGCGAGGAACCTTCAAAGCCGCGGGAAGCATTGGCCGGGGCTCGCAGGGAGAACTTCAAGAACAAATGGAATGGTGCGCCTAGCAGGACTCGAACCTGCGCTCCCGGCTCCGGAGGCCGGTGCTCTTATCCACTGAGCTATAGGCGCACGCAAACGTATGATGCCACAGCCCAAGGCTTCCGCAAACCTGCGAACGGCGCCGGCGCCCGGCGCGCCGCCTGTCGTTTGGATCGCGAACATCCCCGTCAGAACCGATAGTCGAAACCGCGGCAAAGGTGGGGCTCAAGCGGAGGTTCGGTCGCCACCGGCAGCGCTTCCTGGACGGCCGGCCAATCCGCCACGCGGCAAGTGGCGTGCAGGACCGCGACGGCCAGGCTGCCCAGACCGGGCGCCAGGCCGTCCGGGCGGCCGGCGGGGCCGCCGCGGACCGCCCGGAGAGCCTCAACGACGGAGTCGGGCACAGGCCTCACCCAGAACCGCCAGTGACGGTCGATCTCGCGCAGGGCTAGCCGCTCGTAGAAGGCCTGGGCCTTCTCGTCCATGCTCCAGAACTCCATCCGGCCGGTGCCCCGGCTCCTGAGGCGTTCGGCGGCGGCCGCGATCAAGCGCCGCCCCAGCCCCAGACCTCGGTACTCCGGCGCCAACCCCAGTTCCCAGACGAAACCGCACCGGCTCTCGGTGAGCAGGCCGAGTTCGCCCGGCTTGTCTTCGATTTCGACATCGATAAGACCGACGATGGACGCGGACGCGACCGGGACGGTTACTAGCTCCACAGCCGCTCTGGCGTAGCGGGGCTTGCTCTGGTAGGCGGGCAGACCCCAGGCGTGGGAGGTGACCGTGAGCCGGTCCCAGCAGTCCAGCCAGGCCCCTTCGTCTTCGGCCGTGTAGTCCCGGATGCTCACTGGGCCCGGGCCGCCGGTGGGTGCTCTCACCAGACGCCCTCCTTCTCCCGGCGCTACCAGTACGGGGCCGGGACCCACTGGGGATAGGCCCGCGGAAAAAGGGCCGCCAGGGCCTCACGGTGCGGAGCGGCCAGGGCCACGCCCGGCAGGGCCTCCAACTCGCCCCCCCCGGCGTACCCGAGAGCCATGGCCGTGAAGGCTTCCCCCGGCAGCCGCGAGACGGGCCGGTCGCCTTGGCGCCCCGCTCGTCCTCCTAAGAGCCGCAGCCGGTCGCCCGCGTAGAGGAGTTCGAACCGTTTGGAGCCGACGTCCAGAACCACGGCCGTCCCGGGAGGCAGTCCGGCCTTGGCCGCCCGCTCGGCCAGGGTCTGCGCCAGATCAGCCATGAGCAGGCCGCGGTTGGTCACGAGAATCTGCCCGGGACCGGCGGCCTTGACCTGTGACTCCCCGCCGACCCTCAGGTAAGCCAGTCTGGAGAAGAGATGGTCGGGAGGCCCGCTGAAGAGGACCCTGGCCAGGCCCCCCTCGAGGGCCTTGTTCGCCGTCCATTCCAGAGAGGCGATGAGGGCCGTCGGCGAAGCGGCGCCGACTTCGGAGACGTCCAGACAATCCGCGGGCAGTCCCGCCCGTCCGACCGTCCAGCGCACGTAGGCCTGGACCGGCCCCGAATCCACCTGACAGACGCCGAGGCCGCCGCGGCCCCGGCTCCGGTCCCGCCAGACCCACCTTTCCGGCGGACGGAGGACCGTGCCGGGCGTGCCGGCGGTCGCGCACGCGTAGAGAGCGGCGACTTCAGGGATGTCTTGGTCGGTCATGGGGCGCCAGATAGCGGGGGCGCCTCCGGCGCCAGGACGGCTGAGGACGCGTCCCGGGTCGAAGCAGGAGGCGTACTCACCCAGGCAAGACACGAAGCCGAACCGGGCGTAGAAGTCGGGAGGACCACAGACGATGGCCACGCGAAAACCCCGGGCCCGGATGAAGGCCACGGTGTCCTCAAGGAGCAAGCGAGCGAAACCCTGGCCACGATGAGCGGGGTCGGTTCCGACCAGGGTCACCAGGGCGCCGTCGACCGGGACTCCGGCGATGAGGATTCGCCTCGGCACGACCAGGACGAAGCTGACGAAGCGACCACCCAGGTCGACCAGGCGCAGACACTCCGGCCGGTGCTCGCTGTCGGCGTGGGTAAGAAGATCGAAAAGCTCCGGGTCGAGACCGCAGCGCTGGATGAGGTTCCGGCACGCTTCCCACTCGACGGCCCTAGCGCCGCGCGCGGTCGCCCCCGTGGTGTCTCTCTCTGTCATCTGGGTCTAGCGAACCCAGCCCATGACGTTGGTCGCCGGGTCCAGCCCCCGCTCGAAGGGTTGCCCCTCGAAGGCGAGAATCCAGAACTCGGCGTAGTGCACGCCGCAACCCTCAAGAAGGTGCCCGCCCAAAGTCCGGCCCTCGGCGTCCGAGACGACGATGTGGGCGTGGACGCCGGCGCGTCCGTCTCGCAAGGAGATGTTTCCAAGACAGGAGGCGATCTCACAGTGGTTCGGGACCTCGGTGACCACGTATTTCCCGGCCCCCGTGTCGTAGAAACCGAGCCGAGCCCGCTCGAGGACGCCAATGACCCCCACGGCGCCGGCCCGGATACCTTTGTCCGCCAGGAGACCGTCGAGGTAGGCCGCAAGGTCCGCGCCCTTGGGGACCTTGCCCATGTAAGTCTGCCCCGGGCGGTACTGCCTGGGCTCAAGCCCTCCCCCGGTCCCGCTCTCAGTCATCGGCCTTCTCCTCCCTGCCGGCCGGGCCGCCGCCGTCCGCCCCGGCCGCGACGGCGTCAGCCTCAACGGGCGCGTCGTCGAGCCAGGCCACCAGATTGCGGCCCAAGGTCTTCGCCCGGTAGACCGCCCTGTCGACCGCCAGGAACATCGTCTCCCGGCCGATGACCCCCTTGTCGGGGAAGGTGGCCACTCCGATGCTCACGGTCACCTTGACCGTGGCCAACCCGACCGTGAAGGCGCTCACCTCGATGGCCTTCCGCAGGCGCTCCGCCAGGACCACCGCCCCGGCGCGGGCCGTCTGAGGCAGGATGAGCAGAAACTCCTCCCCGCCATACCGGCCGACAGTGTCGGCGCCGCGGACGTTGACCCGGACGAGGTGGGCCAGAGAGCGCAGGACCTCGTTCCCCACCGGGTGGCCGTACATCTCGTTCACGGTCCTGAAGCCGTCCACGTCCACGAGAAGGCAACTCACAGGCTGGTCGTAGCGCTTGGCCCGGTTGATCTCCTGGTCGCAACGCTGCACGATGCAGCCGGTGTTGAGCAGTCCGGTCAGGCTGTCGGTCATGGATTCCCGCGCGAGTTCCTCGTTCTGCCTCTCGAGGTCACCGAGGACCGCGGCGTGGTGAAGGCAGACCCGGATACGGCCCCAGAGTTCATCAGGGCTGGGCGGTTTGAGGATGAAGTCCACCAGGGGCAACCGGAACGCTTCCTGCAGGGCGGCCAGATTGGAGGCCGAGACCGTGGCCAGCACGGGCAGGCTCCTGGTCGCCACGGCGGCCCGGACAGCGACGACCAGACGCTCGAAACGGAGGGCCGGCGAGCGGTCGGCGTCAATGATGAGCAGGACGGGCTCGCACGACGCCAGGCACTCGCCGACAGCCTGCTCGCTGGTGGCGACGATGACCCGGTAGGCCTGGGAAGCGTGCCTGAGCGTGGCTTCGATGATCGAGGAAAGCTCCTGGTCGGAAGCCCCGTCCTCGAACACGATGACCGTCTTCCCGGCCTCACCCGAAAGCACCGTCATGCCTGCTCTTGTTCTTGTCCGGCAGCGACCTTCCTCTAGCTCACCGACTCGACGGTCACGACTCCCGGCACGCGGTCCTTGAGGAAACGCTCGATGCCGCCCTTCAAGGTCATCGTGGCCATGGGGCAGCCGCCGCACGCGCCGGTAAGGCGGACCCTCACCACGCCGTCCCGCGCGCTCACGAACTCGACGTCTCCCCCGTCGGCCTGCAGCCGGGGGCGGATAAGCTCCAGGGCTTCCTTGACCTTCTTGTCGTCCACAATCGCACCTCCGAAGGTTATCTTGCCCGCACGGGGCAGCTTGCCTATGCTACGCCAGGGTCTTGGGGATACCTCCAGGGTCGGTCAAAGGGGCAGTTCCCGGTAGATGAAGTTCGAGAAGATCCAAGGGAAGAACCCCGAGCCGGCCTTGGACCAGTGGGGCTCGTTGACCCACGCCTCCGCGCGCCAGGCTTCCTGGCGGCGCCCGACGGCGCCATTCTCCGGCCCGGGCGGCGGCGCGCCAGGGCCGGCCGCTGTCGCTTGCTCCAGCGGCTCGAAGCTGAGTTCCCGGCCGTAAGTGTTGGCCACGGGCACCCCGTTCCGCACCAGGCGAAGCCCGCACGGGATAGGGACGGCGACCTCAAAGCGCGCCGGGAAC
>Ga0315288_10001983_pt1 | contig 26524 bp, 49 predicted proteins | sample YL17G11_20_MG_FD_203454 | JGI IMG/M metagenome (GOLD analysis project Ga0315288, IMG submission 203454) | Sediment microbial communities from Yellowstone Lake, YNP, Wyoming, USA - YL17G11_20 | ecosystem: Environmental > Aquatic > Freshwater > Lake > Sediment | place: USA: Wyoming | collected... | reverse complement strand
TTTTTGACAATAGAAAAAGAGTTACCAAACTCGTCAAACCACCATTTATGTAGGGTAATCTTATTATCTCGTTCGTTAAATATATAATCGTATGGTTTAAGTCGACAAGCTTTAATGATATGTGCTAGACCATCTATCTCTGTATAAGATTCTGTCAGCCTTATTTGTTTATCCAATTTGGCATGAAGCCATTCTATACTAGGGCTCCTCATATATCTAATAGAGATGGATCCAGTCCTTCATCGTCTATCGGTGAAGTAGTTACCACATGAATGGCGGTTTTAACAAATGGCAGATGATCTACTTTCTTATCTTCTATTAAGCTACGATGTAATAAGTATGTATTTCTACTATCTACCTTGGCATTATGTGCCTCAGAAATCTTATTGATACCAACCATATCACAACAGGCATGAAGCTGAGTACTAACTCTACCTGTTGGGGTTTTGACAATGGTTATTTGTGATGTATCAGCATTCTTCAGAAACTCTTTTGTAAGAGACATTGTATCTAACCACAAATGAGCTGGAAATTCTTTACCGGAAGCTTCCCACATTGCGTGCAGGAACTTTCTATCAAACGGCGCATTGTGCGCTACGATACAACGATGTGCAGGCGTCAAACCATCTTCAGCAAAGAACTTTTCACATTCTGTTACTATTAAGTCTCTATCATAACCTCGCTCTATATCAGATAGAGTTTTCTTGGTAATGGCCAAAGCGTCAAAGCTAGCTCTTTCTGGATTGATGCATTTAATTTGACGCCAAAGCTGTACTCTATCAGTACAACGAATGATGCCAATCTCTGTCATCTCATGATAGCCGGCTTTCAAACCAGTTGTTTCTGTGTCGATTATGTAATATTGAATTCCTGACATTTATTACCTTACTTATTTCTTTTGAATTCTATTAGGTTCTGCTATGAATAAAGGTATCATATCTTTTTTCTTGTAACATTCTTGTAATTCTGGCTCCAAATATTGAAACCCGCTAATTACCTTTCTACACTTATATGATTTGCATTGGCAATCCATCTTCCAACTATCATGCGACTCATTACAAGTGGTAGAGTAATCAAAAGTTAATTCTGCATTAATGGGAATTATATACATTGAATATAAGAAGGCCCTGTTGCCTACAACATGCATTTTACAATTGGGATCGCAGCTATGATTAATGTAATCATCTGTATCTCCTGAGGCCCCTATGTATATATTAGGTCCGACTTGTAAAAGAGCCGGCTCATTCATGTCGGGTACTTCCCTGTCTACAAGAACTGGCCCAGTAACTTCTATTATCATAGAGTTTGCTGGAATTTTAACGGTAGTGAAAACACCTTTACCAAACCTACAATCTCTAACTTCTAAATACTTTTTATACATTATCCAACCAATAAATTCTTCATCCATCGAAGCATGCTGCTTCCAGCATCGTAAACGCTAAGTTTAAGTTCTTTTCTTCCATGTAATCTATGCTTAACTCCAGTCGGAGACAAACCTTTAACTAATAATGCCGCTTCTTGAGGGTCTTCTGCTAACACTCGATAAGTTAATGTGGCTGGTAACATGCATTCAATCTTAACATCATAATAATGTTTAGGTTTAATGAGTGGTGACTGTGGAAGCTTAAGAGCTTTTTTAACAGGCTGTTCTTTGGGAACTCCCTGAATTTGCCTCATTACTTGATCTACTAATTCTGAATTTTTTTTATTATCTTCGTTCATAATAGTATCTATATCAGAGTGATTCTCTATTCTGCAGATAGTGCTCATAATGATGGGGTGGAGCGCCCGTTAATTCAAAGAACCTTTTCATAAACATATCTTTAGCTTTTTGATGATCCCAGGACTCAATAGTAAATGGTAGTGGCTCTACCGGTTGGTCCCAATCAGAATGTAATGGAGACATTAAGTCTCTAGCTTCTGTAGCAAGTAATATAGTATCCGCTTTTTTAACGGAGGGAGGCTCTTTAAATGGTAGATTGAATCTATTACAGATCGCCACCGTCATTACGGCTTCAAATTCTAGATAGGCATCAAACTTGCCTGATCTTTTCAAAGGGCGAGGAACATCAACTAAATAAGCTTCCGAGGCATCGTGCATCAATCCCCATAGTGCATCCGCCGAGTCACAGATGTAACTAACCAAAACGCTATGCTGTGCAACAGAATAGAATTTATTACAGTGCCCACTAAAGCGACATTGCATAGATAGGGCATGAGCTATATCTTGGATTACAATAGCGTTTGGATTGGGATCTAAAGGATTAAATCGACGACCTGAGTGTGTCTGAATCCAAGCGGCATTTTTGTCGTATCCATTTTTAAAGCCTGCTCCTTCATGGTATCGGCTGCCATATGGCTCACGACGTTTATCAAAATCAGGATGCTCTTCAAGAAATTGAGAGAGCACCTTCTCTTCCTCGGAAGTAACGATAGGCGGTAAATCCTTAGCAAAGCTAACAGGGTCTAGTTTATAATTAGGAACATTTAGACCTAATAGAGAGGTGTCAAATGGATCTAATCTAGATTTAGCGTCCCGTTGAGCCAAAGCCTCCCTCGCCCCTACTCGTGCTTCTTTCTTTACAAATTTTTTCGTATTCTTCATTACTTACTCTTTCTACAATCATTTCCTGTCTTTTAACTGGAATAATTTGTCCAATGGCCTCGCCCTCTTGTATTTCTAAAGAGTTCGTATAATCATGCGGAATATACTGAGCCGCGAACACACAGTTACCTTCGTAGTCTTCATCTATAACGCCATACAGCGCATGTAGATTTTTCTTCGCAAATGAAGATGATCTCGGTCGCAACTCCATCCACCAACCAAGAGGGCAAAACAGTCTGAATCCAAGTGAAATTTTTACATATTCTCTAGGATTAACTAACAGCTTTTCAGTCGATCTGACATCCCACCCTGTTGCCCTTTCGGATCCTTGTGTTGGTAAATATATATCTGAAAGCCCTTCTTTTATTGCAAATTTGAAGGTTGGAATTTTAGGAGATTCATAGCTGTCCATTGTGTGCCTCACTTAGTTTCCGTTTCATTTTAAACCCCAATCATTCGATGTCAAGTGGATAAAATCTCATATAATTATGTCGTCCCTCCCGCCCGCCATTTTTTTTATTAATGGAGATATTACTTACCCTGTAACTAGTACCGGTACGTTTCCAGGGATCGATCCAAAAGCAAGTACATTAAATACTTTACAGACTCAGTTGTTTATTGATGATACAATGACTAAGCAAGAATTTGATGCCCGTATAGATTCTGATCCTAATTATCCTACCGTTACCCATTTACAAGGTCTTAGAATATTGGTAATTGTTCCTGCATATAATGATGGCTACCATTATATGAATCTACCTAATATGCAATTTGCGGATGTTGTTATGTTCTTGCATCAGGGATTAGCGGACATAGAGTACAATCGTTTTGGACCACCCTGTCAAAGCTATGAGATTCAGAGAATGAATATGTATGATATTCTTAGAGCGGCAGGATCTCCTAACGTGGTAATTCTTCCATTTTATACCCTGCCAAATTGTAATAGTTGTAATTATCCTTTTTATTGCGATGGTTGCCACACTTTTTCAGGAATACGAAAATGTAACTCCTGCGGGACGGGCTGTCAATGCGGATGCACCGCCGGATTAATAGATAATCAAGGGATTAAGAGCAGTTCCATTTATGCCCCTAATTGCGATAATGAATCTCATAATATAGAATTTATCCGTAGGAAGTAATTTCCGATGCATAATGGCATATAATCTATAGTATTTGTTGAAAGGGTACCCAGAATGTCTAAAGCCGATACACTGCTAAAAAAAGCAACTTTTTACGAGAGAATGGCGATCTATTCTGATCGTAAAACATTTTTACAAGCATTAGCCCAGCCGGCACCAGTTTCTCATCCAGGTGATTTGGAAGAAGAAGCCCTAAATAAAAACAAACAATTAATTGGCAGAGCATTACAATTAATGCAACAGTCAAATGTTGACTCCAATATTACCGCACCACTTGGTAACGCCGTTATTTTCAATAAAATAGATATTCCAGCCATTAAAAAAGTCATCGAAAATGTTCGCTTGACTGGCAAAATTTCACCATTGTCTCCAGCATGGAGCGAGCTTAATAGCATTATGAGTCAGTTACAAAATACTTCTAGTTTAACACAAGATCCTGGCGTAGGTGAGTCGCCTATGGTATTTGATCATCCGACTGATAGAATTACTGGCTTTGCCCCAATTGATCAAGAACAACAAGAAGCTTTAAGTAGATTTGTTACCGTTAATGGATTAGGATTGCCACTTCGAGTAGACGGCAAATTAGGACCAGATACTAGAAAAGCACTTGATGCTTTCAAAAAGTACTTAACTGAAAAGAATCCTGAAAAACCAAAATTATCAGACGCTCAAGCACTTGAAACTGTAAAATTTATAATTGACAATAGTCCACAAAGATATACTTAATTTTAGTATCAGGGCAGTAAGATAAGCGCCACTGTCAGGTTAGTAAGTTCGGCAGTTATGATACAAAATACACTTAGACTTAAATGGCGATGATCGAATCATCGCCATTTTTATTTGCGCTTAATTTTGAACTTGATCTCGACAATCATAAGGGGGATCATAGGGGGATAAGGATCTAATAGATCGAAATCGAATGATCGATCAATTAGTTGTTGCGGCCCCCAATAGCATGGTTATACTTTTAATAGACTAGGGAGTTGCACATGCGTAATTGTAAGATTGGATTATTTTTAGGTATTTTATTTTTGGGATTAGCTTGCACGCGGACAGAAAACCAAATTGTCGTAAATAGCGAGGCGTCCGCTCCAGCACGGAATTTGCAATCATTAGATGCATCCTCACAAGCGCCGGCAGCTAGCGCGGTTTCAAATACCTGCCCCAGTGACATGGTAGAAGTACAAGGTGATTACTGCCCCAATTTACAAGTGGAATGTTTGTATAATATTGATCCAGATGGTACTCGTCATTACCCAGGAAATATTGATTTAGCTTGTGGTGAGTATAAAAATCCCAGCAAGTGTTTATCCGAAAAACTTGTACATCTACATTTCTGCATGGATCGCTACGAATGGCCTAATAAAGAGGGGACTGTGCCTCAAGATTGGATGACTTTTTTTGATGCACAGAAAGCAGTTGCATCTGTAGGTAAACGTTTATGTACTCATAAAGAGTGGACTTTAGCAGCAGAAGGCCCTAATACACACCCATTACCATATGGTGACGGATTTCATCGTCAAAGACTTTGTAACTTTGATAATCCGAATCCAGGAATTGATGTTTTCCAATCTAAAAATCCAAATGATGAAGCTTCCGCAAAACTTCGTGCTCTATTGGTTCCGTCGGGTTCTATGAATAATTGCATTTCTGATTTTGGAGTGCATGATATGTCTGGCAATATTGATGAGTGGGTTATCAATGAAAGTAGTCAAGACATGTGCATTAACAAAACTAGCGGTAATTGTAGAACGGGTTTGATGGGCGGACATATTTGGCACGTCCGTAATGCTAGCCGTCCTATGACCACTGCTCATGGTGCTGGTTTTGGATGGTATGAAACTGGAGTGAGAGCTTGCAAGGACATTGAATGAATTTACAGGATTTTATTGGTTTGCGCAGTCATTGTCCTATGTGTAACTCAGCGCTGATTACTAGATTCATTTCAGACCGCAAGCAAAAATCTAAGATAATAGAGAATAGGTATGTAGCTATTCTTGTTATGCGAGGGATGAGAAGTTGTGAACCAGATTATGAGGTTGGATATTCTTTTGGTATGCAAGATAACTCTCTTAGCATAGAGTTCTATAATGAATGGGATATGAGCGGGTCGGCCTCTAATTATATGGTGAAGATATTTAAAGACTTCCATAAAAATATGTCAAATACTAAGTTTCGTTTCATTAGAACTTGTGGACTCTGTTTTAAGTATGAACTACGTTCACAGCCGATCAATATAGATTTAAAGACAGCCAGCTATAGTTCTATAGATGCATCTACTGAATCTTTTGTTTTTACCACATCAACTGATGTGGGATTTAAGTTTATCAGATTAGATAGTCATATAGAATGGAATGTCTCAGACTTATGGTGGTGGCGCGATGAGCATGATTATAAATTAGAATGGCCTCTCAAATCAACCTGTAGCCATCGACTTGCTCTTCCTTATATACCATTTATATCTAAAGAAGAAACCAATGAACGTTTAGATAAACTTATCCTTTTTTCTTAAAGGAAAGCACTAAGCTTCTTAGAAATCTGCATCCAACGTACAATTTCTACGACAGTGTCTAATGGTATATTATTTGCACAACCACTAGTATCGAAATACTTAACCCAATAACATTTTTTGAAACGTGAGTCTTTAGTAAAATCCATACGATAATCTATACGACAAGGCATCCCGCTAGGTGTATGAGTACGTTCTTCCATTACTTCTAGATCAAGACATATTTGAGTGCCTTGCTGGCTAGGTACTCCATTATATCTATTTACTCTTATTTTATATGCCCCAACCTTAAGGTTGGTACATTTTTGTATCTCTTCTCTAATTTTATTGGATTTGACGTTAGTTAAGTCAATCATGCCCCAAGTACTAGCTTTAATCTTTTCTTTAATCTCTGGTTCAGAGGGGATCCACTCCATCTTATTGATATCATAGTCATCAATGGCATCATCGTATTGTTGGTCAGTGAGTTTTTGTAGAAGACGTAAATAGTCTTGATCAGATAAGGATTTCATAGGGTTATATTAAATAATATACCATGATATTAATAAGTTTGTATTATTGAATGGACCCGAATAAGCTCTTAAGATTTGCCAATATGTTTTATTCGCTAGCAGCTGGCGAAGAATTACCTCAAGATTCTAGTGATCTGAAGGTGGTTCTATCTAATATTGAGAAGCTTGAGACTTACAACGCTCGTAAAAAATACGCTGAGCGTAATTTGGAACATTTATCGTCAGGCTCCGCCCGCATCGTCTACTTGACACCGGACAAAACTATCGTTAAACTAGCAAAGAATGACAAAGGTATTGCCCAAAATAAGGCCGAGTCCAATCCAAAAATGAAATCCAGCTACCTAAACAAAATCATTAGTTGCGCCAAGAACTATGCTTGGTGCGAGACTCACTATTTAGATAAGATAACTGAGAAGGATTTTGAAAAGATGACCGGCCTTGATTTTGAGGAGTTTGGTGATGCCATCCGTTACGGCCTCAAAGAAATGTCGGGCAATACTGACAAGAAAAAGCCAAAGAATTTTGATGAGGTATCTGAGTCTGACATATATAAAGAGATGAAAGATATCGGTGAAAAGTTCAAACTACTTCCTGGTGATATGGCCAGAATTTCATCCTGGGGAACTAAGGATGGAAAACCTATTTTAATTGATGCCGGTTTGACACGAGATATCTTCGAAGAATTTTACGAAGACTCATCCTCATGAAACAATTTAAAAACCTATTCGAAGTTATTGACTATAATCCTATCTGTCCATTTTGTTCAGCTAAGATGTCTTTTGGTTGGGATTTAGTCTATGATCAAAATTCGTCCAAAGCTTATCTGAAATTTGGCAGCACTCACCTAACTGTTGATTGCGAGACCAATTACATTATTAAAGTTGAACAAGTTACTAGTACCAGTTTTACTGGCGGCCCATTAATTCAGTATACAGGATCTTCTCTATCTGATTTCTCATCTTCGGGCGTTGATCTTCGTAGATTGAATGTATCATGTGATAGTTGTCATAAGTATGGTTATTTGATTCAGGTTCATGTCTCATTAGAGCAGAATAAAATTATAGCTTTGGTGCTTAATTCAGAGTCCGCCTCCATTGAAGATGGTGCCAAACTATATGAAATCAAAAACGTCTTTACTACTGAAAAGACAGAGATGTCTACATTTCATACGCACCTCTCTCATCAAAGAGGCGCCTTAGACAAGGTAGAGCTTCCACTCGTTCCTCTAGACTTTCAGAATCCATTGAAGACTGTGGAACGTATCAAGAGCCTTATCGTATTTTTGTGAGGATGCGTGATAGATAAATTTGAATCCATCCTAGAGTTCTCAAAACTCAGGCAAGAATGTGTATTTTGTAAAACACCATTACGAGTTCACTTGACCAATTTCATTGGCTTTACTGAAACCGGCATGGCACTTATTAAAGCCCCTTTAAAGGACGGGAAATTTGAGTTCAAAATAGAACATACCACCCCTTCTTTCAAAATAAATTCTGATGTATTTATCGAGGTCACTAAAAACGTTTTGATATTTAGTAACTTCACTAACGGTGAATTGCCATCTATAGATGAACATTTAGTTAAACAAACTTTTGAAGACTATAGGCCTCATGTAGAACTATACTGTCCCAGTAAAAAATGTGGTTTGAATTACCATTTATGGGGGCAATCAATTAAATTAAAAAAAGTTCATCCCGTTGCAGGGATGTGGTCTATTGAGCCATTCGGATTAATACTAGAAGGTGCCCGAGTTAAAAACTATGTGGTTCATAATGATTGGGATAAGAATAAAACTTTTATCTATTCTAGAAACAATGAGAATGCTAAACCTATACAATCTACCTTGGTAGATTTTACTACTTTAGATAAAGAGAAGCTGATAACACGCATACAAACGATTGTGACTTTTTCATGAATACCATACAACTAATATACTCCTGTCAAGAAAAGGTCAAAATTCTTGAAAAGATGATCCCTGTACAACAATATAGTAGGCGACTAGAAGAGATAGACGAGATTGTCTCTACAGACCCTAATCTATGGAATGATACTCGTAAGGCCGCTACTCTAATGAAAGAGCGTACTAAGCTTGCAGACATTTTAGGTAAGCTAAAGTCATTCCAAGAACAGGCCTCTTTCAATACTGAGTTTGCGCAACTTGCGGGCAATGAGATTGATACTATGTTTGATGATATTCAGCACCTTCTTCAAGAGATGACGGATATGGAATTCAAGCAGATGATGCAAGATCCTGTAGACGATACTCCGGCCATTATTTCTATCAACGCTGGGGCTGGCGGTCTAGAAGCAGCCAACTGGGTTACAATGCTATTGCGTATGTATATGCGCTACGCAGACAGCCAAGGATTCAAGGTAGAGCTATTAGACGAAAAACCTTCTGAAGACCATAGTTCCATCTGTACAGATTCAGTCTCTATTAGAGTAGATGGCCCATATGCTTATGGATTCTTCAAGTCCGAGTCGGGCGTTCATCGTCTCATTCGTAACTCACCATTCAATGCTGCTGATGCAAGACAGACATCATTTGCTGGCGTTCAGGTCTCGCCCGATATTGAAGACACAATTGATATTGTTATCAATGATAAAGATATTGAAATTACAGCTCAAACAGCAGGTGGCCCAGGAGGACAAAATGTTAATAAGGTAGCTAGTGCTATTAGACTGAAGCACATACCTACTGGTATTAATATTCTAGTTCGAACTGAACGAGATCAGCTATCTAATAAGAAAACAGCCTTGAAGATGCTTAAAGCTCGTTTGTATGATATTGAAATGAAGAAGAAGCAAGCTGAGACAGATAAACATATAGCATCTATTTCCGATGTTTCGTTCGGCAATCAGATTAGAACTTATACGCTTATGCCATACCAACTAGTTAAGGATGAACGTACTGGTTACCAAGTTAGAGATGCCGATAGTGTTTTAGATGGAGATATTCAAGGATTTATGATTGCTTATCTACAGGAATATGATAAAATCGCATAATCTGTATGAAGAAGTTTACAGTTAAAGACTTCATTGCTTACAATAATCCTTGTTTTAGCTGTGATAGTCCAATCAATTTTAGACTTGGTTATTTTGATTTGGATACCCAAGCTACAGCCTCATATTTGCGCCCTGTTGTCACTCCTAATTATACCGAAATTGATCTGCTGATTACCTATAATGATTCTTTAAGGCTCAATATCTTCCATAAAACAAATAAAATTCTAACCAATAGCAATCAGGCATTGACAAAATACCTAGACAGCCGTAAGTTGTTTTTGTCGTCTACTTGTAGTAAGTGCTATACGCAGATAGAAAGTCAATTCTTAGATATCAATGTAGATAAAGGCTATATTGGCGCGGTAGGTATTAGTACTGAAAGGCTTATGGTTGCTGATGATAAGAATAGGTATCAAGTAGACTCGTATTTTATGGATGAGAAGACTAGTTTAGCAGTCACCAAAATGGATAGCGTAAAACCTCTAAGCCCACTGACTCTGGATTTGCCATTGATGCCAAAGTACAGATTTAAGAACAAAGAACATTTCATTTCCAAAATGAAAACATACATCATCTTCAGTTAAAATGAATCTACAAGAAATACTCGGGTACCGAGATAAGTGTATTCACTGTCAACAGCCGTTACAAATGCGGGTCTGTGGCTATCCTAAACTCTCTATAAATATGACCGATGAAGGTTTGAAGATTCAGTCTGGCCGCAAACGTGGTATCTATCTTTTTTTCAAGAATGATGGTACATTCGAGATAAAGAATAAGAATCATTCTGAGCTAGTTCAAATCCAAAAATATTGTCCGACTCATATCCTAAAAGAGGGGCCGGTCACGGTTATCAAAGGTAAGCCACCTTACATAAGGGCTAGAGACACGACTCTTGATAACCTTAGGGAATTAGCTTGTCAATATGAATTTTTTATATTTGGTGATAGCGAGGGTAATTATGTAAGCAGTTTACATTCGGAATTCCTACACTATAATACGCCAGAAGCTTTTTGGCATTTGAATACTTGGTTTAGAACGAATACCACTCGAATTTATTCGGGTCATTTCCAACAACAGATACATGAAATGCTTCAATTAAAATTGCCAGCTACGAATGCTAAAAACATTCAAAACCCAGAGCAACTTATTACTAAAATTAAGATGTATACGCTCTTCTCATAAGAAGGCTTTAAGTTTATCTAATCTGTGACAATAGGCTATAATATCTATTAGATGTTTAATACGGAGACCGCCAAAGTAATTACGATGTGACCAATATTGAGAGGCAAATCTCTTATCTTGAGATAGGTTAACTCCTGGCGAACTAGGCGATTCATGAATTGAAATCTCAAAGTCTCCATGATCACTAAGTTTGCTCCAATTTTTAGAGCTATCAAATGGCAAATGTAATCGTATGATATACATACCCACCTTGATTTCATTGGTTAAGACGACGTACTCATCGCGCCCTTCACACCGTTTAATACTTGTAATGTTACACGTTCGGAGTGCTTGTTTAATTCTGTTCTTAGAAAACTTGCCGCTACTAAAATCTAGAATAGTCCGGCGTTCTTGATGTGCCCTTATCGCTGTCATTACTTCCTTAATAGCATACCATATAACTGATATATTCTGGTGGCCAACATGCAAAAATATCAATGTCTAGTTTGTGGAAGAGAAATGGTTCTACATCACAAGATTATATTTATGGATTATTCATGCAATACAGAAGACGATCATCACTTCTCTTGGCGTATTAAAGATAATAGTTTAGCTAAACTAAGAGTGCGATTCATGAGCAAAGATGAACAGCTATATTTGAAGATTCATTATGATGATAAATGCTCTGAAGTATGGTCTCGCTCCAAGCCAAATAATCGTATTAAAATCAATCAGATAGTGGTTCCAGATTTTATGGATTTAGATAAACTAAAGAACAAAATTAGAATGTTATTGGTGTTTTCATGAAGGCTCCCATCAAGTGCCCATGCTGTGGCGATCCTTTGTTAAATATCTTTCCGCCAGCCGAAGACCTCACCAATAAACATTCTAAGTATTGTAATAGAAGAGTTACTCATTCCATTGCAATGATTGTAGAAGATGATGAAGTAACTTCTTTATCTATTGGCATAAGTCATAAAACGCAACTTCAAGCAACATGGATGTTTGGGATGCGAGAAATTTGGGTATTAGACCCATCTAATAAAGATAAAATAGTGACAACTATACCTTATTTTGAACCCAATCTTGCCGATTATAGAAGACTAATAAATAAGATTAAAACTTACCTGGTGTTCTCATGATCAAACCATGTGGCTTCTGTAGTAAAACGCCAGATCAAATAGACCACGCTAATCGGGATCTATTCGACATCTATCTGTGTGTTGGATGTATTAAGCCAGACTTTGATACGCGGTATCGCCAAGTAACCTATAAAGGTTATCCAGATATTTTAGCCATTACTTTTCGCATTGATGAATTTTATGTAGTTATGAATTACTTCTTTAATTATACTACAAGAAGAAATAATTATACCACTATTTATAAGAAGCCAATCGGTAATATAGATTCTAGTATAGATCTAGAACCAATTATTTGGGATTCAGATTTACCAGTATGTGATTTTGATATGCTGCTGGAATTACCGTTTCATAATCCAGCCCTACTCAAACAAAAATTACAGATCTATACTGTTTTCTCCTAAACAAAACAACCCCGACTCCAACATGGAATCGAGGTTGCTTATCGAGGGAATAAATTATAGTTCTTAGAACTTAAGCAAAAGCTGCAATAAATCGGCACGAGCAGTAATAGACTCTTTATTAGGAGATTCAAATTCATTATAATTATCAATAGTTTCCGAGCCGTCGTCAGCATAACTGTCGTCTAGTTGGGTTGCCATCTTTTCAAATAAATCGATTTTTTCAAACAAGTTCATATTATACCTAGCCCGAGTAAAGGGAACTAAAAGTATGTCTCGTTATTACTTGCTTTTCGCAGGGTTATATACTTTTATATGGATGACGTCCTGCATTGCCCAATCTGCGGCAATAAACTAAGAACAAGCCACCATGCTGATAAATTACTTCACGCTGTCAATAAAACAGCCGATTATGCCGAGCGTATATGCTCAACAGGCCATAATCATATTGTAGCCATCTGGACCAATAAAGCTACTAAAAAAGTAGATTTGCTAAGGCTTTCCCTTAATTCTAAATATTCTCGTTTTCTAGAGATAGATTATGTTAATCAAAAATGTCGTATTACCTGCGCTAAAGATGGGGAATATGATTACATTGACATCCCTAAAATGATTGAGCCCGATTTCCCAGATTTAGAGAAGCTAAAAGAACGAGTTAGTTTATATATTTTATTCTCATGAATTGTTTATTCTGCCAACAAGAAATGTGGGTCGATAATTATCAAGTAATTAAAACCATTTCTTGCAACTCTATTGATTGTATGGTTAATAACGATTTCTCTAGATATCGTTGTGGTACAGATACGCTTGATAAGTTATGTTGGCAAGAATATGCTTTGGGACATCTTTACGTTAAAGTAAATGATAATGGTACTAGTATCTATAGGTTGGTTTCTTGTATGTTAGTGGAAGAAGTCAAAGTGCCGCAAGCCCTCTGGCTTAATCCTATAAATTTGGAGGCCACCCTTGACAGGTTGACGGGCCTGCATTACATTCTACTCACATGACGAGGCACGTATGAGCAGAGAAATACCTATTTGTCCCGTCTGTGGAAACAAGCTGAGGGCAACGGGCGTCAACCCGGACATGTACTATTGTACTAAACGTAAGATTTGGGTCTCTGATTTAGGCACACACCTTGAAATTGTGGATGCTACCGTCTACCTTGACCCAGAAGGTAAACAAACTGTCCGAACTATAGAAATACCTCCATATAGCTTCACTATTACAGATGATGCCAAACAAGAAACCGTAGTGCGTAAAATCATCGCCCCCGAAAGAACTCGTCCTTGGATGCCAGGCCGAATCTTTCAAAAAAAAATTGTCTTGACGATTCCTAGTGTCATTAGCCTTCCTTGGAATGATAGAAATAAAGTATTGGAGAGAATGAAGCTATTCATTCTATTTTCATGATTAAACAATCCTGTAAATTCTGCCTCAAAGATATGGTCTATGTTCCTCTGCAAGTTAAATATAAGAGCAGGTCTCTTGGGGCAACCAGTCTTAACCCACACCATAAGATAATTGTTCATTATTGTTATGATTGTAAATATGAACGGGCTCAATTTGGAGATAGTGTAAACTATCATTTATACACTGAGATCAATAACAAAACCTATCGATGGTCTTTGGAATATGGTATGGCCCAGCTCTGGTATGTGGGAGAACCGGGCATTCCAGGCCAAGAACCCAATAGACAAATGAAACGTCTTCAATCTTTTAAAGATGGTTGTTATCCAGAGATTACTCCCCAAAGCATTGAGCGTAAACTAAGATTTATGTTGTTATTCCTATGAACTGTGAATTCTGCCAAAAGCCTTTAAAACTCTCTCACCACGAGAATAATAAAGAAGTGGAAGTCTATGACTGCAATAATTGCCCAGTCTTAACTTCTTTCTATGTTCTACATAAAGATGGATCTCCATTCAAAACTACTTTCTTATTAGATAAGAATGAAAAAACTTATATGTGGACTAATCATTATGCAAAGGAAATCTCGTACATCACTTATATAGGTGTGGCCTCAGATAATATCGGCAGAGATCATTTGCTTAAGTTTCCAAAGATAATGAAAATTACCCCAACCAATGTTTATGAGAAATTTGCTTTCTATATGGTCTTTCTATGATATGCTCATACTGCCAACAGGAGCTGGAACCCATTGTCTATGTAGATCAAGAAGAAGGGTGCCCCTCTTTTTCTGAACACTACCACTGTAAAGAATGTGCCACTAAATTCTATACAATAAGGGTTACTGGCCATATATTTCAGACTTCAATACGAAGTGGTAATTATAAATTGGTTTTAAATAAAGATAATGGCCGCTGTTCTTTATTCCAGGGTGAACCTGGAAAGTTTGAAGGTATAATGGGCACCTATTGGAATACGGTATTACACTTAGACTGCACCCCACAGAACATTACTCCTCAAACAATTGCTGATAAGATTAAGATGATGTTGGTCTTCCTATGATCTGTCCTACTTGCCGTAAAGAAATATGTAAGCCAAAAATGCATACAGCAACCTTTACGTCTAGTCACTTCTGCTTAAATTGTAAAGAAGAACATATCGTTTGGGAAAATATTAAAGTAGGAGATTATGCCGTTGAATGGAATAAATACAGAATCTATTGCGACACGCATAATAACCGCAGCATGGTTCAAGAAGTTTACATGGATATTGAAAGCGATACCAGCATCATGTATCGATGGTATACTATCCTGGAACTCCCCGCCATCCCAACCAATCTTACCGCCGAAACTATCGAGCGAAAACTTAAAACCATATTACTCTTCTCTTGATATTATTATGAAATGTAAATACTGTGATGGTACCATGATGCGCCATGGCGACCCCGGCTGGCATGTCTGCATGACTTGCAAATATTCCAACCGACATAATAATAGTGACCCTAACCAAACCATTCAAGAAGAAATATATGTAAGAATCTATAATGATAAAGAATATCATTTGTTCATTGATTATGGTATGAACAAATGTCGATTATACCAATATCCCAATTTTGGTCCAGGTATCGGCTCTCCCACCAAAGATTTGTTAGTCATTGACCATATGATTACTGTTAATCCAACTACCGTAGAAGACAAAATTAAAACTTACCTATTATTCCTATGAACATAAACTATATTAACGCGCCCCCAGATACCATTGACTGTATCTATTGCGGCCATTCATGTTCCAAAACAGAACAATACGAAGAAATCAATGAATACTTCTGTTTTAATCATGGCGAAGCGGAAGTTATGTTTCGTTGCGCCAAGCATAAAGGTCTTGGATGGTTTTTCAATGTTACCAAAGTAACTCGTGGTAAATGGAGATTATCTTGGACGCCTGAGGGAGGTTATCTTTTACAGAAACTTATCCCGGCCGAAGAAAGAAAATGGGGAGAACATTGGGCCACAGTCTCAGCTAAAGTGCCAGTTTGTCTCTTGCGATCTAATATCAAAATGCTTTCAAGCTTCCTCAATCTATATAGAGTGTTCTCATGAAATGTCCTCTCTGTCAAAAAATGCTATTAGAAATTGGTAGCACCAATCCTGACTACATCTGCCAAACTCGTATCAAGTTTGAAGGGAAATCTTCTTTAGCTCATTATGAACAAAGAGAGGGAGAAGGTATCCATTGGTATCTTCCGCCATACCAAATCATTTCTAAAGAAAATGAAACCATTGTTAATATAGTAAATGAAGATAATAAGGGACTCTCCGCTAGCTTCTACGGCAAACCAAATTTTAAACACATCTTTACCATTCAGGAAAAGATTCATCCCGATGAACCGGAAAAGATAATGAAACGCATTAAACTATTAACGCTATTCTCATGAAGTGCTATTTTTGCGATAACGAATTAAAAGCACAGCGAGAGTCTCTATCTTATAAAGTTTGGGCCCCTTGTAGCTTCTGCTGCTCTAATTATCAATTAGATGATGTAACTACTTCCCAAGATGAAGACGGCTCAGTTATTTACGCCCATATTTATCCAGATGAACAGAAGTATGGAACTATCTATAGTGGCTCAAATATTCCAGGCTCTAACATAAATTATCCTTCTAATAGAACTTATCACATTAGATTGAATGTCAAAGAAAATACCACTGATATTAGACAGGTACATAGTCATGATCAAAAAGTAATTCTTCATTTACCTGGCCTAACTATTAATCCAAGCAATGCAAGAGAAAAACTTAAACTCTATCTATTATTCTCATGATGAACAAAATGAACGGTAAAAATCAATATAGATGTCATTTCTGCAATAAAATATGTGGTAATCCAAGAAATGATCGTTGTAAAGAATTTGGTAAATATGCACGCTGGCAATCTTGTTGGAATTGCGAAGTCTCTTATGCAATAGGGCCCAAAATTAGTCTTAAAGCCATAAAATTATGGAAACATGATCCTAATGAACCTAAAAATTTCTATCAAATGCTTATCGATTATAAACATAAGAATACAATAATAAGTTACTTTCCAAAATATGTTTATCCCGCGTATTATGAATATCCAAATTATCCTTTTCGAGGACAAGAATATCGCTACCAAAAACTTTTAGATCTATCCAAGCCCCTTAATAACATCACTCCAAATAATTTGTTGGAAAAAATCAAAATGTATCTATTATTCTCATGAGCGCCCACATCAATTGCCTTTATTGTGGCAAACCATTACGAATCCAAATGTACGCATCCGAATGTTATGATTGTCATATGACATACCTATCTCATCAAGTCGGCCGCACTTTAGATAGTCCCTGGCAAACCTACTGGATGACATTCAGATTTCAAAATGACAAAACCTATTTTGGTTTGAATATGAATTTAGAAAAAGAAATCACCACCATCTATCTCCATAATCCAAATGGAGATGTTTTAAGGCAAATACCCATTATCATTCCCAATGTATTCTCAGTCGCAAAATTAGAAGATGCATTACCATTAGCAAAAAGATTACACGGTCTAATTGCATTCAGTTGAGGATTTAGTGAAAATTAAGAAACGTTCCCAATTCCCAGAATGCATTCGTCATTTCAAAGAGTTAAAAGGTATTTGTATCGGCGAGTGTATTGATAATATACAGTTCGGTAAGAGTGAAGCAGCCCATGCACATTGTTATGATGGTGATCCATATCAAGGCTGGATCTGTTTAAAACATAAGTACCAGCTCAAATCTAAACTAATTCTGCTGCATGAAGTAGCTCATCTTATTGCTAACCGCCATATTGAATCTGTGCCCCATGGTAAAGGATGGAAAAAAGTCCTATTATCTATCGGCGGCACTTTCAAAAGTTTCATCTATAATCGTAGAGGAAGAAAAGCTAGAGAAACAATAGATTATACCTATCGAAGTAGAAAAATATAACCCACAACACAACACATCAATCCGATCTTTCCGCCCATATTCGCTCATGAACCCTTTCTATCAAGAACTCTGCCCTATCTGCGTCGCCACCCTAATTGTCACCCCAGAAGTCTCCTCCTATGCCGGCAATTGTACTTTATATGACTGCCCAGAAGATCATCATTATACCTTCTCCAAAAACGCCGATACTGATCAGCCTATCCTAGCCCGTATCAGAATTCCATTATTCCATCTGCTATATACTCATGATGAAACCATCGTCTATCTATTAGATCCGCCTCCTAGCACTTCCTATCGCTATAGCTATTCCATTCCAGGTCACTTCCCACTCAATTGGGATAACTTGCACCTTTCGGCTCAACGACTCAAGAACCTAATCGTATTCTCATGATTACTTGCCCCCTCTGCCATCAACATGTCCATCTCGATAATGACGGTAGAGATACCAATACTCTCCTAACTGATAATGATACTTCTGATTTCTATTGCCCAACCTACGTGGATGTCCATCAAGGTGTTAGATGGTCTCACTATACTAGACGACATGTCACCAACTCCACCGAACTTAAATACATCGCTACCATCCCACCATTCGATATCTGGTGGACTAACCAAGAACAATACTTGCTAGTTCGACAATTCAATATTGTAGCCGATGATTTCCGTTTTAATAAAATCATTTACGAAGAAGAAAATGTCCCCTTCGATAAAATAAAAGATATCTATCAACGTTTTATAACCCTTAGAGCCTTCACATGATTGTTACTCCAACTTGTCGCTTCTGCCAAGGTCAGCTGATATCCGGCGGTTGTCAAACTGGTGGAGGAGTGCCATATACTAAATACATCTACCATTGTGCTAAATGCCATTCTCAACAAATGTATAAATACGACGGGGCACCACTAAACTTCACTTTTGATGTCCACTTCACAGGTTACCATTACTATGTCTCATTTGATCCAATGACCATGAAACTATACATAGCCAAAGTAACAGCCACTAATCTAGGATCTCTGGGCTGGAAAAACTGCCTCGACATACATCTTTCCGAATTCCCCGCCTGGCTTCGACCAGACAACATTTCCGAACATCGCATCCAAACCATGATGGTCTTCTCATGAATTGCCAATTCTGTAATAAACTTTGCAATATAATATCTGACACCTGGTACCAATGCCAAACCTGCAATACAGATTTTCATCCTCATGCTATAGTCATCTATACTCATATCAATGATAAGCCCTACTCAGTTAAACTGCACAAATCCGGCCCCATTAAACTATCTATCAGTAGCGCCTATCAAGACCCAATGATAACACTAGCTGATGGTGGCGAAAACATTACCCCGCAAAATGTAAATGAAAAACTTAAACTATATCTGCTATTCTCATGATTTGCCTTTACTGCCAACAAGAATGCCGCCCCATAATACCAGGCCCATTACCAAACGGCCTGCATGAGAACCGCATTGCCCACTGCGACTCATGCAATGTCAGATATTTCGATAGATTCCATGTGGTCTGCTGCACTCTAGACGGTAAAGAATTCTCGGTTAGCTATATGGATGACCACCCAAATCATTGGACTTCAATCTACCAACACGGTATCACTAATCCATATTCAAGCTGCATCAGCGATAGTATCGTCCTGCATTTCAAATTCAATGTCAGATTCACTCCATCCAACTTTAAAGAAAAACTTAAACTATACCTGTTATTCTCATGAATCCCAAATGTCGCTTCTGTAATGGTGAACAAAAAGATGGCGGGTTTAGATCTAACAATGGTATGACTATGTATCGGTATCGCTGTAATGCCTGTCTCGTAGAACAAACTTATCATCCCGATGGCTCTTTGCTAGAAATCACTTTGCGTATCCCCAAAGATAAAACTATAGAATTTGACCACGGAAATTTCCACTACGTAATAGACTTCGATCCAATTACTATGAATTTGACGGTCAGAAGCTACGGTGAAAAATGTGGCTGGAAACATCACTTCAATATTAAAGTCAGAAGCCAACCTGATTGGCTTAACCCCTCTATCTCAGAAGAGAAAATCAAAACCCTTATTCTATTCTCATAAGGATCACCATGAAAGAATTCACTCCATGAAACAATTAGTGCACGAAATGGATAACTTAGTCGTCTCCACTGTCAAACTTGATGTATGTCTAGAAGTATTAGATAATCTTCTAGGTCTCAATCCAGAACATATGCCATATGAAACTATGGTTTTCCCTTTACCTAAATCTGGCGAACCAGACTTCAGCGCTCCCATCGAAACTAAACAATATGCCACCCAAACAGAGGCTGAAGTCGGTCATCAAACTATGGTCGAGAAATATAAACTAATCAGTCTTTCATCGGACATGTCGACATCATAGGCCCACCATCTGGCTTAACCTCTTCCATTACCGGCAATCCATCCAAACAGTAATTCAAATTCTCTAATGGTAATTCAAAGAACTTGCTGACATTAGTCATCGTCTGATAATCAATGCACTGAAACCTGGCTCGACTATAATGCGGATACATCAAACGCTGTCCCACATGACCCGAACCCATCAAATGTCCAATCTCATGCAACGTAACCCCAAAAATATCATCATTGCCTAACCTATCACGTACCAAATACATGTGATGACCACCAATCACTTCGCAAAAGCCAATGGTCCAAAATCCCTTGTCATTTAAAGGCACTAAGGTACTGTCACTCTTAATCTTCATGAATAACCATCCGCCCATCTTAACCTGCTTAACTATCTTGTCAACTTCCATGTCAAAATGAGTATCAATCACCGTTAACTTGATGTAGCCATTCATGGCATAGTTCCAAGCATCTAATGCTTTGTCTATCTCTACCTTATCCGCTTCCCCAAATTCTTTATCTATCCAGACAGGAATCTCCCTAATAGGTGGACCAAGATACTTGGGAGCATGTGTATAATTATACTCCCCCAACTTAGGAGGAGTGGCTAAGCTGGGATTTAAAGCAGCACACCCTGCGAGAATAGCTGCTACTATAAGAGCTATCACTAAAAAGATTGTCATCTTCACAACATACCCCGCTAGGTTTATTTCTTTGCTGCTGTCGCCGCTTCGGTTTTGCTGTTGTCCAAAAAAGTTCTAATCGAATCCAAATGAACAAAGAATGACATCAATGGCGCATCCTTAATCCAATCCGCAATCCCAACCAACTCACCATAATCGTTGAAACATCCACCGCCAGAATTACCAAACCAAACCGGTGCAGCTACCTGCATCCATGGGCCTTCTCTGTTTGGCATCATGTCCTTACCACGGTAAGCACTCACGTTGCCCTGTACATATGTCCAATACATTCCAATCGGTTGACCAACAATGTTAACATGCTCTCCAACTGCTGGAGTTGCATCTGCTAACCTAGCTACCTTATGAGCTGGAACTGCTTTGCCAACTACTTCAAGTAACGCCAAATCATGATCTTCATCAAAGGCAACTACCTTGGACAAATGCCAGGCAGATGGCTCCTTGCCAACTTCAACTACTTCCTTCTCCAAAATATAGTGAACTGACATCCCCATCTCTTCAACTACATCAGCCTCGTCAGGACCACTTTTACCACCAAATAAACGCTGCAACATCTCTTGTAATGTCTTGGGAGCTTCACCATTCGCTGCCTTACGTGCATCCAATCTCTTCTGAAGATTGCGCTGCTCGCCCTTGGCACAATGATCTGCCGTCAATATATGTGTCGCGTCTACCCAAACTCCAGTGCAAAATGGACGATAGCCAGTCGTAACTGTCGTCTCTTTATCATCTCGATATGTTATCAAGGCAACCGTCGATCCACCCTCTTGAGCTATCATCTCTGAATTGCTTAATTTACTATGAGGTAGAATCGATCCGCCTCCCAATGATGAACATCCTACCACTAAAACCATCGAAAGAAGCGCTAATAATCTTTTCATGCAATGTACCTCTGTTAGGCCCAAAAGAAATATACACTATTATTCACAAAAATCTTCCATAATCCACTATCTTAATTAACATATAAGTAAATGAATATTCAAAGTATTATGTGATCCTACACGTCCCCTTTACATCTATACACTGTATACCTCTTAACAATATCGCCGTATGATATTCCTTACAAGAACCATCATCCGACCAATCATGCCACCTAGACTCAAAATCACCTATAGATAATAAACCATACCGCCCAGCTATACTAGGATCCATTATCTGAATATCACTATCTGTAACATTAACCAGAACCACATAGTGCCCGTCTTCCCATACTTGACTAAAATTAGTCTCAGTGGTATAGTTGCCCCATGCCTGTATATTAAGAATCACTGTCCATCCCTCAGATAAAATCCCACGCAAATCAGAAATACTAAGATCACCCCTAAGCTGTACCTGTAATCCAAAATTAGATGCTACTTCCATTATCTTATATCCAGAAGTTCCTTCCGAATTGGTCTTAAGTAATGGATATAGTTCAGGTTCTCGACCAGTCCAAACTCCCCAATAGTATAAACAACTAGCTAAACTAGCCGCTCCACAGCTGTAATCATAAGCCCGCCTAACTAAAGGTACAAGAGTTCCAGAGTAGGAATCATTAATAGACATCAAGTTCTCCTTGGTTCTGTAATACCAGAGTATCTCCCATAGGCAGATATAGTATGCATAGCCCCAAAAACAATATTTTATAATGTGATAAGATGCTTTATAAAATAAAGAATTAGTATTTGTTCGTTTCTATATCCGGAATAGACGCTAATAGGGAAAATGTTATCTCGAAAGGGGTATTTATAGTGGGTACGATATGTCTTGTATAACTATTATGATAAGTATTTGAATAAGAGTATGGTAGTATAGGGATGTAGATACTGATAGGTTATACTGTGTGGGGGCTGAATATAGGTTTGAATATAGGTTTGGAGTGTAATTACCCCCTGTTTGGGAGGCGGTATCCCACCTCGTGCGCCAACCTCCCACACTTTTTGGGTGGGTCCAATGTAGGTGGCATGACTAGTGCATCCCCTGCAAAGAACGATCCAACTACTATGTATGACATGTATTCTTTTTATTACGTCGTATGTAATGTATATATTTAATTACAATGTAGTTGGCATGATGCTTTTGCAATATTGCACTGTTCGTGCCAGGGGAGAGCGGAGAAGAGAGCAAAGAGAGTGATACCGACCCATTCACTGAGGTTTCGGCCGATGATTGCCCCACCAACCCCTTCCGAAAGCAGGCCCAAGCCATGAACACCTCGCCCGACACCATCATCGCCCTCATGCTTTCCGCCCACACCTCGCACCAGGCCAAGGTCGAGGCCAACGCGGTCACCGTCACGGTGATCCGCAACGCCTCACCCGAGGACCGCAAGGCCGTCAAGGCCAAGAAGTCCAGCGGGGAGCAGGCCGCACCCATTCACCACAAGCCCCAGGTCTTTGGCGTGGCCCTCCCCGATCGCAACAGCCTCGATGCCAAGGGCTTCCTCGAAGCGGCCAAGGCCGCTGGCCGTCGCAAGAACCAGGACGGCAAGTTCTTCACCGACAGCCGAGAGGTGCGCAACGATCTCATCCAGGCGATTCACGCCTACATCGGCTACGACTCGACCCGCGACTTCGGTTCGCAGGACCAGGGCGCACGGTCTAAGGCCAGCCGCGAGCTGAGCGGCAAGGTCATCGTGGTGGGACCGAGCCGTCAGGAGGAGCGTGCCGCGTCTCGCTCTCTCGTCGGCTTCGTGGCCGGCATGCCGAACTACATGGCGGCCAAGGTGGCCGAGCTGACCACCAGGGAGCAGGTCACGGTCGAGGGTATCATCGACGCCCAGAAGGTGGGAGCCACGGCCGAGGTGGTGCGCTTGACGGCGCTCCTCTCCAACGTGCGAGACGAGCTGAGCCGCTTCGGCTGAGACGCACACGTCGGGCAACGTGGGCAGCCGCTCTGGGAAACCGGAGCGGCTTTTTTCTTTCCCGGTTTCTGGCTGGCACGAGAAGTGCAGGGGTGCAAACGGCGGGCCAACGCAAAGACGCGCTCCGCTGCACATGAGAGAGTGACCCCGACCCATTCACGAAGACCCTGACCGATTAGTACGAGGTGACCACGATGCTGACGAAGGCTGAGATCGAAACGAAAACGCTGATCACGCAGTTCCTCAAGTGCAACGATCGTGCCGTCGAGCTTGCGCTCGTCGGTCTCTACGCTCGCCAGACTCCCAGCGAGCGCGCCACTTCCTCCACGGTGGAATCCAACGGTCGTGGCTTTCGCTACGATCACGCCGAATTCGGCTCCTCACTCGCAAGGTGGGTCAAGAGCGGACGACGACTCACCATTCGGCAGATCCGCGCAGCGCGGCCGATGGTGTGCTACTACTGGCGCCAAGTCGCCACCATGGCGGAGATCACCGCCCTTCGGTTCCCCATCACCCACAAGGTGAGCGGCGAGCACAACCTGTGCGATATCATCGCACGTCTCGACCGCTTCCAGGCTTTCCCTGGCGTAGCGGCCTGAGACGGAGGGGAGACGGCGAAAGCCGTCTCCCCTTTTTTCTTTCTGTTTCTTGTGTGGCATGGATAGTGCAGGGGATGCAAACGACGTGCCACGGTAAACCGCCGCTTCGCTACAAGAGAGAGAGCAGGCCCGACCCATTCACGAAGAACGGAAGCGATGAGTGCAGCAAGCGACGAACGATAGGGTGCGGGGCTTTGACGCTAGCAAGCGTACGTGACATGACTCACGGTGCCCAAGTCTTCGGTGAGAGATTGTTACTCTCACACTATCGTTCGGCCGCTACCCATTCACGAAAGACCGGAACGACTGAACGCAATAGCGGACCTCCTCAACGGGAAGTCCTCCGCTGATAACCCTGAACGGTGGATAGGGGTTATGCGAACGACCCATTCACGAAGAACGTGAATGACTGAGCGAACGAGGGCAGGCAACGGCAGCAAGCACCTACAAGGTGCAGCACATAGCGGTGCAAGTCGTTGAGTCTGTCCGCTACCCATTCACTGAAACCAACGCCTCTAACCACGACAACGGCCCAACGGCCACAAGGAGAATCATCATGGAAAACGTCAAGCTCTCGGTCAACGGTACGAAGCTCACCATCGAAGTCGACCTCGCCCACAAGGGGGAGAAGTCCGCCTCGGGTAAGACCACCCGAGTCGCCAGCACGGAGGGCAACATCGAGGTGCCCGGCTTCCCCGCCATCAAGCTGGGGCTCAACGCCTACACGAAGTAGCCTCGCGCTACTGAGCCCGGCCCCCTACCCTTCATTGGGTAGGGGGCTTGAGGCATTGAAGGTAGGTGATTCATGAACTGGCTCGACTTGTTCGACGACAACGCGGAAGCCGATCGGAAGTACCACCGCGAGCTGGCCAGGTGCGAGGCCAGTGAACCGTGCGAGGATGATGAGGAGAGCACGGCGGTTCTCGTGACGGCCGTGCCGGAGGAGTCGTTCGCCCACGTCACACGAACGGACATGCGCATCATGGATCACATGATCCAGCAAGCGTTTGTCCAAGGATTCTAAGGAGGCAACATGCGTGTGGGTAAGAAGGCCACGGGTCAAGAGGCCCTTGGTAAGATGCTGGTGTCTCGTCATGGCGATACATGCAAGCGTGCATGCAATGCCATGGAGAAGGTCTACGAGACCCGCGTTCGCCGTCAAGGTAAGCGCGAGTGTGCTGAACGCTGAATGACTCGCCCGCTCCCTCGCAAGAGGGGCGGGCTTGAGGCATTGGGAGAGATGGCATGCCTAGTGCAACACTGCACTTGCTATGCCATGACGAAGAACGGAGCGGCAGTCACCCATTCACGAAGTTCTCAAACCAAGTTCAACGGAAGGGACGTGCATCATGGCATTCGGACTTTGGAGCGTGTGCGGTAAGGTCATCATCCCCGGCACTCGCAAGAGCGCCAGCTTCGGCCCCGTCAAGATCGGGGACAAGGATCGCCAGGCGGCCAGCAAGTGGCTGGCGGTCATGCTGAACGAGAAGTTCAAGCGTGAGCTTCGGGGAACGTCCAAGTTCTCGGATCACTTCGCTCTGATGAATCTTCAGTGGGAGGATCTCAAGAGCCAGCCGGCGAAAGCCGTGGCAGCGGCTCAGGCCGCCGAGTAAGGGTCACCCATTCACGGAGACCTCGATACAGACTCGCACAAGCGATACCAAAAAGCAGACGGGTAGTCTGGCCTTCCAAGGTGAGTATCATAGAGGTTCGACTCCTCGCCTTGTGCCCAAGGATTACCCATTCACCAACAACGAAAGGTAAGTACATGAAACTCGACATGGCAGACAAGTATCCCCCGGCCGAAGACTTCGATGATGATGAGCCGACCATCAGAATGAATGCCCCCTACTTCTTCCCCAAGATCATCGTCTCCGAAGATGGTCACACGGTGGAAGTGGTGGAGCAGATGGGCTCCCCCGAAGTGGTGGAAGACTTCCGCAAAACCATTCCCTCGCCTCCTCCCGAGACGACGTATCCAGGTGTGGGACTTCTCCTCGCCTTCGGCACTGGCTTCATCTTCTGGGGAGCCGTCGCCTACATCGTCACCTCCCTCTGGCACTGACCCATTCACCAACCCTCGAAGGAGATTCACATGAGCAACGACAAGTTTCGCGTGGTCAAGGTGACGATCTGCACGGGCTGCGACTTGAAGCAGGAGAC
>Ga0315288_10001982_pt1 | contig 26527 bp, 30 predicted proteins | sample YL17G11_20_MG_FD_203454 | JGI IMG/M metagenome (GOLD analysis project Ga0315288, IMG submission 203454) | Sediment microbial communities from Yellowstone Lake, YNP, Wyoming, USA - YL17G11_20 | ecosystem: Environmental > Aquatic > Freshwater > Lake > Sediment | place: USA: Wyoming | collected... | reverse complement strand
GGCCTGATTTGCTTAATAAAATTTCAAGAAATTGAACATTAGTAGTAAGAGATATAGAATTTTAACCCCAATGGACCACCCCCTGATTTCATGGATGAGGGTAAGATATGCCATTCTCGAAACCTGTGAGTTCTCAGTGGCGAAAAGAAATTACGACCCTCACCTTCTTCGCCTCGACGCCGGCGGTTGAAAGATTTTGACCAGAATCAAGCCGGCGATAAAGCCGCCAATGTGGGCCAAAAAGGCGACATTTGTGTCTGCCCCTCCTCCCACGCCGAGGAGTTGAATGAAGAACCAGAATCCCAAGACAATCAGGGCAGGTATGCGGATCACCTTCACGAAAATGATAATGAAGAGCAGGGTAAGAATCCGGGCGCCCGGGAAGAGGATCAGGTAGGCGCCCAAAACGCCGGCGATGGCTCCGCTGGCGCCAATCATGGGGACGGGGGAGTCCGGGCCGGAGACGATCTGGGCCACACCGGCAAAGAGACCACACACCAAATAGAAGAGGAAGAAACGGAAATGTCCGAGGGAATCTTCGATGTTGTTTCCGAAGATCCAAAGATAAAGCATGTTCCCGAAGATATGCAAAAACCCACCGTGGAGGAACATGGAGGAAAAAATGGTCAGGGGAAGGGGAATTGAAGGGGTGACGCGGAGAACCTCTCCATGGGTAATCTGGTAAGGAATTGCCCCCCACTGATAGATGAAGTGTTGACTGGCAGCAAAATCTAACGTGATCTGGTGGAAGAAAATCAGCCCATTAGCCAGGATCATCCCGATGGTGACAAAGGGGAAAGAAGAAGTTGGGTTGTCGTCTCTGAGGGGGAGCAGCAAGAGTTTGGTCCTTCATTCATCACTACTTCATCTCTGAATTTAAGGCCCCGGAAGATAGGTTGTCAAGGAATTTTGCTGGGATATCAGAGACCTCCTATTCGGATTTCACTGGAAAAGTTCCTGGGCTTCGGGGGTGTATTCCCCCGCAGATTCATACAAAAAAAGGGGCGGGAGAACCTGGACCTGGGCGCGGCCTTCCTTCAGGGCTTCCACCAGCAAAAGGCGCGCTCCGTCTTTGAGATGGGAGTGTACAAACTGGAGGCGCTTGGGCTCAAGATGATACTTGCGCATTTCATGAATCAAGTCCGCAGCGCGGGAGGCCGGGTAGATCATGATCAGACGCCCTTTTCCTTTCAAAAGATAGTGCGCCGCAAGGAGTACATCTTCCAGGGTGGCTTGGATCTCATGACGGGCCAAGGCTTTCTCCAGCCGGGGGTTGACCCGTCCAGACCCGACCTTCCGGTAGGGCGGATTGCTTAAAACCAAATCGAAAGTTCCCTTCCAGCTCTTCCCTCTTAAGTTTTTCAGGTCTTTCTCCCTGATCTTGATGCGGGAAGAGAGTCGATTCAGGGCAACATTTCTCCGGGCCAGGTCGGCAAGGGATGGCTGAATTTCTACGCCGATGACCTTCGCGGCTCTTTGGCGAAACGTTAAAATCAGTGGAATAATCCCGCATCCTGTACCCAGCTCGATAATCCGATCCAACGGCCTTGGCTTGGCAAAGTGGGCCAGGAGTAGAGCATCAATGGAGAACCGGTAGCCACTTTTTTTCTGGAGAACGTTGAGCCGGCCCCCGAAGAGAGCTTCGAGGGTTTCCTCGCGGTTATTCCAAGATAATTTCTTCATCCGGTTGCAGGGGATTTATGACCAAGCCACTTAGCAGCTTGGGATAGAAGAAAGTGGATTTTGAAGGCATGGTCTCCCCGGCTAAGGACACGTCCCTGACCTGGGTAACCTTGGTGGGGTTAAGGAAAAAAGCGATCTGCCCTCTGCCAGATCGCACTGTCTCAATGGCCTCCTGAGGTTCTTTTAAATAGAGAACATTCTTCCCCGCGGCCAATTCTTGGGGGCCGATTCTCAGAAGCTTTTGGAAGATGGGGATATGCAGGAGGTTTACGTCTAAGGCCTTCAAGGTGGGGGAAAGCGTCGGGGCAGCCTCATTAAAAGCCCGGTCATCTTTTAGAGAGAGAAGAAAATATTGATCGGCCCCCTGAAGCAGCATCCCGAGGGTGCGTCCTTTGGCGGACCGAGAAGCAAGTTTATTTAAAAAATGACCCCTGACCGCCCCTTCATTCTTAGAGTCGAAGGCAAACGATTCGATGGAAAAGTCAGCCCTGAGTTGTTCCATGAAAGAGGAGGCCTGGAAACCTTCCAGGTTATGGACGACGCGGTGAGTAGGCAGAATCAGCAGGCCTTCGTCCTCCATGGCTGCCAAGTACATCATGGTGAAATGGTGGGTTTCACTTCCCGTTTCTTTGGGGGAGCGGGCCCGCTGTCTATCCCGGTAAGCGAGGGCAGTTTCATAGCGATGATGACCGTCGGCAATGAAGATCTTTTTCGGCTGCATGATCTCCGTAACTCTGGAAAGGATCTGGGGATCGCTGACCCTCCAGAGGGTATGGCGAATCCCGTCGTCGTCTGTAAGGTCACAGGATGGACCTTCTGGCAACGAGAAGGCTTTTTCGTAAATGGGGATCATGGCTCCTTCTTCATCCGAGTACAACGAGAAAATCTGGCTGAAGTTTGCCCGGCAAGCCTCCATCAGGGCCAGCCGGTCCGCCTTGGGTTTGGTCTGGGTTTTTTCGTGGGGCAAAACGATCCCGGCTGTAAATTCTTCCAGGCGGATGAGGCCAATGAAACCCCGACGAACCTTCCGGCGCGAGGATGAAGCGCCACCCATCGGGTGACGGACAGATAAGTCGAACTCCTCTCGCAGAAAATAAAAGTGGGGCACACGGGCCCGCACGAGGATTCCCTCCGCAAGCCAGGCGCGATAAGAGGCCGCCGAGCGGGTGTACCGGTTGTCCCGGGGAGTATCTTCGGCTGTTTCCTTGTTCAGAATTAGACGGACGACATTCTGGGGGTGTCGCCGGTAGAAGGCATCCTGAGCCTCGGGCGAAATGACATCGTAGGGAGGGGCAACCACTTGGCGAAGGTCGCCAATTTTTTGGGGATCATAGCTGATGCCGCGGAAAGGAACGATCAGGGACATTTTCAATTTTCTCCTTTGTCAAGGTTGGGAAGCGTTTATAACATAAGGGACATTTCAAAACAAGACCCTCCCCTTTCAGATATAGGCCAGAACTTTTTTACCGTTGCCCCTATTTTAACCCAAATTATTAAGTCCCAGCACAAGAAAGCCCGGGCCAGAACAAGATCAGATGTTCTAGGCCTAGGTTGGGGCAGATTTACGCTGCAGAAATCGGCTGGACGGGGCCTGAGGATGAATTGAAATGCAGCCCGCATACACGAAAATCGGGGTAGGCAGGAGGAGGAAAAATAGTTGACAAAAATGCTTAGGTATAATATTTTAAAAATGGAGTTTCTTGAGGAGGAGGGCCATGACTTCAAAAAAAATCGTTCTCCATTTTTCCAAAGAGAACTGGAACAAGCCTATCGTTTACCGGTTGGTTAAGGATTTCAACCTGAGTTTCAATATTCTCAAAGCCAATGTTCTGCCGCGGCAGGAAAGTTTCATGGTCCTGGAGTTGAGCGGGCCGAAGGCAGATTTTAAAAGAGGGCTGGAGTACTTGGCCGAGGTCGGGGTGGGCATCGAGCCCATCGAGAAGGACATCGTCCGGGACGACCTCAAATGTACCCACTGTGGAGCCTGCACGGCTGTTTGCCCCACCGGCTCTTTGTCCATCAACCGCAAAAGCATGGAGGTTCTCTTCGATTCTGCCAAGTGCAGCGCCTGCGAACTTTGCATCAAGGCCTGCCCCCCGCGGGCCATGGAATCTCGCTTTGTGTGAGGCTTAGGCCCACCCGACCGAAAAGGTGAGTGTTTTTACAAGGGCCTGGAGAAACATATTCAATTGTGGAATGCGGAATGCAGAGTTCGGATTTTGAAATCGAAATCCGCAATCCGAAATCCGCAATTTGAATAACCCTTTCTCCATAAGCCCAGCAAATTCTCTCCGGCGAGGCCTTTTTCCGCGATGAATCTTCGAGAGAATAACCGGAAATAGAAAAGAGGAGCGAAAGTATGCGCCGCGTTTACCTGGATCATAACGCCACCACTCCAGTTCATCCGGAAGTCTTAGAGGCCATGATGCCTTTTTTCCAGGATCAGTTCGGGAACGCCTCCAGCATCCACTGGGCCGGCCGGGAGGTCAAAAAATACCTGGATGATGCCCGGGAAAAGGTGGCCGCCCTGTTGAATGCAACTCCCGAAGAGGTCATCTTTACAGGCTGCGGCACGGAGAGCGATAACATGGCCGTTAAGGGTGTGGCTTATGCTCTTCAGGACAAAGGGCGGCATATCATCACCACCGAGGTTGAGCACCACGCGGTCTTGCATACCTGCCAGTTCTTGGAAAAAGCGGGCTTCGAGGTTACTTATCTTCCTGTAGACAGCGATGGACTGATTGACCTGGAGAAACTTCGCCTTTCGATTAAAAACCAGACCATCCTGATTACCATCATGTTCGCCAATAACGAAACCGGGACGGTTTTTCCGGTGCAGGAAATCGGGGAGATGGCCCGGGGAAAAGGAGTAATCTTTCATACGGACGCCATTCAAGCTGTGGGGAAGCTGCCCATCGATCTGAAGCAATTGCCTGTGGATATCCTCTCTCTTTCCGGGCACAAACTATACGCTCCCAAGGGGATCGGAGCCCAGTACATCCGTGCCGGGACAAAGCTGACCTCTTTAATTCATGGAGGGGGCCAAGAGCGGAATCGCCGGGCCGGAACTGAGAACATTCCTTACATTATTGGCCTGGGCAAGGCCAGTGAAATCGCCCAGCGGGATTTTCAAGGACGCAGTGAACACCTCTTAGCCTTGCGGGAGCGGCTTCATCGGGGAATTATCAACCGAATCCCCCACGTGAAGCTAAACGGCCATCCCACAAAACGTCTGCCAAACACCTTGAACCTGAGCTTCCTCTACATCGAGGGGGAATCTTTGCTGTTAAATTTAGATTTAGAAGACATTGCCGTCTCTTCTGGCTCAGCCTGCACTTCCGGTTCTCTGGAACCCTCCCATGTTCTCTTGGCCATGGGGATTCCCCACGAGATCGCCCAGAGCGCAATTCGCTTGAGCCTGGGGTGGTCAAACACCCAAGAAGATGTAGATTATGTTGTGGAGGTGCTGCCCAGGATCGTCCAGCGACTGCGGGACATATCACCCTTGTATCAAAAACGGGTTTCTAGGTCAAAATAGTTTAAAAAGTATGGGCTTTCTCTGTGGTGATAAGTAAGGTTGAATCGAGGTCGGCGGGAGAGATGGGCCGGGTAGCCGTGGCCATGAGCGGGGGGGTGGACAGTTCTACCGCTTCAGCCATCTTGAAAGATGAAGGGTACGAGGTCATCGGCCTGACCATGCATTTATGGGATCAGACTCAAGATGGGAAAGGAACCTTTGGCCGTTGTTGCTCTCCTGAAGATATCCACGATGCGCGCCGGGTGGCCGATCAGATAGGAATTCCCCATTACGTCATCAACCTGCGGAAGGCGTTCGAAGAGGAAGTGGTGGATTATTTTGTCGAGGAATACCTTAGAGGTCGAACCCCCAACCCCTGTGTGCGCTGCAACGACCGGATCAAGTTTGGCTATCTGCTGCGAAAGGCTGAGGAGCTGGGAGCCAAAGCTCTGGCGACTGGACATTATGCCAGGATTGAATCGGACGATCCGGGGAAGAAGAGGCCGAAGAGGTATTTACTCCGGCGAGGAAGCGATCTCAACAAAGATCAGTCCTATTTTCTTTTTACCATTACCCAGGAACAGATGAGCAAGGTTTTTTTCCCCCTGGGTGAGAAATCCAAGGCCGAGGTGCGAAAGCAGGCCTTACGGCTGGGGCTGCGGGTAGCCCAGAAATCGGAGAGCCAGGAAATTTGTTTCATCCCGGACGATGACTATAGAAGGTTTATGGAAACAAGGAAGCCAAGGGAATTTTCTAAGCCGGGTGAGATCATCAATCGGCAGGGAAAGGTAATGGGTCTCCACCGCGGTCTCTATTCTTATACGATCGGGCAACGCCGGGGGCTGGGCATCTCAGCTCCTCATCCCCATTATGTCCTGGAACTAGACGTAGAACGAAATCGCATTGTGGCCGGAAGAGAAGAAGAGCTCATGGCCCAGGGCTTAGTGGCTGGCGGAGTGAACTGGATCTCGTTTCCCAAATTAGACAGAGAGGTGGAAGCCCTGGTGCAGATTCGTTACCGACACCCCGGAGCTCCGGCGGTCCTCTTTCCACTGGAAGGGGGCAAGGTTAAGGTGCATTTTAAGATTCCTCAGAGGTCGATTACCCCGGGGCAGGCCGCAGTTTTTTACCAGGGTGACGAGGTCTTGGGTGGAGGATGGATCGAAAAAGCTCTCTGAAGATCGCCATGGCTACCTTGGGCTGCAAGACCAATCAGAGTGACGCAGCTTCGCTCGAATCCGAACTCCTATTCCAAGGACATGAAGTCGTCCCCTTCCACCAGCCCGCAGATGTTTACATCATCCAAACCTGTACCGTAACCCAGAAGACCGACTATCAATCCCGCCAGCTCATCCGGCGGGCCATCGCAAAAAACCCGGGAGCCCAGGTCATCGTTACCGGGTGCTACGCCCAAGTTTCCCCCGAATCCCTCCTGGCAATTCCCGGAGTCGATTTTGTCGTGGGGGTTGGCGAACGGCAGAAAATTCCCGGGATCGTAGCCTCAAGAACAAAACTCCAGGAAGCGCGTCTCCTTTCTTCGGCAATGGAGATTCGGCGAAGCTTTGAGGATGAAAGGCTCCCCTTATTTTCAGAACGTACCCGAGCCTATCTAAAAGTTCAGGATGGATGTAACTCCTTCTGTTCCTTTTGCATCGTCCCCTATGCCCGGGGGGGAAATCGCAGCCTTCCTTTAGAGCGGGCCCTCTCGAAAGCCCGCGCTCTTTCCTCTCGGGGATTCAAAGAAGTCGTCCTCACCGGAATCCACCTGGGAACTTACGGAGAAGATTTGGTCCCGGCCTATTCCCTGTTGAATCTGCTCCAGGCTCTGGAACGGGAAAGTCAGGATATACGGATACGCCTGAGCTCCATAGAGCCAAGGGAGTTCCACCCCTCCTTGATTGATTTCCTGGCTGGCTCAAAAAAAATCTGTCCTCACCTGCATATCCCGCTGCAGAGCGGAGATGATGGGACTCTGCAAAGAATGAACCGAAATTACTCCGGCGCTTTCTTCGCTGATCTGGTGGACCGCCTCGTTCGGGCCATTCCAAATTTGGCCATCGGAGTGGACGTAATCGCCGGTTTTCCCGGAGAAGAAGAGAAGGCTTTTGGGAATACCCTAAACCTGATTGAGAAGCTCCCGGTCGCTTACTTGCATGTCTTTCCCTTCTCCAAGCGAAAGGGAACGCGGGCCGAGGGCTTTCCGGGACAGGTCCCTTCTCAGGTTATCAAAGCCCGCTGCGAAACTTTGAGAGAATTGGGGGAGAAGAAGACAAAGTTTTTTTACAGCTCTTTTCTGGGGCAAAAGGTAAAGCTTCTGGTGGAGGGTAAAAGGGACCGGGAAGGCGGGTTGCTGAAGGGCTATTCGCGTAATTATATTCCCGTTTTCATCCGGGGGGGAGATGAGCTCATCAACCAGGAAGTGGAAGTAGAAATGGCCGAAGTTCGCGGAGAAACCGTCCTGGGTAAGATTCTTTAGTCACAGAGGACACAGAGAGCATAGAGAGTGATATGGTAAAAACAATGATCAGTAACGAATTGGAAGCTTTGGACCTTTTTCTATTTATTCCTCACCCATCAATCATTTCTATTTACTGTTTTTATGACTCTGCGTTCTCTCTGTGCTCTGTGGCTAATTTTTATTATGAATGATGAACGGAAAAAGGCGCTGAAAGCGCTTCAGAAAAGGATCCTTTACCGCTTCAAATCGCTCAACCTCCTGGATCAGGGTTTGAGGCATAAGTCTTTTGTCCATGAGAACCCCGAAACAGGTGAGCAAGACAATGAGCGCCTGGAGTTCCTGGGCGATGCCGTGTTGGACTTGGTTGTCGGCCACCTGATCATGGAGCGCCATCCTGAATACCCCGAGGGAAATCTTTCAAGATTGCGGGCGGCTGTAGTCAACGAAGATCGCCTGGCCAAGATCGCCAGAGAGCTGGCCCTGGGGGATTATCTCTTACTGGGAAAAGGAGAAGAGATAACCGGGGGGCGGGGAAAAACTTCGATCTTGGCCGCTTCCTTTGAAGCCCTGCTGGCTGCTATTTACCTGGATGGAGGATTTAGGAAAGCCTTTGGGGTAATCTCGCAGCTTTTCTCTTTTCATCTGGAAATGGCCGAGAAGGAAGATTTCTACCAGGACTTCAAGACCAAGCTGCAAGAGGTTTCTCAGGAGGCCCTCAAAGCCACACCCCGTTACTTGCTGGTAAAGGAGTTCGGACCGGATCACGATAAGGTCTTCGGCGTCAAAGTCCTGATTCAGGAGAAAGTGGCCGGGGTCGGAGCGGGGAAGAGCAAGAAAGAAGCTGAGCAAAGGGCTGCGAAAAGGACTCTGGAGAAGCTGAATCTTTTGCTGAAGGGGAGAGATGGCTGAAGAAGTAAAAAGGAGCGGGTTCAAATCCGGCTTTATTTCCATCATCGGCCGGCCGAATGTTGGCAAGTCCACCCTCCTGAATCTTCTTTTGGGTGAGAAGATAGCCATTGTATCCGATAAACCTCAAACTACCCGGAATAGAATTCTGGGCATCAAAAACCACCCCGCTGGGCAAATCATCTTTTTGGACACCCCGGGTATCCACCGGGCACAGTCCAGGCTGAACCGGTCTATAGTCAAAGTTGCCCTGGCCACTTATAGCGAAGTCGATGGGGTCTGTTTCATGATCGAGGCTGACCGGTCGGATAACGATGAAAATGACTTCATCCTGGAAACCCTAACGAAGATTGAAAAGCCTGTCTTTCTCGTCATCAACAAAATCGACCTGGTTCCTAAGGGCGATCTTCTTCCGATCATGGAACGCTATTCCCGCTTGCGTTCTTTTGAACAAATCATCCCCATCTCCGCTCTCCTGGGAGATGGAGTAGAAACCTTCGTCGACGAGTTGCTGAAAATCCTTCCCGAGGGGCCTAGACTTTTCCCCGAGGATATGATCACCGACCTGCCCGAACGATTCTTGGTGGCGGAACTCATCCGGGAAAAAGTTTTCCAGCTTACCCAGGAAGAGATTCCCTATGCTACGGCCGTAGTGGTCGAGGATTTCAAGCAGCGAGAGGAGAAAAATCTAATCGTGATCAGGGCCACGATTCAGGTCGAGCGAGAATCCCAGAAAGGAATTCTGATCGGAAAAAGGGGCCGGATGCTCAAGGAAATCGGCCGCCTGGCGCGGGAAGAAATTGAGGCTTTACTCGGAGCAAGGGTCTTTTTGGAACTCTGGGTGAAAGAGGAGAAGAACTGGCGGGAAGACCCTCGGGCGCTCCGGCGGCTGGGGTATTGATAAGCTAACTGAGGAGTTGAATTTATTTGTGATTTTTGGGTCAATTCTATAAAGGAACAAAGGTCTGAAAAATTCCTTTCTGTTGACCGATCTAAGAAAATATGACAAAATAATTAATGGGAAAGGGTTGCTGGGGTGTAAGGAAACTGCAGAGGAATGAAGTTTTATTCCTATCCCGCCGGACAAATTTAAGCCACTTCGAATTGTAATAAGATGAAAAGGAAAAAGAGAATTCGCATTTTTATGATTATGGGCGTTTCCCTTTGGATCCTATTGTTCCCGGCTTACCTCCATTTTTATGATTTGGAAGAAGCGGATTTCTTCTCTCCCAATCAAATCTGGGAGAATCCCGATTCGGAAATTTTACTGGCTGGTTTTGAGAAGAAAGGTAAATTTTTAGGGACAGGCATTTTCTCCATTATGTTCTTCCTGTGGATCATCCTCTGCGAATGGCTTCCCCGCTTCTCCGGGCAAACTTTTCTCCCCCCTGAACCGGCTCTCGTCCTCCGCTGTTAAGAAGCCCCGTTAATACTTTCTCTTCCATTATTCTTTGATTCTTTTAACCTTATCGATTGAAAAGGAGGAATTCAACATGTTTGGCATCGGTTCGCAAGAGCTTATGATCATCCTCTTGATTGCTTTTTTCATCTTTGGGGCCAAGCGTCTCCCCGAGCTGGGGAAGAGTTTAGGCCAATCCATTCGAGGTTTCAAAAGCGCCATGGAAGGGCGGTCGGAGATTGAAGAAAAACCCACCCAGAACCAAGGCTCCGAAAACACGGCTAAAAAAATACCTTGAAATTCAACCGGCATTAGCCGTTAAACTCTCAATTTTTCAGAACAAGGGCCCTGCTTTTTAAGAGGGCCCTTGTTTTTTGACTCCTCTGTTCCTCAGCTTGAGAAAGAAATAAAGAGTTTCTTCCCCCCTGGAACCAATTCAACTGTCCCAAGATATTTTCGATACCAAAAAAGAGCCGGCACCTCCTGTGCGATGAAGGACCTCTGTTGACTGGGTGACCCCTTCATCCTTTTCAAACTGGGAACGTTGGAGAAATCCCTTGATTGGCCTGGAAGACCGGCCTATGGCCAAACTCCTCCATGAGTAAACCGCTTGCCGGTCTCTTCTTCAACAGCTGCAAGAGCCGCATTCCCTGGTCAAGTTGGCAGAAATGCGGTAACCAGATCCTCGTGGTGCATTCACAAAATCGATGTTAATCGGTTTCACCTGTTCGAATAATTGCTTGTTGACCGCGTAGGTAATTCCACTCTCCTTGAAAACTTCATCGTCTTCTTGAGGCTCGTCCAGAGCCATGCCCAAAGAGGGCCCCGATCAGCCACCCTGGGACAGGATAATCCTGATCGAGGGGATCGTCTCCCTATCTTTGAAATGTTCTTTGATCATTTCACTGGCCTTCTCCGAAACTTGAAACATTCTGACCTCCTATTGGAAATTTCATCTGTTCTGGCTGAGAATTGCCCGAACGCCATCCTACTTTTATTATATCAAACTTGTGCCGATCAAAGGGAACTAAAAAGAGATGTCGCCTAATGAAAGATAACCGCGGCCGTCTTTAGACCCACAAAGATGGCCTGGGGTTGGAAACGCGGTTCATTTTTCCAGGACGTGTTTATCCAGAATCAAGCACATAAATTCCCCTGCCAAAACCTTTTGCTGATGCTGATTGAATACCTCGCACCACACTTTTTTCTTTCTCCCTTCGGATTCAGTAATGCTGGCATGAGCGGTCAATCGGTCACCCATGATGACCGGCTTCAGGAATCTTACGTTGGATGAAAGAAGAACGACAAAGGGATCATTCACCGCCACCATCGCCGCATAATCTGCCAGGCCAAAGGTGAACCCCCCATGGATTAAACCTTTTTCATCTACTTTCATTCGGCTATCTACCGTCAGGGTGACGTTGGCGAACTTCCCGGTTTCAATCCCTTCAATTTTTCCCACCAATTCTTCTGAGCTGGATAAATGCGTCTTTTGGACACAGTGATCTTCCAGGGTCATATCTTCCTCCAATCAAATCAAGCGGATTTGGGGGGACATTCAAAGAGCTATTTTCACTCCTATTTTGGCCTAAGCGTAAGGGCGAAGAACCCTAGCGCCTGGGCCTCCAAACTACCAGAAATAAATAAGTTTTTTCATATCACTGACTCTAAAGTGAAGGAGGACAAGCACAACCTTAAAGCCTAAAGTCTATTGATAATCTTGCCGATAATAACATACGTTAATCAAGAATAGCTCTACTGGAGGTATTAATCGATGAGTAACGCCATCGGTGCTGCCCTGTCCGCCCTCGGCGCTTTCGGAAAGAAACTAAACGTCACGGCCAACAATATCGCCAACGTGAACACAGAGGGTTTTAAGAAGAGCCGGGCGATTCTCCAAGATGCGGATCCATCGGGTGTCACGGTGTCCATAAGTCAGGTGGATACGCCAGGCTTCCCCGTCCCCGCGACAGATGGGACCACTGAAATGAAAGAGTCGTCCAACGTGGACCTGGGTGAAGAGATTATCAACCTCCAAATCACCAAACATGCCTTCAATGCCAACGCCAAAACTATCGAAGCCGAGGAGGCAATGTTAGGGGCCATTTTTGACATTTTTGCTTGAAGGTTGCACCATCCCTTGTCTTCTCTGATGACCCACTTCCCGCAAACTTTACCGTTCATCAAGCCCCGAATCGATAATATTCAGTCACCAGAAACTGGTTATCCACCCCATTTACCCCTTCCACACTCGCTACGGCGCGTTCGCAATTTTCTTTGTCCACACTTGAAGTAACCGCGCCCCTTAAGGTGACGATCCCCTCTTCGGTCTGGATGTTAATACGGCGAATGTCTATCCCCAGTATGCCGAGGATTGTAGCTTCTACTTTCTGAACCAGGGCCAGGTCGGCCAGCTTGGTCTCTGCTCTTTTTTCACCCTCTTTAATCTCGGGCGAATGGAAGGATTCCAGGATCATTTTCACTCCTGTATCCCCCGTAAGTTTTTGCGTATTGATAACCAGGTCGTAGAGACTCTGATCATCCCAGTCCACATCGAAGAAAGACTGGATGAACCCAGCAGGATCCGGGTCGCCTGTCCCTCTTCCTTCCCTTCCTGCTCCACGATCCGTCGAATCCGAACCCCGAAGGGGGCAACGACTCTAACATGCAGGACTCCGGGTAAATCCCTCAGAAGAACTTGTCCTCCACGGCCGACGATCACGATATGCCCTTTTCTGGCAAAATCGTAGATTACGGCCTGAATGAAATAAAGAAATTTCCTCCTCTGGATTTGCCATAAGTCCCAGAAGGGGGGCTTCTTTTCATCAAACCTCTCCACCACCGGCGCCGGTAGACCATAATCAGCCAGAGCTTTTTCAATCTTCTCTTTGTCCAGGTATTCATAATTCAGCTTCTCTGCCACCCTCTGGGCAATTTCCGTCCCGAAGCTGCCGAGCTGCCTGGAAACGGTTATTACGGACATCTTATGGCCTCCTTTCTGGCGGGTAGTTATTTGCCCTCCTGGTGGGGGAAGTGGATGGATCTTCAGCTTTTGTCCCAAAAGCACTTGAGCCTTGAGGCAATTTATTATACCATCCTCGGTAAATCTGCTCATCTCTTCAGTGAGCTTGATTTCAAAAAAATGGAAAGGGTAAATCTATGAAACGGATTCCTCGAGAAAAAGCTAGGGTTTACGTGTTCGATCGCGCCCTTCCCCCAATATTGCGGGTTGCTCCAGGAGAAAAATTCGTTGTGGAGACCGAGGATTCAAACAGCGGCTATCTTCGCCAGGAAGGGCAATCCCCCTTGAATCGACCTTTCATCGATGAAACCTGGCCTCCTTCAGCAAATCCAGTGGGAGGACCCATTTACGTCGAAGGAGTGCGCAAGGGAGATTTGCTGGCCATTAAAATTGAGGATATCTTAGTGGCTGCCGATCAGAGTTTTACTTTTGCCGCTCGTCGAGGACCGATCCATGACTCATACAAATGGTCCGAGGCCGCTGAGCCCTGGACCCATATTTTGCGCCACGAACCCGGACCCAGCGGCACGATGAGGGACGGAAAAATCTGGTTCAACGATAAGGTTTCCTGGCCCGTCTCCCCATTTATCGGAACCATTGCCGTGGCCCCAGAACGGGAAGTGATTACGAGTATTTATGGGCAGGGAAGCGGAGGAGGAAATATCGATTGCCGGGAGGTCAAGCCTGGAAACACTTTTTTTGTGAATAGCCAAAATGAGGGAGGGCTCCTCTTCGTTGGAGATGTTCATGCTTCCCAGGGAGATACGGAGTTTTCAGGCGTCGCCGCCGAGACGAGGGCCGAAGTCACCCTTTCCGTAGATGTAATCCCGGCCAAGAAGATTCCCTATCCACGCCTCGAGACGCCCACCCACCTGATTTCCCTTTACAATTCCCGGCCTCTCGAACACGCGGTCACGAAGGCCGTTTTCCATCTGATGGAATGGCTGGTTGAAGAATATGGAATGAGCCAACGGGATGCCTACATGCAAATATCCGTGAATCCAGAAGTCCGGGTGCAGATCTATCAGATGATTCCGGACATGCCCCTTTCTTACACAGCTGGGATAGCCTTCCCGAAAGACTGCATTTAGAATTTAGAATGCTTTTCCCTTGACACACGCGATCCCTTCTCCTATATTTTTCCCAGCTAAAAAGAACGGAGGAAATGAAATGGCTGAACTCGAAGAGTGGCTGGCGCGCATGGAGAGGACGGCGGGTGACTTTGCCGCCGCCATCCAGGGCGCGTCTGAGATAATCCTATCCAGGCGCCCCGACGGAAAGCACTGGGCAGCGAAGGAAATTGTCTGCCACCTGCGGGATACAGAAGAATTGTTCTTCAACCGTTTCCAGATTATCCTTACCGTGAAAGAACCTAAATTTCCCCCCGCTGATGCGGACCGGTGGGCCGCTGAGCGACAATACCTCCGGAATGATGCGGGGGAGGCGATTTCCGCCTTCCGGGCACGGCGGGAGGATACCTTGCAATTCCTCCGGGGGCTCAAGCCTGGACAGTGGGAACGAGCCTGCATCCATGCCACCCGCGGGCGGATGACCGTCAAGGATTATGTGGGTTTAATGGCCGCACACGACAATATCCATTTGGAACAGCTCAAGCGTGCCCTCGCCGGCCAGCCCTGAGCGATGATAATTCAATCCAGCCTCCATTACCACCCTCAAGCTTCAACATCCAGGGGGACTCGATTCCATAATGGTTACTAATCGACGCGGCAATACCTGGCGCATGCTTCTGGTTATCGGTGCCGTAGTTCTGGCCGGCGGAGTGCTCTTTGCTTGGTCGAACGTCCTTTTCCCTGTCATGGCAGCCTTCTTGATCGCCTACATCACCCACCCTCTGGCCTCTTTTTTTGAAAGACACCGCTTGCCCCGGCTTCTCGGTTTCCTGGTTATTCTGTTGCTTTTCATAGGCCTTCTTCTCTTGATATTTCTGATCTTCTTGCCGGCGATCGTTCACGAATTGATGTCCATCGGGCAGAGGCTCCCCTCCTGGCGAGAAGTGTTAGAAAAACGCATCGGGCCTTTGCTCGCCGACCTGGAGCAGCGTTATCCGGAAGCCTACGCTTTACTGCAGGACCGGCTCGCCCAATGGGTGCAGGAGAATCTTCCCTCTATCGCCCAGCGCTTGGTCGGTTGGCTCGTGGGCATACTCGGGTCCGCAATCGGCCTGGCCAGCGTCCTGGTAAACCTGGTTCTCATCCCGGTGATCGCGGCCTACCTCATGGTAGACTTTCATAAGTTCGGCAGCACCCTGCGGCTTCTGGTGCCGCGTCCCGTGCTTCCGGTGGTGAGGAAAGTGGTGCGGGAGGTGAACCAGGTCTTAAGAGACTTCCTTCGCGGCCAACTGCTGGTGGCAGCGGCGCTGGGAGTGATGTATACCGGCGGACTGCTGATTGTAGGGGCCCCGTTGGCATTGGTGATCGGCCCGCTGGCGGGGTTGTCGTCGCTGGTCCCGTACCTGGGGTTTGTGCTCGGGATTGGAGCAGCTTTAATCCTGACCGCTTTAGAATACCAGGATTTCTGGCACCCGGTCGGCGTGCTGGCCACCTTTGCAGTGTCCCAAAGCGTGGAAGGGTGGTTTCTCACGCCCCGGCTGCTGGGGAAAAGAATTGGTCTGCACCCGGTATGGGTTCTGGTAGCACTGCTCGTAGGAGGTGGGCTGTTCGGCCTGCCGGGCATTGTGGTAGGTGTGCCGGTGGCCGCCTCGCTCCGGGTGGTGCTCCGCCACGCTGTACGGGCATACCGGGAAAGTTTTTTCTACCTAGGAACGGGGACGGAAATCATTTTCTACACCCGGAAAGGATGCTCCCTCTGTGAGGAGTTCGAACGGCTGCTTAAACCCATGCTCGAACGCCATGGTTATGATTTTCGCCGGGTGGACGTGGATAGCTCGGGGTTCCTCCAGGAACGATTTGGGTCTCGGGTTCCCGCTTTGGAGGTCAACGGAAAAGTTGTGGCAGAAGGTAGGGTAACTGCTAAAGAACTTGAGCACCGACTCGAAGGAGCGCTGGAAGAATTTTCTTGATCAGAAATAAAATTCTTGATGAATTCAAAGAATAGCGTTAAAATTTAAAAATAGCCCAACAATTCCCAAAAAAATAGATTACTCCGCTTCTCCCAAGATCCTTTATCTCCCGCCCTCGCCCCTTCTCTGGGGGGGGCAGGGTTGGGAAGGAATGGGGGTTAAGGAAAAGATCCGATGGTTGTCTCTCTAAAAGAGAGGGTTATCCATTATATCCTGATCGCCCTGATCATCGGCTTCTTTGGAATCCCCTTAGCAAGCTTATGTTGGATGGACTGTAAATTCTTTCCCGCCAAAAGGATCGCCTCCATTCTGCTCTTCTTTTTTCGGTGAAAAATGCTCCATTAGAGCAGGTTTAATAATGCCTTTTCCAAATATTCAATTTCTACATGGCCCAGTATCCTATTCCTCACTATACCGTCTCTGTGCAGGATAAAATCATGGGTAAATTAGTAATTCGTTCAGCAGTCGGTCTTAAAACGTCTTAAACCGCCCCTCAATCCGCCCTTCCGCCCGGGGAGAACGAGAAGCTATCGATTGGGTCCCCAGCTTCCTCCGCAATCGCCCAAACTGGGTCATTGGCTCCTCCCCCAAAAGTTGCTCCTCCTACATTTCCGTCAAATGCTTGACACAAAAAGATTTTAACAGGTCAAAAACCTGAACCCTTTTCCCATGATTTTTGGATTTTCTGCTCGCCTCCCCCCTATTCCTCCATCCGATTGTCAACATATTGCCAGCATTCACTTTTCAGCTCCCCCTTTATCATCGCCCATATGAAAAGGCGAGGAGATGCTGAGCGCAGGCAAATTGGGGGAGCTAGCCTCTATTCCATCCCTTGCTTTTTCTCCAGAGAAGAAGAGCGGGGAAAAGGCTCCCGCCCATGGAAGAGTAATTCCCTTTTTGGCCCAGCGAAGCGTCTCCTGCCTCATGCTGGCAAATTGTCTCGCATTCATGAAGGAAAATGAAAAGTGAGGGATGGCAAGATATCAACATTCCTTGACACCCGTTAAGCCTCTTTCTATAATTTTTCATGGACGAAGAGAGAAATGAAGGAGCTTGCGCCCTCAAAGAGCAGGGATTCCTTCCCGGAAGCTGCCTGATCTCCGCAACCCGGAAGGAGACCCTTGCCTGTCAAGCAACCCTGAGAAAAAAGGATTTCGGGCTGGAAAGGCTGATCTCGGCAGTGCACCTTTCCCGCCCGGAAAATTATCTATCCATTTATCAATCGGGCTGCAATTTTTCCTGCCGCAAGTGTGATGATCTCGTAAAAAGTCTAAAAAGACGTATTTCTGTCATTCCGGCGAAAGCCGGAATCCAGTTATTTCAAATACTTAAAAATTCTCTGGACTCCGGTTTCCACCGGAGTGACGACTTTTTACGAGATCATCAAGTGTCATTCCTGGTATTTCAGCAAGAGGGCCGAAGGGGAGTGGTACACACCGGAAAAAATTCTCCAGGCCTGCATAAAATACGATCAGCAGGTAACCCTTCAAGAACCCAGGAAGAAAGCCACGGCCTACCATGCTCATGACACCTGCCGCTGCTGCGGCTCTTGCGTGCTGGACCATAAACGGTCCTCCCTTTGCCCGGGGATTTTAGACCGCTCGGCAATCACCCTGAGCCCTCAAGGGTTTGGCCCCGTCCGGAACATAGTTGCCTTTACCGGAGGAGACCTGACTTGTAAGCCGGATTTTTACGCCCGTTGCTCCGAGCGCATTAAAACCGACACCAAACTTTGGCTCCTGATTGAGACCAATGGTTACGGGCTTACTCCCCGGAATCTGGACCTGCTCCAGAAAGGTGGAGTTGATGCCTTTTGGCTGGACATTAAAGCGTATCAGGAGGATGTTCATCGCTGGCTGACAGGGTGTTCTAATAGAGAAATTTTGAGGCTCCCGGAAGAGATGTTGCGAAGAAATTTTACCGTCGAAGTTCTTTCCTTGTTCATTCCGGGGATCGTCGAGACGGACCAGATCCAAGCGATTGCCAATCTGCTGGCCAAAATTGATGCGGAGATCCCTTTCACCATTTTGGCCTTTTTCCCGGAATACCGGATGATGAAAAATCGGGCTCCGAATCTTCAAGAAATGATCGAGGCCTTTGCAACAGTCAAGGCCACGGGATTAAAAAATGTTAGGCTGGGGAATACCGGTATCTTCGCCCAAAAGGAAGAGGATTACCAGCTTCTTCTGGAGGAAGTTGGATTGGGGTCCTTTTGAAAGGATAAAGATGGGGTCCCGATATGCTTACCATTTAAAAATTATGATCCCCGGAGGTGTGATTTTATCACGCGTTAGACATCCATGCCCATCTTAATCTGATCTCCTGAAATATTTCTCTGCCTCAGCCTTATTTTTCCAAATGGCCGGGAATTTTAGGCTATATTCCCCTTCAATCCGATGGCTTCTGCAACCTCCTGCATCCCCTTTATGGTATCTTCGATAAGTTCGTCAACTCCAACTTGCAGCATCTCCGCACCTTTTTCGATGATCGCCCGATCCACCCCTGCTGCAAATCTCTTGTCGTTCCATTTCTTTTTTACCGACTTCACATTTAGATCCATCACACTTTTAGAAGGGCGGACCAGAGCCGTTGTTACCACAAGTCCCGTAAGCTCATCGATGGCGTACAGGACCTTTTCCAGTTCTGTCTGGGGGGACACGTCTGAGCATATTCCCCAGCCGTGAGAAATGGCGGCCCGGATATACTCTTCCGGCCAAGCCTGTTCGGCAAGGATTTCTTTCGTTTTGGAGCAGTGCTGATTGGGAAATTTTTCATAATCCAGATCATGAATCAGACCGATGATTCCCCACTTGTCCTCGTTGTCGCCGCGTTTTCTCGCGATGTGGCGCATAACTCCTTCGACGGCATAAGCATGCTTGCGCAAGCTATCGCTTTCGTTATATTGGTGCAGTAACTCTACGGCCTCCTCGCGGGTTGGCACCTTCTGTTCCATCGTCACATCCCCCCATTTCATTTTAAACGTCGGGCATTTTTAATGCCCGACGTTTAAACATAGTATAAGGCAGCCCCTATACTCGGTCTCGCTTCCCCTACGCCTGGAGCAAAATAATACGAATCCTCTTTCTCTGTCAACGGAATTATCTGAACTGTGGCCCTTCATCCTGACCGATAACTGATACAGCAAAGCCTAACCGAAACGGACCGGAAAACTACGCCCAGAAAGATTTTAATCCCTTTCACAATCCATCATTGAGTCTGGAAACTTTATTTATCCCTCTAATAAATGATGATCTCACAAAAAGTCGTCCCTCCGGTGGAAACCGGAGTCCAGAGAATTTTTCAGTATTTGAAATAACTGGATTCCGGCTTTCGCCGGAATGACAGAAATACGTCTTTTTAGACTTTTTACGAGGTCGTCAATAAATAGATGTGTACCCTTATTTATTTTATTATTTCTGATCCTTCATCATAGGGGTTTTCCTTGAGCTGGCGGTCTAAAAACTCAATTGTTTTCTCCCAGGCTAATTTTCCCTGCTCCTCGTCCCGGAAATTAAAGACATGGCCGGCTGCAGGAACGATAAAGAGTTCACCTCTTTTACCCGCAGACTGTAAGCTTCGGTAAAGGTGCTGTGCTTGCTCCAGGGGAGCCGTGCGGTCTTTTTCCCCATGAACCAGCAGCACTGGAGCCTGGATGTGTTCCACGTGATGGATGGGCGAGACCGACCGCAGCGTAATCAATGCTTCCTCCCAGGTGGAAGCCCCCAGTTCTTTCATAAAATGCCTGCGGATTCCCCGGAATAGAAAAGATTTCGGGAAAGAATATCTGGTGACATCGAGCCATTCCTCAAAATCTGCCAGGGGATAATAGGCCACCACTGCCTGGATATCCTCCTGCGCAGCGATCAGCAGGGAAAGCATTGCCCCTTTGCTGAATCCCAGGAGCCCTATGCGCCCTGGATTCACCCGCGGGTGTTCCCGTAAATGCGCCAACGCCACGGTGACCTCCTGGGGGGACTTCCATGGGAATAGCGGGTTTTTCTTCTCTAAATTTTCCACCCTTTGGTAGTGGACGGCGGCCGCAAAATACCCGGCCTGGGCCAGGGCAAAACAAATCCCTTCCATATCCCCTGCCAGCCCCCCAGCATCGGGATGGACTAGCACGGCAGGCAATGCTCCTATCTGATCGGGATAATGAGCCCGCCAGTAGACCCTGACTCGACCCCGATCAAAAAACTCACTTTCGTGATAAATCCCCGGCAACGGTTGAAGGGGGTGCAAGAGATAATAATCCATCGGCCGGCAGCCGATGGAAGCGAGTAGGAAGAGGCAAAGAATGAATAACCGCTTCGGGAAAAAACTCATTGCCCCTTACGCTTTGGGTTTCTTTTCCAGGCAGTGCAATTGGGGATTAGATCTTATAATGGTGGTGGACTTTTCCATCGCGCCGGGCAAAAAAAGCCCTTCCTCTTGCACCATGGAAATTTATAACCTGGGCAGAAGCCTCTTAATGGTGGACCGCTTTATTCACCCTTATGCCTATCCTTCCAGCTGGCTGAGGAATTGATCAACCGTCAGGGTTTGTCCCAGGAGGGGGAAGATCTTTTCTTCGGCGTACTTTTGTTCCTCAGCGCTATTGGCGGCGGTGGCGTTTTTAATGACGGTCACGGCATAACCCTTGTCATAAGCGGTGCGGGCGGTACTTTCCACGCAAAAATTCGTCAGGAACCCGGCGATGATTACATTCTTGATATTGGCACCCTTGATCATCCGCTCCAGGTCGGTGTTGTTGAAGCCGCACAGAGTGCACTTACCGCTGACGACCTTGTCTCCCTTCTTGGGCTTCAACTCCTCGATAATTTCGGCACCCCAGGTCCCTTCGCGGAAGGCATTACCATCGGCGACGGCTTTCACGATGCCTTTCATCTCGTGCTCGCTGCAGTATTGTGGGTTAAACACGAACGGGGCGTAAATCACCAGGGCACCTTTCTTACGAGCACCCTCAGCCAGCTTGACGGCATTGGAAATCGTGCCCTGCCGGGAAATCTCCCCTTTTACGCCCCCATACAACTTGCCACCTTCTTTGCAGAACTCGTTTTGAAACTCAATCAGAACGACCGCAGTTTCTTTGGCCTTCATCGAATTTCCTCCTTTCCAGGGTTTTGCCTCCATGAGGCCTATGGAACCTTCCGGGTTCCTTAATCTTGATCACTGCTTTCCACGCCGGCAGAAGGGAGAGGGAATTGTCTCCAAACTGGACGGGGTCAAGTCCTCTTAGTGTCCCCCCATTCCATATTCCTTCTCTTTATACTCCATCCTGGAAATTCTAATTATAGAAAATTTCCTCATTACAATTTAAATTAGTGATGTGCCCCCAGATTTCCAGATTTCCAGATTTCTGAAGCACTCCTGGGCGGGCTACGTCCGCTTCCTACCGGATTTCAAGGCTTGCCATTGCGGTGCCGGTCACCTTTCTTCGCTTCGCCCTGAAGGCGACGCCGTTCTTCCCCCTCCCGGGCGAGCGCTTCGCGGTTACTGTCGTCGACCCGCATGAAGGCGTCGCGCCACTCGTCGCTGCCCCAGCGGAACGGCGTCTGAACCGTAGTGCGGGCCATCCAGGCCCTCTCCAGCAAATCAAGCGCGGTTCCCACGATCGAGCGCTGCATCTCGGCGTCCCGTGGCTTCCCGCAGGGGTTTCCCAGTGGGAAGTCGGTGAACACGAAGCGGGCAACGCCGCATTCCTCGACGACGTCCCGCGCCGAGCCTAATAGGACGGTGGGCACGCCGTTCTCTTCGAGGTGCCGGGCGACCAGACTCACGGTCTGGTGACAGACCGGTCAGAGTGCCGAGAGGAGCATGGCTTCGACACCATCCTCACGGCACCACTCCAGGATCTTCGGGGCGTCTCGCAACGATGTCTTGCCCTGGCTGTAGTCGGTGGGGACCCCATAGAACCGGGGCGAGGCCGACTTGATGCGGCTGCCAGCCGCATATTCGGCCAGACGGTTTAACGGTAAGAAACTTTCCACATCATCAGTGTGGGTTGCGACTTTGTCCCAGAACAGGTCGGCAGTAAACATGCCTCTCGGGGCCGGGTTTGCCGCCATCGCGTACAACTCCCTGGTCTCCCGCCGCCCCTGTCTTTCAACTTCGGCGTCCATTTTGCCTGCGGTCGTCACCATTCCCACCCGGCAATCGGAGAGCGGCTTCTTAAGAGGGGTGAAGGGGGCGTCGTCGTGGTGGGCCCAGGTATACGGCTGCGAGTAGCCCTGAGCGGCGTAATACTCCCGGCTGCGATCGATGTAGCTCACGTAAGACCGGTATGGCCGGCGTTGATTCATGGGGTACCTCCTCTACTTAAATTCTTCTGCTTCACGACAAGATTGGCAATTTATGCACTGCGCTTTTCTTCTCCCTCGGAAAGTCTGAATCGCACCGCCTGTAAGGTGTAATTTCAAAGTATGCTAAATATTAATGCGTACTTAGCACAAGAAAGTCATTGTGTCAATTGGTTTTAAAAGCCCATGTCAGGCCAATTTCGAAATGCCCGGACCTAATAGGAGATGTCCCTTATCATGGAGGATAAGATAACCTCGAGGCAGGGGCAATGCCAAAGGTTCCGGTAATGGGTTAGGCAAAGGCAGGAGAGCTTACCCTGAAGGACCCAGCACAGAAGATCGGACTCTCCTATCGGCAGACGAAGAGGATTCAGAAAAAGGTCCGGGAGAACGGGGCTAGAGGGTTAATTGATCGGGAAGAACAATAGCCTTTCAGTGAAATTTCGTGGGGAATTGATTTCGCCTCCCGGGCCTGGATTTGAGGCCATTACGAATGAATCGATTATTGTGCGATTGATTCTTTGAGGATATAATGACTCCATGCCCCCTTCTCTCAGATTCGGGTCTTGATTCTTAAAAGGGAGAGCAGTGAGCAATGAGAATAAAATGATGGAACTTTCAGGAAAAGTAGCCGTCGTCACCGGTGCTGGGAAAGGGCTCGGCTGGGCCATTGCCAAGCGTTTGGCCCAGGACGGAGCCAATTTAGTCATTGCCGAAATAGACGGGCCAAGCGGGCAAGAGAAAGCCGAGGCCATCCGGCAAATGAACCGGGAAGCTATGCCAGTCCAAATGGATGTCAGCATTTGGGCAGATGTTCAGAGCATGGTCAAGCAGGTCATGGCCAAGTTCGGCCGGATGGACATCCTGGTGAACAATGCCGGAATCCTGGGTCCCTATTTTCCGGTGTTGGAATACCCGGAAGAGATTTGGGATCGAGTGATTGCCGTGCATTTAAAGGGAACTTTTCTTTGCTGCAAGGGGGTTCTCCCTATCATGAAGGCCCAGGGGAGTGGCAAGATCATTAATATAGCTTCGGTGGCCGGTAAGGAAGGGAACGCCAACATGGCCCCTTATTCGGCAGCCAAAGCCGGGATCATCGGCTTGACCAAGACCCTGGGGAAAGAAATGGCTCCATACAACATCCATGTAAACTGTGTTTCCCCGGCTTTGATTGAGACGGATATGGTCCGAGGGATGACCGCGGAGCAGCGGGCCCTTCTGATTTCCAAGATCCCCCTGGGACGCCTGGGCAGGCCGGAAGAAGTAGCTGCGGTTGTAAAATTCTTAGCCTCTGATGAGACCTCTTTTGTAACAGGTCAGTGTTATGATATAAGTGGGGGGAGATCAGTATATTAACAATAGGCAAGAGGCAATGGGGTTTGCTGAATGCTGAGCGCTGATAGCTGACAGCTATTTTGAAAGGAGGATGTAGATGACCAGTCAATTTCATCAATGGTACCAGGAGCTCCAGGCGGAGAGAACCATCAAAGCATTGAAAAAGAATAATTTCGATGCCCGGTTTTTTCCCAAAGCCGCCGAGGCTCTGCAAGAGATTTGGAAGATGATCCCGGATGGGTCAACGGTAGGATATGGGGGATCGCTGACCCTGAACCAGATAGGCTTCTTCGAGGAAGTGCAAAAACACTCGGTGAAATTTCTGAACCCCTTTGCCAAAGGCCTCTCGATGGAGGAAGCGGACAAGATTCGCCGAGAGGTTTTTTTCGCCGACTTTTTCCTCTGCAGCAGTAACGCCATCACTGAGGACGGAAAGCTTTTCAATATCGACGCCACCGGCAACCGGGTGGGAGCGATGATCTTCGGTCCCAACAGAGTAATTCTGGTCTGCGGCATGAATAAGGTGGTCAAAGACATCGCCGAAGCTCAGAGAAAAGTTCAGGAGTGGACGGCGCCGATGAACGTCAAACGTTTAGGGTATAAACCTCCCTGCGGCCAGACCGGAGAGTGTTCGGATTGTTCCTCCCCGGAAAGAATCTGCAACGCCTACGTGACTTTGGCCAAGAAGCCGCGCCGGACGGATTTTACCATTTTCTTGATCGGCGAGTTCCTGGGTTTATGAACTCCCCCCCCATTCCATTATTCCAGCTTTACAATCCCGGATACACGAATGTTTATCGCTCTGATCTGGAACAAAAAAATCAGCTGGATGGACCCGCGGACATTGCTCTTTACATGAAGTCAATGGAGCAACTGGAAAAGATGAAAACCGATTAGATTGAGCAAAGAGTAAAGAGGGAAGCGCAGAGCGCAAGAAATAAACGACTCATGTGAAAAGGAGAAGGAAGGAAGAGGAAACGATAATATGGACCAGACTCAAGCGTCCCCTTCAACCGACTTCATTCGGGATATCATTAATGAACACCACAGAACCAAGAGGTTCGGCGGGCGGGTGGCGACTCGGTTTCCCCCGGAACCCAACGGCTATCTTCATATAGGCCATGCCAAGTCCGTATGCCTTAATTTCGGAATCGCCGCCCAATACCGCGGGACCTGCAATTTGCGCATGGACGATACGGACCCCAGCGGCGAAACCCTGGAATACGTGGAGTCGATTATCCGCGATGTAAGATGGCTGGGATTCGATTGGCAGGATCGGCTGTTCTATGCCTCGGATTACAATGAGCAGCTGTACCAATACGCCGAGCAGCTGATTCAATTGAGCAAGGCTTATGTATGTGACCTGAGCCCGGACGAAATTCGGGAGTACCGGGGAACATTGACCCAGCCGGGGAAAGAAAGCCCTTACCGGAATCGTTCGGTGAAAGATAACTTGAATCTGTTCGAACGCATGCGGGCCGGAGAGTTCGAAGAGGGGACGCATGTGCTCCGGGCCAAGATCGACATGGCCTCCCCCAATATCGTCATGCGCGACCCGGTCATCTTCCGGATCAAAAAGGAGCCCCACTACCGGACGGGAGCGCGGTGGCTCATCTACCCCATGTATGACTTTGCCCACTGCCTTTCCGATTCCATCGAGGGGATTACCCATTCGATCTGCACTCTGGAGTTTGAAAACAACCGCCCCTTGTATGATTGGATTCTGGATGAACTGAAGGTGTATCATCCTCAGCAGATCGAGTTCGCCCGCCTCAATCTCACTTACACCGTGCTGAGTAAACGCAGATTGATTGAATTGGTAGAAAAGAAGTACGTTTCTGGATGGGATGATCCCCGCATGCCAACCATAGCGGGGATGCGGAGGCGGGGCTATACACCCGAGTCGATTCGTAACTTTTGTGCCCGGATCGGGGTGGCCAAGAATGACAGCATCGTCGATGTGGCTCTCCTTGAGAACTGCGTCCGAGAGGACCTGAATGAAAGGGCGCCCCGGGTGATGGCCGTTCTCCGCCCAATCCGGCTGGTGATCGATAATTACCCGGAGGGTCGGGTAGAAGAGTTCGACTCTCCTTATCATCCACAGAAACCCGAAATGGGGTCCCGCAAGGTTTCCTTCTCCCGCCTGCTCTACATCGAACAGGAAGACTTCATGGAGAATCCCCCGAAAAAATATTACCGCCTGGCTCCGGGGCGTGAGGTACGACTTCGATACGGATATTTCATTAAATGCGTCAGCGTGGTCAAGGATCCAAAGACGGGTGAGGTGGTTGAGGTGCACTGCACCTATGACCCAGAGACGCGGAGTGGTTTTGCTCGCGACGGGCGCAAAGTCGATGCTACCATCCACTGGGTTTCGGCGGCCCATTCGTTACCGGCGGAGGTTCGCCTGTATGATCGACTCTTCCGGCTGGCCAATCCCATGGGTGAAAGTGAGGGGGCCGATTTTACGAAGTTTTTGAACCCCAAATCGCTGGAAATCCTTACCTCTTGCCGGGTTGAGCCCAGGTTGAAGGAAGCATCTCCGGGAAGCCAGTTCCAATTCGAGAGGGTTGGTTATTTCTGCATAGACTCCGTGGATTCCTCCGCTGGAGCACTTGTATTCAATCGTACTGCGTCGCTCCGGGATAGCCGGGGCAAGATAGCAACTAAATAAAATAAAGAGTGTTTTTGAAAATTCCGAAAACAAAAAAGGGTTTCGCCAACTCTGAGCGAAACCCCCGATTCTCGCTTTGAAACTTATAAGAAAAATGCATTTACCAATCCGGAGAACCCCATCAGGGAAGCCATTCTTTTTTGTGCGCGAGCTCGAGAAATACGTACGTGGAGTCCCTGCTATTTCGGGGACCCCAG
>Ga0315288_10001981_pt1 | contig 26543 bp, 25 predicted proteins | sample YL17G11_20_MG_FD_203454 | JGI IMG/M metagenome (GOLD analysis project Ga0315288, IMG submission 203454) | Sediment microbial communities from Yellowstone Lake, YNP, Wyoming, USA - YL17G11_20 | ecosystem: Environmental > Aquatic > Freshwater > Lake > Sediment | place: USA: Wyoming | collected... | reverse complement strand
TGGCGCTTGATTTTAACGCGATTTATCGCAGCGCCGTGACCAGCCACAATTTATACTTGGACATTTTGGTTGAGACGGGAATTTTTGGTTTGCTCGCCTGGCTTTGGTTTTTGGGCGGGATGCTGAAAAAATTACTAACTGAAATTAGGGGCGACCTCACGCGATTATCGATTATAGCGACGGGGCTTTTAGGGGCGATTGTTTATTTTTGTATTCATTCGTTTTTTGAGACACCGATCTTCAACCCCACCATTTTGGCCTATTTGATGATAGTCAGCGCCCTGGCAGCCAGCCTCAACAATATTTCAGACAAGAAATTTTAATGTTTTTAATTTTGCAAAATCCGATATACCTAATATTGGTCGGCGCCAGCTTAGCCGCTTTTGCTATGCTGGCTTGGCGGCGATTCGATTTTAGTTTGGCACTGGTTTTATTTTCAGCCCCTCTTTACCTTCTTAAAATAATTATTGTAGGGCTGCCGCTAACGGTTTTGGAGCTTTTGATTTTGGTTATATTTATTGTTTGGCTAATCAAAAAAGCTAAAAGTGGAGCCCCGCCGACGGGAGTCGGCGGCACCTCTTATTTCGGTGGCGGAGCGGAACCCCGCACCGAAGGCCTACGCGCTAACCATTCATCCACCGGCAGGAGCCGGTGGCCTTCTGGTGCGTTGGGTAATTTTTTGTTGGGTTCTTTTAAAAAAATAAATTTTTGGGAGTTTTGGTTGCCAATTCTATTAATTTTAGCCGGAATTTTAATTGCGACGATATTTTCCTCCGATGTAAAAACCAGTGCCGGAATTTTAAAGTCTTGGTTTATTGAGCCGATAATCTTTGGAATAGTTTTGATAGATGCGGTCGGAACTAAAAAGCAGGTTGGTAAGTTAATGCACGCCATACTTTTTTCCGGAACGCTCGCAGCCACAATTAGTTTGGGCTATCTGCCGACCAGTCAGCTGACCTTTGATGGAAGATTGCGCGCTTTTTTTCTTTCGCCAAATCAGCTGGCCATGTATTTGGCGCCTTCAATTTTAATTTGCCTTGGCTTTTTGCTGCAAAACAAAAATAAGCGCTGGCGCCACGCGGCTGCCTGGTGCGCGCTGCCTTTGGCAATCAGTTTTTATTTTACATTTTCTTACGCCGCCTGGTTTGGCGTTTTGGTTGCGCTGGCAATAATGTTTTTCGTTTTTGCTAAATGGCAGGGAGATAAAACAAAAAAAGCTCTCTTGGCTTGCCTTTTACTTTTGGCTATCCTAATCGCTCTTTTTGGCTATTTGCAATGGAGAAGCCCCAAACTAAGCGATCTTTTGTATTCCAGCCGTTCCTCGTTTCAATCGCGCCTGATGATTTGGCGCTCGGCATTAGAAATATTAAAAGCGCATTGGTTTTTGGGGGTCGGGCCTGGCTTGTTTCAAAAATATTATCTGGAATTTCAAAAATACTTTCCGCCCTATCTTGAATGGGCCGTGCCCCAACCCCACAATCTCTTTTTAGCTTTTTGGTTGCAGACCGGACTCATTGGACTGGCCGGTTTTGTGCTGCTTTTAATAAATTTATTCCGAAAGACGCTTAAATCTTTATTTAAAACAAAACAGCCGCTACTTTTAATTTTGGCGGCTGTCGTAATTTATATTTTGGTCCATGGGTTAGCCGATACGACTTACTGGAAAAACGATCTGGCTTTGATATTTTGGGCGGTTATATCCTTAAGCTATAGAGCAGCCCATTTACGTGATTGATGAAAAACAAGTAGTCCTCTTTTGGGGATAGAAACAAATCTTGGGCATCATAGCCTGCTTGGTCGCTGCTTCCAGCGACCAGTGTTTTTTCGCCGGTTTCCAGATTTATCTTATAAAAATCATCAGCCAAAATTATCAGGCCCTTGTAGTAATCATCCGGCCAGACTGCGGGAGCTATTTGTTGGGGTATGGCGCAAAAAACAGTTCGGTCGTCTTTTGACCAGACGCACTTGTCAACAATCCCTGATATTTTCAGATCCTTAATGTTCTTTCCTTTGTCGTCGGCTAACATAATGCTGGGGCCCCGGCCAAGGCTTGTCGTTTTGGAATAAAGAATTTTGTCGGCCTTGGGAGACCACTTGACATTTAAGCCGTACAAATCGCTTAAAACTTTATTAAAATCACCGGTAGCCGAATCTATGGCGTAAAGCAATCCTTGAGCCAGACCGCTGACCTGTGAACGGATAGAAATTTTTTCTTTGGTCGGCCACTCAACGATTAAATCGGCCAGGCGGGTTTTAAAAATATCTTTCCAATTGGAGCCGTCCGGATCGGCAATGCTGATGACGCTTTGCTCCGAAGAAGCAGAGGTAAACTGATAGGCGATTTTTTTGCTGTCTGGCGACCAGGCGATGTAGCCGATATTATTGTTAAGAAGCGAGGACTGGCTATTCGTATAATTATAAAAATATTTTTTTATCTGATTATTATCAGAAAAAATACCAATAACTTTTTCTTTGTCCGGCGACCAGAGTGCTTTGATCATGCCGCTGAGCGTGACGGATGAGATTTTATTTAAATTTGTGCCGTCAAACGCCGATTCAAAGAGCTGCCCCGTCGCTTGGCTGAAGTATTTTACGGTTTTGCCATCAACCCCGATGGCGGCACCAAAAGCCCTCTCCTGGCTTATCGGACGAATTCTTAAGCTGATATTTTGGCTATTTTGATTTCCTGCTGCAGACGAAGGATTTTGACTGGCGTTTGGCGACAGAGAGCCGGTCGTTTCCGGATTTTCGGAGCTCGGCTTGGCTTTGAAAAATATGTTGTAAACAAATAAAGTTAAACCGATCAGGCCAAGCAAGATCGCAGCGATGATGAAGATTTTTTTTGTGGTCATAATTAAAAACTTTTTAGGGTATTGATAATGTTGCACAACGGCAAGTTGGCTGGTTTACAATTTGGCCCGTATTCCAGACTTCTAGCGTTGGGATACAAGATCGAACACCTGTTTGCTGATTGGCAGGAGCACATTGCGCTTCTGTGCACTGGCCTACAGTATTGCATTGCGTTGAAGTAGGCGCATATTGTTGTACCAGTGCCTGTTGATATTGCTGTTGCGTTAAGCATTGGCCATTATAGTAAATCGGGTTTGATGATGGACATTGCGTCGCACCCTGATACGGTTTTCCTAGCTGATTAATAGAGGTATTGTATTTTGACAGATCTAACGGTGATAACTTAACCAACGTCGGATCAAGGAGAAAAAGCAGTAAATAAGAGCAAAGCAGCAAGACCAGTCCGGTTACCGCTCCCCAGATTATTTGTTTAGCCCGATCCACCTTGCCCACCGTGCTGCCGGTCATATACATAATGCCGCCCACCACAATCGCCGCAACCGCCAAAAAACCGACCAAGCCCAGCCCGAAGAGAAAAAAGTAGCGGATGTATTCACCCGGGTCAGTAACAGTCTGGGGAAGACCGGGCAAGGGAAACTCCAGCTTATAAGCTGCAGCCAGAGCGGGCAGCGAAAAAACCAGCCAGGAAAAACCAAGACAAATTGGATATACGATAATGAATATTTTTTTATTCTTAATCAGACTTTTCATTATTATTTAAAAATTTAGAGATTACAATGGTAGTGGCCGCCGGTGCTTAAGGCTGAACCAGCCACGATATATTCGTTAAGGCAGCTGGTAACATTACTTGAGCCGTTCATCACCCCAGATGCAATTTGCATGTATGTTTGTTGCTGGGCAGCCGAGCAGAGTTTAATGCTTCCGCCGCAGGCAGGGGTGGTGATCACGAAATCGCCGCAAGTACCGCCCTTAGTAGTGTTGGAGGCAACATGGCAGGTTGATGTATGTTGGCCGCCAGTTGTTGAAGTCATTTGCGTGCTACAGGTTAGCCCTTGAGCAGCACAGGCCTGTTGGATTTGCTGCTGAAGCGCTAAATAATTTGCCGCCGCGCCGGTGGAAAGAGCATAACTACCATCAACATTTTGGCTACCGCAGTTGGCTAGCGAGCAGGAAGCGGTGCCGCTGCCAGAAAGAGTTGCGTTCTGAATCAAACTTTGTACCTGGGCAGCAGTTTTGCCTTGAGTCAGACTAAGGGGCAAATCATATTGTTCGGCCAGCTTGGGTATAGTAGTATTAAAGCTTGACAAATCTAGCGGTGACAAATTGACCAGCGACGGATCAATTATATAGAGTAACGCGTATGAGCAAAGCAGCAGCACGAGTCCGGTAATCGCTCCCCAGATCATTTGTTTAGCCCGATCTACCTTGCCCACCGTGCTGACGGTCATATACAGGATACCACCTACCACTATCGCCGCAACCGCCAAAAAACCGACCAGCCCCAGCCCGAAGATAAAGAAATAACGGATATATTCACCCGGGTCAGTAACTTGGGTTAAGCCGGGCAAGGGAAACTCTAATTTATAGGTAAGGGCGTTTGCTTTAACCGTTGTCAGTAAGCAGATTATAGAAAGAACCAAAAATATTTTTATTTTTAATTGGCGAACCATTGCAAGGTGTTTAATTTTTTCATTTTATATCAACAGTTATGTTTGCGACATCCTGCTGAAACTGGTCCTGTCGATTTATCGCACTGACCGATAGATTTTTTTCCAGAGTCTCCGATAGTTTTCCTTGAGGAATGCTCAGGGTAAACATATTTAAATCTTTTTGTTCCGTGGTGGAAAGAGCCTGGTTTGCAAAAGTCCATTCCCAGATTATTTCCGCAAAATCTTTTATGTGAAAAAACAGCGGGATAGCCGAAAAATCAATTTTCTGACCCGTCCCAACTAAAATCGTATTTTGCAGAGCATAAGAATTGCCAGGTTGGGTAAGCAAAAGCTGAGGCTTAACAATGTCGATAGATTGCGATTTAAGGGCCAGTAAATTTTCATTGTTGTCTAAAATCTGGACTGAAACATGATGGGTGCCGCCGGTCCCTTTGGTGGCCTGGAAGCGAAAAACCGATTTTCCCTGACCCGAGGCATAACCGGCTATACCATCATCAAGCAGCCAGCGATAATAAAGTTTTTGGGGGTCTAGCGCCAATTTTTTGGTCGGCTCAACGACCACTCTGATTTTGCTGCCTGTGGTGGGCAGAGCCTTGCCTGCGTAATCAGGGGGAACAAATGAATCGCTGGACCAGTTTATAATGAAATCATCAGAAGCTGTCGGTGCTGCTGAAAGGTTTATTTGTGCCTGAACCATTACCGGGCCAATTATAAGGGTTTGGGCAAAAAAGCCGCAGATAAAAAAGATTGTTAGTTTGTAAAATATTTTTTTGGACATATTTATAAATTATGCAGTTTGGGTTGAGGGTTTTGGCAGCTTAATCGCTGGCGATTTTGAAGTCGCCCGTTTTTTAATGAAGGCAAAAATGACTATTGAAACACTGCTTGGCAGAATGCCGAGCGTTATAACATCGGCGATTTTTGACAAGAAAAAACTCATCAGCGGATCGGTTTTTGGGGCATACATTTTTTGCCAAAAACCCATGATCATACCAAAGAGCGGCATCAGCAACGGGATAAAAAATTCAATGATATCAAACAATATGGCCGCAAAAAACATCAGCAAGGGAAAACTAACCGAGCCGCCCGGCTCAATAGGCGTGCCAATCTCTCCGTAGGATTCTTCCTCTTCTTCAATTGTTTCGATCACTTCTTCGGGCATAACTTTAAATCGTTTAGCGTTATTTGGTTACGAAGCCCGTTTCGTCGGGCGGATACGTTTGGCGTCAAGTTATGCTGCGGGTTTGGCAGCAACAGCTGATTGGTTTTCTTCCTGTGCCAATTCTTCTTTGGCTCGTTCAATTTCCAAAATTTGGCGGGGGTCAGAAGTGATTATTTGGTCCTCTGTGTAAGAAGCAATGATTTTAACGGCAGCGTGTTGCAGTCCCGCAAAAAAGATTCCCTCGCCCACATTGCACTCAAGCAACAGATATTTTTCCTGATCAGTTAAGTTAAAGGTTTTTTGAATTATATCAATCGTGGCCGGTGATTGGCGAAGCAGTATCTGCATAGAAGAGTTCGTCACGATCGGTTTGCCGTAGGGGGAAGCCATAAAGTCGCCTACATCCTGGGTGATAGTCGTCATGCCAAGATAATATTTTCGGCAACGCTTGGCGATGCCAAAAAGAAAGGAGGCAGCGTCCTCATGTCGCATCATCACCCAGGCTTCGTCAACAACCAGCATTCTTTTTTTGAGTTCGGAGCGAATAATGTTCCAGATATAATGGAGCACAATATACATCGCAATCGGTCGCAGTCCCTCTTCCATGTCGCGAATAGAGAAGGTCACTAATTTGTTATTAAGTTCAATATTGGTATGTTGGTTGAAGAGGCCCGCGTAGGACCCGGTGCAAAATTTTTCCAGCCGCGTGGCCACCGAAGCGCCGCCCTCCATATTTTTTAAGATAGTTTGAAGGTCGCCCAAAAGCGGCGGCGTGATTTTAGAAAAATCAGATTCTGGCGTGATGTCGCGCGAAGCATAGGTTTCGGTAATGGCTCGGTCCAGCAGCGCGTCTTCCTCAGGGCTCAACCCGCCCAACATAATGCGCAGCAGCCCCACTAAATTGATTATGGTTGAGCGCAAAACATCGCCGGCTTTTTCTCCTTTGGGCGGAACCGGCAGGTCAAAGGGGTTAAGATGTTGGGGCGAGGTCAGAGAAATTTTAATGAAGGAACCCCCGACCGTTTCGGTTAGGTATTGATATTCGTTTTCCGGGTCAATGATAATGACGTCAGCCCCCATCATCAAAGAGCGCAGGACCTCAAGCTTGACCGCATAGCTTTTGCCAGCACCCGATTTGGCAAAAATGCAGGAATTGGCGTTTTCCAAACTGAAGCGGTCAAAGATAATCAAGGAATTGTTATGTCGGTTGATGCCATAAAGAATTCCTTTATTGTCGGAAAGGTTGACCGAGACAAAGGGGAATGAGCTGGAAAGTGGTCCGGTGTTCATTGGCGTGTGGATTTGCAGGTCGTCTTTGGCGAGAGGTAAAGTCGACAAAAACCCCTGTTCTTGTTGGAAACTGGCGGGTTTGATATAGACCAATTTTCCTTCAAGGAGCGAGCGAATTTCATTTTCAATATCATCGAGGGCTTTTATATCGTCGGCAAAGATCGTCAGGTACAGGCCAAATTTAAAAAATTTCTCTGTTCCCTGCTGCAGGCTGTCGCGCAATGCCTCAATGTCTTGCATGGCGGTATCTAACATCGGATCCCTAACCTGTCCTTTTTCTTGACGTTCGGATATTTGGGCTTGAACCTGGGCAACGCGTTTTTGCAGCTGGTGCATGATCCAGGTCGTCTCCACCGGATGGATAAAAATTGAAACATTAATTTCGCGGTCAAGTGCCAAGATCGGTGAAAACCAGTTGGTGACCAAATATCGAGGATAGGTAAAAACAAAAAGGGTTCGCGCCATTTTTCCGCCAATCTGTAAATAGTTATTGTTGATTTTCATTCCCGGCGGCGCAATTAGATCTTTAACCGAAGGTCCGCTCTCTTGCGGACCAAAGCCAAATCCGACCCCACCAACGGCGTCCGCTTGATTGGCCTGGGAGGCAGCTGTTTTCTTTCTTAAAAGATTGGCTAAATTAAATGGCATACGAGGTAATTAGAAGTTCGATTAATTATTTATTTTAGATTAAACTAATAATTTTTAATAAATTATCGAGTTTGTAGAAAAATATTTTTTGCCAGGCGCTTATCTCAACTATCGAAATATCAGTACCTGGCATAATTTTACTTTTTTGTTGCTTCGGTTTTTTCGGTTTTTGGCTCGGTCGGCAAGGTTGGTTTTTCTTCCACCCCCATATTGTAAAGGCTGTATAAAAGTTCGATGGCCTCCTGAGTATTGAGCGGCACGGCTTTAAGCCCCATACTGGTTAGACCAGAAATCACATATTCAACACGCTGCCACAGCTGGGCTTTCAAGTCTTCCTGGGATTTGGTTTGGACTTGTTTTGAGGATTTTTTAAAGATATTAAGCTTATCCATTATCCCGGAGCTTTCTTTTTTTTCAAAAGCTGACAGCGGGACTACCACAAAAAAAGATTGGCTCATGATGTTTGAAACCTCCACCAAATTTTTGATAAAATCAATGTATTCGGAAATTTGAATTTTTAGTAATTCGTTTGGTTGCTCTTTCCTTTTTTGTTCCAATGCCGCTAAATAGTCGGAGATGTCCAATTGACGCGAAATCGCCAAAACTTGAAGAGGAAAATCCAGCGAATTTAGGAAGCCTTGATATTTAACGATCAGCGCATCTTGCTCCTCGCTTGATTTAAGAGCGAAATTAGTTGAGGAGGTCATTAAAATTGCCCTCAACTCCCCACTTTTGAGAATAATCACTCCTTCTTGGATATCTTCAAGTATAATTCTTTGTTGAACCGGAATGTTGGACATAGCTTCAAATTAAAAATGAAAGACTAAATATTAAATATAAATATAAAAAATTAAAAACATTTTCTTTCTCCTTTCATAGTTAAAATACTTGATGCAAAAATCTTAGCAATTTCTTCAGTTTCTTTTAAGAGATTTTTACACTCTATTTTTAAATCTTGCGAAAGCATAACCCCGTCTCTTAATAGCGCTAGCCAAAAACAAGATTCGTTTGAAGATTTTAGCGAAATACTGAAGAAGTTCTGGTAGTCTCTTTTGGAGCTTGCGCCTCTTGCTTCAAAATAATTTGCGCCTATGCTTGTGCCGCTTGCAATCAATTGTCTTTTGACTTCTGCGATTACTGGATCGTTGGGTAATTTGGATAAAAATTTTAAAAGCTGCAGGATATAATTATAAAGTCTAATTTTGAATTCTTTTTCCGACTCCTTCTTGTTTTCCTCTTTTTGCATTTTTATTTTTTATCTTTAATTTTTGGTTTTTAATTTATTTCTCTTTCCTTTTCCAAGTATAAACCTTTGGATTTATCAGAAATTTGACCCAAGAGAAAAAAAATGAGGTAAAAGAGCGACCATTTATTTTAACAAAGACCATGGCTGCCAGAAACACAGCTAGAGGTATGCCGACGATTATTGCCGCCCAAAGATTTAATAGATACCAAAGTGCTATTAGCAGCAACCCGCCGGCCAAAACCAATAAAAAATTTTTCATAGACAGAGGGCCTAGAACTTTATCTTCCACATCGGTGAATTGAGGAACGTTAAATTGCATAAAAACACGGATTTTAACGGATAAATATGACGGATGACAACCGATTACACGGATGATTTTTCTTTTGGCGTGCTAAGCAGATTTTTTCTGTCATTGGTATAAATAATCCTTTTGTAGTATAGCTTTTCAGTGCCAAAGTTTACGAGGTAAGCGATCTCAATATGGGGAAATTTTGACGTATTCTACCAACTGTTTTTCCTCGCGGCCGGAGACGAAAGGCAGGGCTTTGAGCTCTAATATTATAACATTTACTATCAAGAAATCCGGCTCATAGCAACCAATTTTTTTGCCGCTTTCTTTGAAGTAGACAGAAATTTTGGGTTTGGAAAGATATTTGATCTTGTTTCGTTCAAAATATTCCTCTACTAATTTATGATAAATCCGCTCATTATGATGCGGTCCGTATTCATTATGCATTTCCATGCAGATCCCTATAATTTTATAGCTTAACTCTCGATACAGAAATTTATCCGTGTCATCCGTGTTCAATCTGTCATTCATCTGTGTCATATCTGTTCTCTATATTTTTTAAATCAACTATATTTCCTTCCAATCTCGGCGCTGGCTTGGCTAGAGGTTTGAGCGGTCCTTCCAGATCTTCCTCTGAGACCGATTCGCGGTAGGTATCGGGGTCCGTTCTTAGCAATGGCGGAGGGGGTGCGACTGGAGTGGGTGGCGGGGTCGGAGGCGGCATGGTCGGTCTGGCTGCTGGCGGAGGTTGTGGAGGCGGTGTAGCCGGAGGCAGAGGCATTGATGGCGGCTGGACCGGTGAAGGGGCTGGAGCAGGAGGCGACGTTACGGCTTTGGGAAGTGACGGCGCTTCTTTTTTTGCCAGCTCTTCAATTAAAATCAGTTTGTTTTCTCCAGAAACAGGTACTTCGGAGTCTTCATCATAGGCTCTTAGGATTTTTGCCAGTTTGGCGCGCTCCTCATTGGGTAAATTTATGGCGTTTAAGCTTTTATATAAATAATCGCTTCGCTCCAGCTCATCATGATATCCTGTTCCCTTATGCTTGATATAATCTGACAGCCAGTTTTTAATGGTCGGCCGCACCGGCTGTTCAAAATCGGCAATTTTTATCGGATTGGCTGTTAATAGTTGATTCAAAATTTCTTTGTTTTCCTGGACGGCTAAACGGAAAGGTTTTTTGATAATGGGTTGAGCGTGACTGTCAGAAACGGCAATAATTGCTATCTTGTTCATTAGCTCAGAAGCATCAGGCGGATGGGGTGGTAGGATTCCACCAAGTGAGACAACGAGATTCTCGGTACCGCCCAGATATTTTCTAACTGGCAAGAATTGTTTTTCTGCAACTGCTAGCGCAATTTGTCGCGCAAGGTCCGGATTAATTTTTAGATTTTCTTGTAAGGCAGTCGGTAAATAATCCAGTTTCATTTCCTTTAAGATCATTTGACCAGTTATTCTGGCAAGTGAGCCGCTTTGATCATTGCTGAGCTTGAACCTTTCGGAAATTTCGGCGTTATATTTTGTTGCTTGTTCAGAGAACAACCACGCCAGAACATCATCTGGTAGCTTGGAAAATTTGTCGGTTTGTGTGTTTTTTTCTTCTGGCATTTATTTAAATACTGGCCCAGCCTGGGTTAGTGGTAACCTCACTAACGACTTTAGGATCGGGGCTTCTTAATGCTCCTTGTTTTAGATGGTATTTTTGTGTACCATTTAGTTCTCCTCTGATATTAAGCTGTCCGACAGTTATACCTTCGCCGATCGCTTCTATTTCGGCGTTGTCTTTAATATTGCCAATTTGTGTCGGAGTTAGTTTTTGCGCGTATTCGCGTATGCTGGCTACATGCGTAGACCCGGCAAGCGCTCCCGTTTTAATTTCGAAAGCACTTCTTACTTTCCCGGTAGCAGCGGCAAACCTTTCTCTCCTTTTCAGGTTTTGGGCGCCGCCAGGAGTGGCTCGATTGAAATCATCAGTAAAGGAATTAGTCGTTCGAGCATCTGCCGCTTTTTTAGTGTCGTCTGACCAACTTCTATAAACAGAATTATAGTCATCCTGTGAAATTTTTCCTTGATCGACTTGTTGCTGTACTATTTCATTTATCTCGTCTCCGTGAATACTGTCGAATACCTCTTTGCTCCATTGTTTGGCAGCGCCAGTGGTGGCAGCGCGAAGGGCAGCGGCATCTCGTCTGGCCTTGTCTTTAACAAGATTAGGACTTAATTCTTCAAGTTGCAGCAGTTCTTTTTCTGCGCCAAAATCACGGAAAGCCTGCATGGCGTTAGCTTTAACTTTATCGAATGATTTATTAAGCGTGTTTCTAGCTTGCTTAACGCGAGCAGCCATCATAGCGTCAAGTGAACTACCTTTTTCTATTTTATTGTCTAATTCTTTGTCCGAAAGAGTTGATAGATGTTTTGCGCGTAATTGATTTTCTCTTCGAGTGAGTTGTTTTTCTTTCATTTCTACCGACTTGCCTTTCATCATCTCTCCGGTTTTCTTGAGGCCGATCGCACCGGCTGCTGAACCGGCGGCTGACATAGCCCTGGGCGCCCACTTATCATAACCGGTACCTTTTCTGGCGGTATATTTAGCGGTTGCCTTTCCTGCTTTTTTGCCTGCGTTAATCACTGTTGAGGCGCCAACGACGCCAAATTCCTTGGCGACAAACAGGCCGCCGCATAAAATAATAATAACAACAATATATTGTAGAATGAAGGGCATGGTTTGACCAAAAAAACCGCTGAGTATACCCGAATCGTTTGGAACGACGCTGGCATTCGCAAAGGCTTTTTGGAAACTGCCAGAACCAACTGCCATGGCGGCTAAAAAAAGAAAGAAGGCATAAATGGGCGCAAAAAAAGTATATTGAAAAAAGGATTTCCACCACCTGCCCCAAAGGCTGCCAACCATGCCGCCGGGCACAATCATAGAAACCCAGGCCAGGGGGGCAAAAATAAGCAGCAGCCACAGAGCCGCGATTCGGACGATTAAAAAAATTGACGCTGCCAGCATGACAAAAGTGGCAATGGCAATAACAATTATGCCAAATAGCATGCCAATGCCTAGGTTTATGAGAGCGGTGGCATCTCCTACTGCCATTGTTTTGTTAAAATTGGTCGGGTCAGCAAAAACGCTGGCGATATTTAGACCATTGGCAAAATTAGCAGAAATGCCTGCTGTGCCACCAGCGGCGGTGATAAAATAGTTTGTAAGAACCTGGGCAAAGTCAATAATAATACCGGCAAATAGCAAACTGAAGTTGATTAAAAGCGCGGAAATGATCAGACGAACAAGCAGTTTTCTGGCACCAAAGCTTTCTAATCCCAGTACTGTTGAAACAGCCATAATTAACAAAATTAGGGCAAAAAACATATTGGCTAATCCTCGTGTTATCGCCCAGCCATTCTGGACAAGAGGGATGGGAGCTCCATTTGCGTCTTTTGTAATTCCGGTCATTTTAAAAACAGCCTCAAGGAGGCCGGCAGCCAGCCCTAAAAATTTACTAAAAAAAGACAGGACGATGTCCATTAGCCAGGCAAATACCCCGCCAATCGCTTTTCCAGATATAAAATCTATCAGTCCGAGGCCAGCAGCGTGAGTCTGATACGCGCCCAAAACAAAAACTCCTCCGGTTACAAGGAAAACCACCAGCAAAGCGATAATAAACTTTTTATTTTTGAAAAGTTTAATCAAAAAAAGATATTTTTGGTGTGAAAATTATAAGTTTGTGCTTTGCAAGACTTAAGGAGCGCAGACCCCTCCTGGTAGTGTTAATGGACTACCAGTGTATACACTACCACCGCCCCATACTAGTGTTGATCCTCCAAAACAAAGATCGCAATATGATGCAAGATAATATCGTGTTCCTTGAGCAACACAAAGGTCATATTCAATGGTATTTGGTGTGGCAGGGCAAGTTGGGGTTTGTAATGCTTGCATATTTTGTGCTTGGATGGTGGCGTCATCTTGAGCGATCTGCACGGCGTAATTTTGAACATCGCTCATCAGCGTCATTAAATCAGTAGCGCTAGAACCCGTTATAGCTTGCAATGCAGCAACAGCTTGCGCTTCAGCTGCTGTCAAAGATGCATCAGCAGCGTTAAGTTGGGCCTGAGTAGTGGTGGTGGCTTGGCTTAAGGTTAAATAATTATTAGATTCCTGTTCGTAGGTTTGGATTAAGGGTATGGCTGAATTTATTAGATTTATCTTGTTTTGAGCAGCGGTGAGTGGGTTTGCAGTACTTGGGGCAGCAAGAAAAGCGCTTGTGGCTACGGTCCGACTTAAGGTTTGATTGGTGGTAACGTTGAGTGAACAGGTGGCCATAAAAACACCAACCGGAAGAAAGCAGGCACTGGGGTGAGATACCATTACGCATCCCCCAAACGAGTCCGGCTCGCCCTGGACCTGGACGGTTGTGCGTTGACTATCTACCGAACCGACCGCAACGGCGGTGTCTCTGATAACTTCGGTTATGGTAGAGGTACAAGGACAGGTAGTGGCGCAATCGCTAACTGTAACGCTGCTGATGATTGCTTGGGTAGGGGTAACTTCGGAAGGTATGGTGCAGCCGAGTTGTAACATATTGATAAAAAGTTTTAGATTGCCCGCATAAAGATTCTGGAGTCGAGCTTGAATGGTACCAGTAGTACCGCTACCCGCCTGCAGGTGGCCTATATAGGCATTTAAATTACTGGCCACTAGCTGTAGCTGTTGGGTTAAACTTTTAGCAGTCTGGCTGCCCGTAATTGAGCTTGTCAGAGCGGAGGAGCTTGGGATACCACCAGCTGTTCCCCCGGGCGAAGAAGGTTGCAAAAGAAAAAGACCTTCTCTAATCACTCGGTTGATAACCGCATTAATAATTGCCGCAAAGTACTCCTGCAACTCATCAGCTTGAATTAACCAGTCAATATCCAAGTTGGAACCTTTAAACGCTGCTTCAGCCACTGACTGACCCGGAGTAACGATCATTTGTTTAGTGCATTTGTTAGGGGGGGTAATAACAGACAGATCTACAGGAGTGCCGGTAGGCACGCCGTCGATTTCGATGCACCTTTTTTCTCCCAGAAAGCCCGACGATGCTACACCTTCGTTCTGTGCTGCTTGCGCGCCTTCAGCCTCAACCCCGATTTTTTTATCCATTGCTATCAGATAAGCGCCCATTAAATTATTTGGCGCCTCGGATAAAGAAATCCAGGCTTTCCAGCCGCCCTGGGAAAAATCATTAAGAAAAGTATTAATGTTGGCGACAATCTGGGAAAAGGTGCAGCTGACACTTGTTTGAAATGTCGGTATGGCTGTCAAGGCAATTTTTATTTTGAGATCAAAACGTTGGCACAAAAATCCCATACCCAGATATTTGTTAATAAATTCGCCGGCAGCGTTGTTAGCCGCATTTTTTAATAATTGCTGCCAGTCGGTTACGCCTAGTGGTTGGCCCCCGCCCTGAATCCATTTCACTATATCGTTGACCAGCATAGCCATTAATTGTTTTCTTAGAACATCCCAGGCAAATTTCAAGGCTTTCATTAATATACTATCGGCTTTTTGCCAAGCCGCCACAGCAGATGTAATTGCTGATTTAATTGCCTCAGCAGCCGCTACAGCTTTTTCCCAAACCCACTTTGCAGCTTGTAAAATATTGTCCACAATCTGATTGGCAATAGTTGCAATAACAGCTTGTGCTTGTCTTTGTGGCAGCAAAATTCCTCCAATAATTAAATTGGCCATCATAACGACAAGCACTATGCAGGCAAGATTTTTTTGGTTGAGATAGTTATTCAAAATAAGCATAAAGTAAGGCGAAATTACGGATGCGCTTCGATAAACTGACCTACTTGTAGCGCCCAATTTATGAATTGTTGCTTCAACGGTTCATAAGCCTGGAGCGCTAAATTTGCTTTCAGGGGGTCTGTGTTTATTTCTTTTATTGCCTGATAGATTTTTATTGTAGTAGAGAAGATATTCAGTTGTTCTTCATGGAGCGCCAGCATATCGCTGGGGACGGTAAGCGTTTTAAGTTTTTCATAGGTGTCTTGATACATTTTTTGTACCAGGTCAAGTTCAGAAAAATCATTTTTTTCAAGGGCGTTTAAAAATAGTTGTGATTCGGAGTCGGAGAAATTATACCCTGCTCGAGCAGCAATCGAGGTTATCGCTGTTGATGCCGCTGCCGCGTAATTTTGAATGGACCGGCGGCTGTTGTCTGAGGTAGTTTTAATTTGGCTTTCGTCAATTGGGTCAGGTGCAAAAAGTTTGTCAGAGCCGGCTATAACTTGCCGCACTGTTTCTTGGATGCTTGGATAATTTTCTAAATCTGAGGCAGAAAGCAGCTGGCCGTTTTGATCTAAAGCACGAATGTTATTGCTCGTAATTTGACCACTCAATTGCTGCTTAAGCGCCTCAGTCAAGTTTTGCGGCAGAGGTCGGGGCGTTTGGGGTTTGGTGCCTGGCAGCTCGTCTCCGGGCGCTTTTTTTGTCGGGTCGTAACCAGAAGCAATTTCTTCCCCGTCTAAATAGCCGTCGCCGTCAGTATCTGGCTTGCAGGGATCAGAATGATAGATTTGCATTTCCTGCCAGTCTTTCAGGCCGTCGCCATCAGAATCTTTATTGGAGTCGCTGGGATTAGGTTCGCAAGCGTTCAGTTGCGTAGAATTACCGCTTAAGATATTTGTTAGCTGGCTGGCTGAGCCGCGGCCGCTTTTCAAAACTAAGTAACCGCCAATCAGGACGCCGGCCAGCAATATTAGGATAGCCACGAATATAGAAAGTTTTTTAGAACGAGGTTTAGAATCCATATTTATAAAATTCCAAATTACAAATCCCAAATAACAAATAAATCTCAAATCACAAATTTCAATGACCAAAACTATTGGGAATTTTCTATGATTGAAGAAAAGATCTTTTTTAGCGCTATTGCTTCTTCCAATAGAGATTTTCCTTCAATATGAAATTTTTCTTCGTTGGTTTCTATTATTAGACGCAGCCAGTAAGCTGATTCTTTGGCTTCTTTGCGGCAAATTTTGGTTCGCATTAGAAAATCTTTTTTACTGAGTGACTCGTTCGCTTCAATGTAATTTGCCCCGGTCGAGCCAGAAGCCCTAACTGCCTGTTTCGTATATTCTATATTACTAATGCTTTTTGGTATTTGTTTGCAAAATAGAGCCATCCTCTTGGCAAATTGAAAAGTTCTTTCCTCCAAGTCGTACCGTTTAGAATTTGTCATTTCGGTCATTGAATATTGTTTGTAATTTGGTGCTTGTTATTTGGTGCTTATGGCATTTTGATGCAATCTCAAAATTGCGACGAGTAAAGAAAATTTTCGCGATTTTTTTATCGTATTCATTGTTGCCTAAATTATACAATAATTTTGCGATTAAGACAAAACAAAAAATACATTATTTATCCACAGCGCCTTTATTTTTGTTAAAAGCAGTGATATGCTGAAAAAAACATGAAAAAACTGTTAATTTTTATTGCTTTTATCGCCGGCTATCTGATAATGTCTTTGGAGCTATTGGGTTTTCGACTTTTAGCTCCTTATTTTGGTAATTCTATCTATGTCTGGGGAACCCTCATCGGTTTAATTCTGGCAGCGCTCGCTGGCGGTTATTATTTAGGCGGTTGGTTAGCGGATAAAAAAGCAGCCCTTAGCTTGATTTTAAAACTATATTTGGCAGCTGGAATATTTTTGTTAGCTGACCTTTTTTTTTACTCTCCAATTTTAAAATATCTGACTGGCTGGGGTGTGATTTGGGGGTCGCTGACAGCGACCATTTTTATTTTTTTTGTGCCGATGGCCGCTTTGGCCGCCGCGTCTCCGATAATTATAAAAATTTTAACTACCCAGGAAAAAACCGGCCGCGCGGCCGGTTTGGTTTATGCCTGGGGTACTATCGGGAGTCTTTTGGGAACGTTTTTGACTGCGTTTGTTTTAATTCCCTATTTTGGGTCGCGGCTTACTCTTTACAGCTGCTTTTTTCTGGCGCTGGTGATTTTAGCAATTATTTTTTTGCAAAGCGATTGGAAAAAAATTAGCTGGTTGGGTTTGTTTTTTTTGATTTCTTTACCCTCACTTAGTCTGGAGAAATTACCTTCGGATGTTATATTACAAACCGAGTCCGTCTATAATCAAATTCGGTTAGTTGATGCAGAAAAAATGGTTTTAGTAATTTTAAATTCCCAACGAAATAAATTAAACCAATCGGCTTATATCAAAAATGGCACTTTAATTAACTTTTCTTATATCGACCTATTTAATATCGGGCCGATTATTACACCGGTAAAAAATTTACTGGTTTTAGGAATGTCGGGAGGCGCTTCAGTGAGGCAGCATCAGCAATACTCGCCAGAAACAAAAATAGATGCCGTAGAAATTGATCCCAAGATTGTCACAATTGCCCAAGAGCGTTTTGGTATTCGCGAAAGTGATAATTTAAAAATCTTTGAAGCCGATGCGCGTCCCTTTTTAGAAAGAAGTGAAAAAAAATATGATATGATAGAAATTGATTTATTTCAAGGCAGCCCTTATATACCTTTTTATGTTTTAAGCCGAGAATTTTTCCAATCCGTTTATTCTCATTTAAGCTCCGATGGTCTGTTGATGATGAATATTTTTGCCCCGGGGCACAAAGAAATTGCTGACCCGATCCTGGCCACCATTAACTCGGTTTTTCCTTCGGTTTATACGATTCCGATTTATGATAATTTCATGGTTTTGGCGACGTACTCCACCACCAGCCTGGAAGAGATAAAAAATAAGGTTGTTCGGGCCAAGGCGCAGGTCTCTCCCGATTTAAGATTGGTGGTTGATTATACCTCGGATTCTATCCAAGAATCTCAACCAGATAAAAAAACGCCCATCTTTACTGATGATTGGGCGCCAGTGGAGCCGCTTACTTATCAAATGCTGAAAGGTTTAAAGCTGTAATATTATCGACATCGTAAGTCGATAATATTAGTTAAAAATTCAGTTAATTTTTTCCAGTCGTTAACGCTTAATGTTTCGGCTCGCTGCTCTGACGCGAGGCCGATTTTTTTTAGGGCGGCGGCGATTTTGGCACGGTCAATTTTTAGGTCGCTGTTTAAATTATTGATTAGCTGTTTGCGCGGATGAGAAAAGCCGGCGTGAACGATGCGGAAGAAGTGTTCTGTCCCCTCCTTTGGCAAAGGAGGGTTAGGGAGGATTTTAGTAATAGTTTTTAAATCCCCCTCAATCCCCCTTTGCAAAGGGGGAAGATTACGTGGTGTAATTTTAATTATCGCCGAGTCAACTTTAGGCCGGGGCCAAAATGATTTTTTGGAAACAAAACTCATAATTTTTGGCTCGGCGTAAAATTGGACCGAAACAGCCAAAAGCGACATCTCCGGCGGATTGGCGCAAATTCGCTGCGCCACTTCTTTTTGAACCATTAAAATCATCTCGCGGGGCGGATTTTTTGCCTCCAGGAATTTGCGGATTAAATGGGAGGTCAAATAGTATGGGATGTTGGCGACGAGTTTGTAATGATATAACTCCCCCTCGCCCCCTCTTAATTTAAGAGGGGGTTGGGGGGAGTTAAATTTCATGGCGTCGCCCTGTAGAATGTCTATATTTTTTACTCTGTCAAACCTTTTCTGCAGAAAGGAAACAAGTCTCTTGTCTTTTTCAACCGCAATTACTTCTCCGGCACGCTTGGCCAGCTCCTCGGTCAAAATTCCCAACCCCGGCCCCACCTCTAAAACCGTGTCTTTTTTTGACAAATCAGCCGCGCCAATAATTTTTTCCAAAACTGCGCGATCAATTAAAAAATTCTGACCCAGGAGTTTGTTGGGTTTCAAATCATATTTTTTTAAGATTGTTTTCAGATCATTCATAAAATCTTGATGAAGGTTTGATTAAACCGTTTTCATCCGTTTCCTCATTTTCAAAATTGATATACTCAACCAGGTGATTGGGAATATCGGCCAGAAATCTTGATGGCGGGTTAGCCATGGTGGAGCCATAGAGTTGTCGGGTGCGCGCCGCGACCAGATAAAGCTTTTGTTTGGCGCGGGTGACACCCACGTAGCAGAGCCGCCGTTCCTCTTCCATTTGCCAGGTGTCAATCAAACTGCGGGAATGCGGGAAAAGCCCTTCTTCGCAGCCGATGATAAAAACAACTGGAAATTCCAAGCCTTTAGCGCAATGCAGCGTCATTAAATTAACCAAGTCTTTGTTGGTTTCCACTTCATCGTGATTGCTCATGAGCGTTGCTTCTTCCAAAAAAGCTTTCAGTGCCTCATCCGGAGGCAGCACATCGTATTTTTTGGTAACGGAAAATAATTCTTTGATATTTTCCCAACGACTTTCTCCTTCCTCGGTTTTGTCCCGTACGAAGTTTTCATAATCAATCTTGGCAATAATTGATTTTAAGAGTTGACTTGGCGCGGAATTTTTTGCTTTTTGGCGCAGCTTATCCATAAGACAAGAAAAATTTTGCCAAGCGCGTTTTTTTTGCGGCGTCATTTCGGAAATTAATAGTCCCTGACCTTTCTCCATCAGCGCCTGGATGTTTGTGTTTTTTCCAAAACCGCGTGCGGGAGTGTTGATTATTCTTTCCAACGCCATTATGTCTTGAGGGTTTTGGATAAAACGCAAATAACCCAGCAAGTCTTTGATTTCTTTGCGCTCATAAAATTTTAGCGTGCCGATGACTTTGTAGGGAAAGCCGGTTTTTAAAAATGTTTCCTCGATCGCTCTGGACTGGGCGTTGGTGCGATAGAGCACCGTGAAGTCACGTAAATTTAAATCCGGCTGCTTTTTTTTGAGACCGACAATTTCCTCAATCACAAAAACCCCTTCTTCTTTTTCATCCTGCGCCCCAAAAATGGTGATGGGAGAGCCCTGACGATTTTCGGTCCAGAGATTTTTATCTTTGCGGACTTTATTTTTGACAATGATGTTTTGCGCCGCGCTCAAAATATTTTGAGTGGAGCGATAGTTCTGTTCCAGCAAAATAACTTTGGCTTCCGGATAATCTTTTTCAAAATTTAAAATATTGCGGAAATCCGCCCCGCGCCAGGAATAGATTGATTGGTCCGTGTCGCCGATGACAAAAAGATTCCGGTATCTTTGGGCCAGGAGATTGACCAGGATATATTGGGCGCGGTTGGTATCCTGATATTCGTCAACCAAAATATATTTGAATTTCTCTTGATATTTTTTAAGGACGGTCACGTTGTCTTTAAAGAGCTGGACGGTTGACATCAGCAAATCGTCAAAATCCAGGGCCTGGCTTTTTTTGAGCCGCGCCTGATATTCCAGGTAAATTTTAGCTACGGTTTTTGGGAAAAACTCGACTGCTTGACCGGCGAATGTTTCGGGCTGAATAAGTTCGGCTTTGGCTTGAGAGATAGCGCTCAAAACCGCTTCGGGAATGAATTGCTCCTCAGAAATATTCAGATCTTTCATCGCCCGTTTAGTTAAGCTAAGGCTATCTTTGTCATCGAAAATAACAAAATTGTTGCTGTAGCCGATTTTTGGCGCCTCGGCCCTAAGGAGCTTGGCGCAAATAGCGTGAAAAGTGCCGATGGTCGGCAGCTTAAAGTCTCTTTTGGCCTTTAAACCTATCAGTTTTTGAATTCTGGTTTTCATTTCCCCGGCCGCTTTGTTGGTGAAGGTTACGGCTAGGATGTTTTCGGCCGGAATTCCTTGAGAAATTAAATAAGCGACCCGATGAGTTAGCACTCTGGTTTTACCCGAACCCGGACCGGCAATAATTAGCAGGGGTCCCTTAATTGTGGTTACGGCTTCTATTTGCTGTTTATTTAAATGCGCCAATTCCATTGTTCGTTTATTAGGTCTAACTTTACTAGTATACTGAATAATCGCAAAGTTATAAAGTCCCAAGAAGGCTTCTGAATTGAGCGGTGGACTATTTGTGGATTTTTTTCTTGACTCAAAAACCTCTAAATGATAAACTTTGGATATAGTTTAGGGCATTTTTATTACTAAAATCCAAATTTTGCTTCTTTTCAAGCCCAAAATAAGCTAAAGCCATTGTTTACTAATTTAAAAAAACTCAAAAAGGGTTCAAATAGCTCAGGCTTTAAGAGGGTTGTTATTAATCCGTTTAAGCGTTTAAGCTGCCAGCGTCGCTGTTTCATTGTCGCTGGCCTTATTTTATTTGCTTTAATCTATTTAAATTTTACAGACTCGCCGGTAAAGGGAAAAATAGACTTCTTAGCTAGCAACGAGCAGGCAGCGATTGAAGAAACGCTAAATAGCACCTTCGGTGAAGGGGTGATGGGAGGACCGATTGAAGCAGGCAGCTTCAACATAGCCGAAGCTCAGGCAGCTTATGATTTTACCAGCGACGATGCGCAAGAGGATGCCGATTTTGCCATTCTTGAAGGCAGCGGTTTGATCTCCCAAGATAGCCCTGTGCCGCCGGGTGCCGATCTCTTTGGCGGTATGAGCCGCGACGTGACCAACTATGTCGTTCAAAATGGCGACACGCCCTTCGATATTGCAATAAAGTTTGGCATAAACATGTATACGGTGCTATGGGCCAATAATTTGCACGACGGCAGTATAATTCGGCCTGGTGATCAACTGCTAATTTTGCCAATTAATGGCGTCAGAATAAAGGTAAGCGCCAAAGACACGGTTGCCTCTTTAGCTAAAAAATATAGCGGTAAGACCGAAGAAATAATCTCTTTTAATAATTTGGCGCCCGAAGGCGGCTTGGAAGTGGGTGGCTTTATTATTATTCCTGACGGCGAGACACCGACTGCTGCACCCCTGCCTAAGGTTACAGCTCCCAAATACGCTCAGGGATTGGCTTCAATTGATTGGTTAACCATTCCAACGACCGGATATGATTGGGGCAGGATTCATAGCAGTAACGGTGTTGATATAGCTAATGTCTGCGGCACGCCCATTTACGCGGCGGCAGCTGGTAAAATTATACTATCGGATGGTATCGGTTGGAACGGCGGCTATGGCAAATACATTAAAATTCAGCATGCCAACGGCGTGACTACCTTATACGGCCATGCTTCACAGCTCGTGGTGCAGACGGGCGAGGAAGTCAGCCAAGGGCAGCTGATTGCGATTATGGGCACAACCGGTCGTTCAACCGGCTGCCACCTGCATTTTGAAGTTAGAGGCGGGAAAAACCCCCTGGCCGGCAAAGCCAGAATAATAAAGTAAATAAATCGAAACTATCAGTAATAAAAAAACCCGGGCTTGAAAAACGGGTTTTTTGTTCGGTGGAAGATATCTTTAGAGAAGATCTTTTTGAATCCAAAGCCGGACTTTTGTCTTAAATCGTTAGCTTTAGTTCATTTTATTAAATCATTAAATTAATATTTTGTAATTATCTCAATTGCCTTTCCATTAATCAGAGCATCAGCTATTTTTTTATGAGCCGAAGATAAAATTCGCTGAAAAGTACTCTGAGAAGTTTTCATTAGTTTGGCGCATTCAATCTGATCTAAATCTTTAATGTTTTTTAATCTGATTGCTTCCACTTCTTCTAAAGTAAGCCGGACAACTTCTAGAAATTTCAAAGGCACTCCTTGAGGTTTAAAATATATTACCCGAGGACTAAACACAACCCGGCGACATAGTCTAGGTCTTGTCATATTGATAATTATTATATTTTTTGTTAATCTCTATGTCAAGAAGGCTTCTTGCCCGCCCCCTAAGGGAGGCGGGCAAATCCCAGCCTTCTTTTATTTTTGGTCCTTGAGCTGGCTCAGGCGTTTCTTTATTTCTTTTATCTCTTCTTCTAGGTCAACGGCTTCTTGTTCCAGCAGTTCTTTTTCTTCTTTTTTATCAAGCTCAGGCTGAAACGGGCTCATGCCGTAGAATTTTTTACGCCACCAACGGCCTGCTTGGGGTCCCCAACCCATTCCCGCAGCACAGGGGCCAAATCCGCGGCCCGTGCCAGGGCCATAGCCCCACCAAGGGCCAGTTCCGTCGTATCTTGGCATAATTTTGGTCTCCTCTTTTTAAAAATTATTAGTTCGACCTTTAGCCGGGGCCGCGTTTTTTATGCGCGCCTCTTAGCCTGAAGATATCTATTCTGAATATATACCCATAATATAAAGCTGTCAAGAGTATTTAAAAAAACGAAGCGTTTTTACTCCGTTTTTTATGACGGGTGCCCAAAAGCATTATTAAAGATTTAGACTAAAATTAAAAATTAGAAATTCTCTTCTCGGGGTCTGTATTGTAAGGCTTCGGCCAAATGTGCCGCGTCGATTTTTTCCAAACCCGCCAGATCGGCGATTGTTCTGCTGATTTTAAGGATCCGATGATAAGAGCGGGCTGAAAGATGTAAGCTATTAACTGCGGTTTTCAAAATCTGCTGGCCTTCTACATCGAGCTGGCAGTATTTTTTCATTTGTTGGAGATTCATTTCCGCGTTGGCATTGATTTTTTCGTTCTTAAATCTGTCTCGCTGAACCTGCCGCGCCCGCTCCACCCTGTCTTTGACTGCTTTTGATTCTTCCCCTACCTTTTCGGTGGCGAGCCGGTCATATTTGACCGGCGGAATTTCAATGTGCAAATCAATTCTATCCATTAATGGTCCGGAAATTTTCCTTTTATATTTGCTGATTTGCCCGGGCGAGCAGATGCATTGCTTAACCGGATCAGTGGCGTGACCGCAGGGGCAGGGATTCATGGCAGCTACCAGCATAAATTGAGCCGGAAATTCCAAGGAACCGGTAGCGCGCGAAACCGTAATTACGCCATCCTCCAGAGGCTGGCGCAGCGCTTCCAGGACATCTCGGTGAAATTCGGGCAGCTCATCCAGAAATAAAACTCCCCGATGGGCCAAGGTGATTTCTCCTGGTTTTGGGTGATTGCCGCCACCCACCAGAGCGACGGCAGAGGCAGTGTGATGGGGGCTGCGGAAAGGCCGTTCAGAAATTACAGGTTTAGTAGCACTTAGGCGGCCGGCGATACTAAATATTTTCGTTATTTCCAGGACCTCTTCAAAAGAGAGCGACGGCAAAATAGTGGGGAGCGTTCGGGCTAAAAGGGTTTTGCCGGCGCCCGGCGGTCCGGACATCAGAATATTATGGTGCCCGGCGGCGGCGATTTCTAGCGCCCGTTTGGCATGTTCTTGTCCTTTGATATAAGCCAAGTCATTTTCGTTGGCATTATCTTTTAAAAACAAAGTGATTTCCGTCTGAGGTGTTGGCTGAATTAGCTCTTTGGCTTCTAAATGTAAAAATAATTCTTCCAGAGAACTCAAGCCAAAGACCTCAATTCCTTTAACCAGCGCTGCCTCAGCCGCATTTCCTTTTGGGACAAATAAGGCCTCAAAGCCTCGGTCGCGAGCCATCAGGGCAATAGGTAGAACACCGCTGACGGGCCGCAGCTTTCCTTCCAAAGATAACTCACCAACAAATATTTTTTTGTCAATTGAGGTAGCTAAAAGTTGTTCTGAGGCCAGAAGATATGCCACGGCAATTGGCAAATCATAAGCGGGCCCCTCTTTTTTAATATCGGCTGGCGCTAAATTGACAATAACCCGGCGATTGGAATGATGAGGCGGCGAGGCGCCGGAGTTCTTAACGGCCGAAGAAACCCTTTCTTTGGCTTCGTTAACAGCGGCGTCCGGCAGGCCAACGATGTTAAAGCTGTGCAAACCAGGCGTCATGTCAACTTCTACCTCGATGGGCTGACAGCCAAGGCCGAGCGTGGCGGCGGAGAAAACTTTCGAAGGCATAAAGGTGAATTATAGATTAAAATAAAAAACCATCCTCCTGGATGGCTAAAAATCCTTTGAAATTTTAACAATCACTTTTTTTGTTGGCATTTGAGGCAAAGTTTGGCTTCCGGCATAATTTCCAGTCTTTTAGGATCAATGGGCTCATGGCAATTTTCGCAGACGCCGAAGGTTCCGTCTTTAATCTTTTGCAGAGCGTTATTTATATCAGCTAATCTTATTTCCAACGCGTATTCAATCGGCAGTGTGTTTTCGTAAGCAGCTACTTCTGTTGCTTCTTCGTCAGAACTTTGGGAGGTACCAAAATTGGGGAAGCGAGTTTCGTAATCGCCTTTTAGTTTTTCGTCCTTTTGGGCAATAGAAGCCAGTTCTTCTTCCAGCTTCTTTTTGCGCTCCAAAAGCTTGTTTTTAAAATTTTCCAGCGTCTTTTTGTCCATATTATTATTCAATTTTATGATACTACCGTTTTGTCTCCTAGTCAATGACAAATAACCATTCGCAGCCTCTTATTTTATTAAGGTAACAAAAAAAGCCGTTAAGCGGCATTTTCCATTGACTTTTTGAGGGGTTTTGATATAATGAGGGGCGTTATAAGCCCAGATAAAGTTGAGACTTATAGGGGCTAACGCCCCCCAAACCTTTCTACGTTAGTCTATAAAGACGGCCCTTTGGGCCTTTTTTATATACGGCCCTCCAGCGCACACGACCGGAGAAAGGAAATAATAGTAATCCTCAGCCAGCTATGCCTATTTTCAGGCAAAATGTAAAGAACAATTTACTTTTTTATTAGCCAGTCTCAGGATCTATTATTATTTTATCACTGAAGCAAAATCGCGTCAACCCCAGGTAATCCACACATTTTCCACACCCTAAAATATATATAAAAAGGTGTCAGGTACCTTTTTTAAGGTACCTGACACCTTTTTGGTACAGAAATATTACTTTAATGCTTTATCAATAGTTTCTTTTATGGTTTGGGCGTCGTTGCTTAAAAGAAATAAATTTTTTAGATGCGCGAAATAGAAGCTTTGGTAACCCTGATTTAACGGTTTTATCGTCGTTATATCGGTTTGGCGGTAGACTTCGGCTACTAGATTAAAGTTTTGTTTTAATTTTTTTTCGGCCTGATCCAGAAAGGACCCAAATTCATCTTCGTTCACTCTTTTGGTTGCAATAAGCAGCCAGCGGATAGGAATTTTATCGGTTTTGGGTAGTAAAATCAAAGCCATTTGATTTTCAAATAACGGCTGCAGCTCGCCCATTTTAAGGTCAGCCTGATTAAAAAACCGCTCTAAATCTTGGTTGAAAGAAGTTAGAGGGGGCCAGTCGTATTGACTTTCTTTAAGCGAATTTGCCAAATTAGCCAAGAGAGACTGATTAAAATAAATTGTAGAGACTGTTTGGGTCGGAATCAGAGCCTGGTAGGGATTAACGGGCCGGGTCAAAAAGAAAAAAGCGATAAAGCTGCTTTCAATTATTATTAAAATTAACAGGAACCAGATCTTGAAATGGGCTTTCCGTTTATAGCTAGCTGGGACCGAGCCATTTTGAATGGAATTTGATGGTTTTGGCATCGGCTGATTTTTTTGACCAGTTGCCTTTTTTATTCTGATAGGAATTTGCATACCAGGTAGTAGAACTTCGATTAATTATTTTAATTTCAAATCTAATTAATAATTTTAAACAAATTGCTGAGTTTTTAGAAAAAATTTCTTTGCCAGGCG
>Ga0315288_10001980_pt1 | contig 26548 bp, 25 predicted proteins | sample YL17G11_20_MG_FD_203454 | JGI IMG/M metagenome (GOLD analysis project Ga0315288, IMG submission 203454) | Sediment microbial communities from Yellowstone Lake, YNP, Wyoming, USA - YL17G11_20 | ecosystem: Environmental > Aquatic > Freshwater > Lake > Sediment | place: USA: Wyoming | collected... | reverse complement strand
CGAGTACACGCAGCTGCTCTACATTCCGGCGAAGGCGCCGTTCGATCTGTGGAACCGCGACAAGCGTGGCGGTGTGAAACTCTACGTCAAGCGCGTCTTCATCATGGACGACGCGGAGGCGCTGATGCCGGTGTACCTGCGCTTCGTCAAAGGGGTGATCGACAGCGCCGACCTGCCGCTCAACGTCAGCCGCGAGCTGCTGCAGGAAAGCCGCGACGTGAAAGGCATCCGAGAGGGCTCGACCAAGCGTGTGCTGTCGATGCTCGAAGATCTGGCCGAGAACCAGAAGGACAAGTATGTCGCCTTCTGGAAGGATTTCGGCCCGGTGCTCAAGGAGGGCGTCGGCGAGGACCATCAGAACCAGGAGCGGCTTGCCAAGCTGCTTCGCTTCGCGTCGACGCAGGCCGACGAGGGCGTGTCCTTTGCTGACTACGTGGCCCGCTTGAAGGAAGGCCAGGATCCGGTCTACTACATCACCGCCGATACGCTCGTTGCGGCCAAGGCCAGCCCGCAGCTCGAGATCTTCCGCAAGAAGGGTATCGAGGTGCTGCTGCTCGCCGACCGCGTCGACGAGTGGATGCTGAGTCACCTTTACGAGTTCGAGGGGCACCCGCTGCAGAGTGTGGCCAAGGGCAGTGTCGACCTGGGCAAGCTGCAGGACGAAGCCGAGAAGAAGGAAGCCGAAGCAGCCGCGACGGCATTTGCGCCAATTCAGGAGAAGTTGAAGGCGGCGCTGAAGGAGCGCGCGAAGGACGTGCGCGTGACAACGCGCCTGGTCGATTCTCCGGCCTGCATCGTGGTCGAGGAGGGTGACATGAGCGCACACCTGGCGCGGCTGCTGAAGCAGGCGGGCCAGCAGGCGCCAAAGTCGCTGCCCATCCTCGAGGTCAATGCCGAGCACGCACTGGTCAAGCGGCTCGAACGCGACGCGGTGCATTTCGACGATCTCGCGCACCTGCTGTTCGACCAGGCGTGGCTGGCCGAGGGTGGCCACCTCGACAACCCGGCGGAGCATGTGCAACGGGTGACGCGACTGCTGACGGCCTGATCAGCTACGCGAGCAACGGTGGTTCGTCCATCGCCTCGACCTGCTCGCGCAGTTGCGCGGCCTGTTGTGACCAGTAAGCCCCGCTGCCGAACCACGGGAAGGCCGCGGGGAAGGCTGGGTCGGTCCAGCGCTCGGCGAGCCACGCGCTGTGGTGGATCATGCGCAGCGTGCGCAGCGGCTCCATGAGCGCCAGTTCGCGCTCATCGAACGGGCGAAACACGCGGTAGCCGGCGAGCAATTGCGACAGTTGCGCGCGCATCGAATCGGCGTCGCCCGACAGCAGCATCCACAGGTCCTGCACGGCGGGGCCGTTGCAGGCATCATCGAGGTCAACGACATGTGGGCCGGCGTCTCGCCACATGATGTTGCCCGGATGGAAGTCCCCGTGCAGCCGCAAGCGTGGCACCTGCGCATGTGTTGCGAAGGCGCGGTCGACGCGCGCCAGCGCGGCATCGCACCACCTGCTCCAGGCCGACAGTTCCGTGTCGGGCACAAAGTCGCCGTCGAGCAGGCGTTGCCGAGCGGCGTGGCCGAAGCTGTGCGGGTCGATCGTGCGACGGTGTGCGAATGGCCGCCGCGCGCCTACGGCATGCAGGCGACCGAGAAAGCGGCCGAGCCATTGCAGCGCCGCCGGATCTTCGAGCTCGGGTGCACGGCCAGCGTGGCGGTCGCTGACTGCGACGCGATGGATGTTTGCGCCGTCGCGCCAGCGGGCCAGTGTCGGGGGTTCGCCGAGCAGCTCGATGCCGTCGATGTCGGGTGCGGCAGACAGTGCGCGCGGCGCGACCACCGGCACATCGTCGGCAGCGAGTTCGCGAGCGAAATCGTGCTCTTCGAGGATCTGAGCATCGCTCCACCGCCGAGGCCGATAGAACTTGGCCACCACCACGTCACCATCCTCCAGGAAGACCTGGAACACGCGGTTTTCATACGAGTTGAGCTGCAGCAGGCGCCCGTCGCCGCGCAGGCCCAACGCGTCGAGCGTGCGTAGCACACGGACAGGGTCAAGATCGGCGTAGCCCGGGAGCGGCGCGGCGGTGTTCATGCGCGCATGGTAGGCGCGCGCTACGGCTTAGTGGTGGGTACCGGTGCCGGGATAGCGCGGCTCGGACTCGACGACCACGCCCGACAGGTCATCGGGTAGGTTGTCACCGTAGGCCGAGGCTTGCGGCGGCGGCGCGCCAGCGTCCTGGCGGGACGGCGGGAACTCGCCTGTCGAACTCGCATCGAGGCGGTTGTCGGGAGCGAAAAACGAATCCTGGAAGACGCTTGAGTCTTGCCAAAGCGCATTGCGTTCGCGTCGTCGCGACGAGCCTTCGCGGACACCCTCGTCACGCGAGCGCGGCCGGCTCGGTGCCGGCTGGGGTCCACGCGACGAGGCTGCGCTTTGCGGCACCAGCAGTTGCAGTTCGGCCACCGATGGCAGGTGGTCGACCGGGCAGCGCAGATAGCGCACACGGCACGCGCCGAGTACCGACTGCTTGATTTGCAGGACCCGGCGCGAATTGCCGCGGTCGGTATCCAGGTCGATGGCGGCGAGCACGCGGCCGTTGGCGCTGCAGATCGCAAAAGTCACATGGATCGAGCCCAGCAACTCGTACCAGAAGCGAACGTCCTGCGGATCGTTGGGCTGGCAAAAACGTACCAGCGGTAACTTGGACAACACGATATGGTGTGGCAGAGCTTCACGCAGCTGTCGATAGACGCGGCGCTCGTCCGTCGAGAACACCGGCCGTGGCGCCAGCGACCACTCGGTTGGCAGCGGCCTGACTTGCGGTTTGCGATCACGCGCGATGCGCCACGCCACTGCGCCGATGAGCGCGATCAGCAGCACGACCAGCGCAACGATCCACGGCAGCAGAGGTTCCATGACAGGGCCAGTTTGAACGCCGCCTTGCGCACTGCGCTAGGGCGACATTTGGTTGCAATCAACGGCATATTAACCGCTGACGTGGCGCAGTTAACCCCCGAAGCCGGGGTCCCCGCCGCATCGAGTCTGCTGGCGGCGGGCCGGGTTCGTGAGGAATTACTCGCTGGCGACGTCGCCAGCGCGCGCAACGCCGTTCTTGACCTCGTCGATGGTGTCGAGCAGGCCATCAACCAGCCGCGTGTGCCGTTTGAAGCGGTAATCGAGTTCCGCCGCGTGGCCCTCGACCATGGCATCCACGTGCGACATCAGATCGTCGGGGGGTAGCCGCAGTCTGGCTTGTGATTCCCCGCCCTCTCGCTCGACGCTGGCGCCGGCCTTGCGCACGATGCGCAGCATCGCTGCGTTCTCGCTCAAGGTATAGATCACCAGGGTTTCGATGTGGCGGTTGCGCGCATGCAGCACCGCATGGTCGAACAGCCGACCGCCGTACCCGCGGCCACGCACCTTGGGCAGCACTGAGACGCCGAATTCTGCCTCGGCTCGTAGCCCCGGCGCCCGCGGCGGCAGGATCGCCAGGTGCGCCATGCCCACCAGTTCGAGGCGGCGATTGAAGACGCCAAAGACCTCGTCATGTTGGAAATCGATGGTGTCGGCGTAGTGCGCCAATTGAGCATCCGACGCCGCATAGCCGAAACGCAGATAACGGTCGGCCTCGGGCAGAGCCAGAAGATGGGTCAGGATGCGTGGGCGATGCCGATCCGACAGGGAACGGATCGGCACCCAGCGGAAGGCCGGTGCCGCGGCGCCACCAGAAGGCGGCCGGTCATGGCGGTCGGCTCTGCTGGTCAGGGCCGAGCCATTGAGAAAATCGCCAGCAAATCCCATTGCGTTCTCCGGGTGACCCCCGACCGCCAAAGGGCGACTAGGGGTTTTCCCGCATCCTACTGGACTGAATTGGAGCACGGACTCCAGCGCTTGGCGGCTGTTGCACTCCGGAGATTGGGGTGTGGGGCAAGTTCGGATATACTTTTCGGCTTTCCCGTCAGCGGCGGGGAGCGCCATGGTTAACGGTTCGGGTGTCTTTGGACGCTGGGACCATCGCCCGAGAGGCCGCAGTTTGAACAAGCGGTACCGAGGGCGTCAACCCGGCCGAACAGCCGCGAAATGGCCGTGGCGGCAGGCAATGCCGACCCGGCCAACTACCGAAAGACCCTCATGAAGACCTTCAGTGCCAAGCCGGCCGAAGTGAAGCACGAGTGGTTCGTGATTGACGCCACCGACAAGGTGCTCGGACGTGTTGCCAGCGAAGTGGCACTCCGTTTGCGCGGCAAGCACAAAGCCATTTACACGCCTCACGTCGATACCGGTGATTTCATCGTCGTGGTGAATGCAGAAAAGATTCGCGTCACTGGCAACAAGGCCAATGACAAGGTGTACTACCGCCATTCGGGCTACCCGGGCGGCATCTACGCCACCAAGTTCAAGGACATGCAAGCCAAGCATCCGGGGCGCGCTCTGGAAAAGGCGGTCAAGGGCATGCTGCCCAAGGGTCCGCTTGGCTACGCGATGGTAAAGAAGCTGAAGGTGTACGCAGGTGCCACGCATCCGCACACCGCCCAGCAGCCCCGTGTGCTGGAAATCTAAGGAGCGGTGATGATCGGCAATTGGAACTACGGCACGGGCCGCCGCAAATCGTCGGTGGCCCGCGTGTTCATCAAGAAGGGCACAGGTCAGATCGTGGTCAACGGCAAGGCGGTCGGCGAGTATTTCGGCCGCCAAACCTCGATCATGGTCGTCAAGCAGCCGTTGCTGCTGACCAACAACGGCGAGGCCTTTGACATCAAGGTGAATGTCGAAGGCGGTGGCGAATCGGGCCAGGCGGGTGCGGTGCGCCACGGCATCACCCGCGCGCTGATCGACTATGACGCGGCATTGAAGCCCAGCCTGAGTCAGGCCGGTTTCGTGACCCGCGATGCCCGAGAGGTGGAGCGCAAGAAGGTCGGCCTGCACGGCGCGCGGCGCCGCAAGCAGTTCAGCAAGCGCTGAACGTTTCGCAACACGCCAGACACGCACGAGGCCGCAATACTGCGGCCTTGTTCGTTTGCAGACCCCCGTCATGCGTTGGAAGCTGTTTCGCCGCCGGCTGTCGATCAGTGCGCCGCGCATGATCGTGCGCAGTCACCTGCCTTGGCCGTTGCGCTGGGCGGTGCTGGCGCTGGCGTTCGGCTTCTCCGCCGCGCTGGCGTTGTGGGCGTTCGAATTGGGCAAGGACATTGCGGGGCTGGACCGCGGGGCAAAGGAAGAGCTGGTGCAATTGCGCGCCGAGGTGCAGCGCCTGCGCGACGAGCGCGAGCACACACAGTCGATCGCCAACACGGCCGACAGCCTGCTGAAAACCGAGCGAGCGACGCAGGACAAGCTGACGCAGCAGTTGCGCCAGGCCGAGGCCGAGGTCCTGGCACTCAAGGGTGACCTGGGCTTCTTCGAGCGTCTGTTGCCCGCCTCCGCGGCGGGCTTGGCGATACGTGCATTGCAGGCCGAGTTGGTGCAGCCGGGTCAATTACGTTACCAGTTGCTGATCATGCAAAGCGGCAAGGCACCCATCGAATTCAATGGCCGTTACGAGTTGCAGGTGGCCGGCACGCTCGACGGCAAGCCCTGGGCACTCGCTCTGCCGGGCGGGCCTCGACCCATCTCGGTGCGCCAATATGCGCGCGTCGAAGGCCGCCTCGATCATCCGATGGCTGCCGTGGTAAAAACCGTGCAGGTTCGGGTGATCGATAATCAAGGCGGTGTGCGCGCCGCCCAGACCGTGAAACTCTGAAAGGGAACGCCATGTGGGCCTTCTTCAAGAAGCAACCGCCGATCCGCAGTCTGATCGGTGAAGGCACGGTGGTGCATGGAGAGGTGCGTTTTGCAGACGGACTGCGCATCGACGGCGAGGTCCATGGCGACATCCTGGCCGTCGGCGACGCGCGCAACATCCTGGTCATCAGCGAAAAAGCCCGGGTTCTCGGCAGGGTCAACGCCGGCCATGTGATCATCAACGGGGCGGTCACCGGCCCGGTGCAGTCCGACGAATTACTGGAATTGCAGCCCAAGGCTAGGATTACCGGCGATGTTCGCTACGAGTCGCTGGAAATGCACCAGGGCGCGGCAATCGACGGCGAGTTGCGCACCTTGAAGACAGCCGACGATCGGCCGACACTCAAGCTCGCCGCCTCAAGCAGACTCTGACTCAGGATCAAGGAACCAACACCATGAATGCGATTGCTCAATCCTTGGCCGCCGATACCGACACCCTGCCGGTGCCGCTGGTCTTCACCGACAGTGCCGCCGACAAGGTCAAGCAACTGGTCGAGGAGGAGGGCAACCCGGACCTGAAGCTGCGCGTCTTCGTGCAGGGCGGCGGCTGCTCGGGCTTCCAGTACGGTTTCACCTTCGACGAGGTGGTCAACGAGGATGACACGCCGATGACCAAGAACGGCGTCACGCTGCTGATCGACGCGATGAGCCTGCAATATCTGATGGGCGCCGAGATCGACTACAAGGAAGATCTGCAAGGCGCTCAGTTCGTGATCAAGAACCCGAACGCGACTTCCACCTGCGGGTGCGGCTCGAGTTTCTCAGCCTGATCCGTCGCTGCCTCAGCCAAAGCCGCCCGCCGGGCGGCTTTGTTGTCTATGCCGGGTACAGCGCGCCGAGCACCCGCGATCCGCGGGCGCCTGTCACGGCCACGATGTTTCCGGCCCTGCGCTCGACCAGACGCTGTGCCAGCCACGCAAAGGCCGCGCCTTCGACTTGATCGACGGGCAGTCCGTAGGCCGCGGTTGTGTTCACGCGCAGCGCCGGCATTTGCGTCTCCAGTCCGTGCATCAGGTGCGCGTTGTGCGCCCCCCCGCCACAGGCGAGCAACAGCGACGTGCCACGCGCGTGGCGCTGCAAGTCATGGACGATGCTGCCCACCGTCAATGCTGCCAGCGTCGCCTGCACATCCGCTGGCGCGGCGGGCGCCGCATGCCGCGCCAGAACGGTGTCCAGCCAGGCCAGGTTGAACAGGTCACGACCGGTGCTCTTCGGTGGCGCCCGGCCGAAATAGGGCTCGGCCCTGAATGCGGCCAGCAACGCGGGAATGATCTGACCACTTGCGGCCCAGTGGCCACCGTCGTCGAAGGGTTGGCCTCGGTGACGTTGGCACCAAGCGTCGAGCAAGGCATTGGCCGGGCCGCAATCGAAGCCAAGCACGCTGCCGTCGGCGCCAAGCACGGTCAAGTTGGCGATGCCGCCCAGGTTGAGTACCGCGCGCGACTCACCGGGTGCGGCGAACAGCGCCGCGTGAAACCCCGGGGCCAGCGGCGCTCCCTGGCCGCCAGCGGCCACGTCACGGCGGCGCAGGTCGCAAACGACGTCAATTCCGGTGAGTTCGGCCAGCAATGCACCGTTGAGAAGTTGCGTGGTGAACCCGGTGCCGTCGAACTCGCCCGGCCGGTGGCGCACGGTCTGGCCATGAGCGCCGAGGGCACGCACCTCACGGGCCTCGATCGTGCTGTGTCGCAGCAATGCGTGGACCACCTCGGCATAGCTGCGGGCGACCGCGTTGGCCGCGAGCTCGGCACGCCGCAGCTCGTCGTCGCCGGGCGTGTTCAGCGCCAACAACTCGTCACGCAGCCAAGCAGGAAACGGCTGGTGCTGGTGTGCTCGCAGCGTGATCGGCGGACCTTGTGCGGACCCGAAGTCGATCAGCACACCATCGACGCCGTCGAGCGAGGTGCCCGACATCAGGCCGATGTACAGCGCCATCCGACGCGGTGGCTCATTCGCCGCGACCGCGCGCGCCGAGCAGTGTCTCGGCCACAGCGAGCTTGACCTGTAGCGTCTGCGCCAGTTCTGTGAACTCGGCCTTCGCCGTCGGTGCGATGGCCACCGCTTCGCTTGCCTTGGCGACGCGCAGCGGGTCCTGGTGCTGGCCGTTGACGCGAAACTCGAAGTGCAGGTGCGGACCGGTTGACCAGCCGGTCGTGCCGACGGCACCGATGCGCTGGCCCTGCTCGATGCGCTGGCCCTTGTTGACGTCGATGCGCGAGAGGTGCGCATACAGCGTCGACCGCTCGTTGTTGTGCTTGACCTGGACCACGTTGCCATAGCCGTTCTGCTGGCCAGCGAACTCGACCACGCCGTCGCCGACGGTGCGCACCGGGGTGCCGGTCGGCGCGGCGTAGTCGACGCCCAGGTGGGCGCGCCACTTCTGCAGCAGCGGGTGGAAGCGCATCGCGAAACCCGAGCTTAGGCGTGAGAACTCCATCGGGCTGGCCAGGAACGCGCGCTTCTTGCTCTGACCCGAGTGGTCGAAATACGCGCCGCGGCCATCGGCATTGCGATACCACACCGCCTGATGGGTCTTGCCGCCATTGACGAATTCGGCCGCCAGCACGCGACCGGTACCCTGGTTCCATGGCACCGGCTCACCGTCGGCGGTGAGCGTTTCGTAGACGACGCAGAACGTGTCGCCGCGCCGCAGCTCGCGGTGCATGTCGATATCGGCGGCAAAGATCTCGGCCATTTGCACCGCGATGGCCTCGGGAATGCGGGCTTCGTCGCTGGCCGCGAACAAGGAACTGCGGATCGTGCCACTGGCCAGCCGCGTCTGCGACTGCAAAGGCAGCAATTGCTCAACCGCTTGCCAGGTCCCCTGGGCGTCGCGCGTCACCGCCAGGCGCAAGAAATGGGTCGCCTGCTGGTCGCCGCGCGGGACCGGCGAGCGGGCAATGAGGCTCTTCAGCCGCCCGTCTTCTCCAGCGCTCACCTGCACCATGCGGCCGCCGCGGCCCTCGAACAGGCGCCGGGCGGCAGCATCGCTGCGCAGGAAGTTCAGCGCCGAGGTATCGGTCACGCCAAGGCGCTCGAGCAGCGTGCCGGCGGTGTCGCCCGCACGCGTGACCTCGGCGCGGTTCAAGTCCAACGCATGGCCCGCCAGCGCTTCGAGCTGCGGCGCGAAGGCCTCGGGCTGGATGTCCTCACTGACCCAACGCTGCGGCAGCGCAGCAGCATCGGGGGCCAGCGGTGCGATCGCGAATGCGGCTGCGGCGCAGCCCACCAGCAGGGCCACGCTGGTCGCGACAATGCCGCGCCGGTGGGCGGCGGCAAAGGCTTGTGCGTCAGTCGCGGCTTGCGCCAGGTTAAGCAAGAGTGTCACGTGTTTCGAAGGGGGCTTGGTGGCTCACTGCTGGCCAGCGCCGCTGCGCAAGTGCTGGCGCTGGCGGGTCTGCCAGTTGCCTGCCCGACATAAGATCGGTCGTTGGCGGCCGCGGATTCGGTGTCTGCTGCAGCGGCCGATGGCCGACTGCAGCGCAGTATAAACACCGAGCGCGGCCTTGGCGCTGTGAAAAACCCCCGGCCTACCTTGGACTCCATGTCAGCAATCGTGACCGCCGCGGCTCTGCCCGGCATGCCTCTGCACCCCATAACCGACGCCGTGAGCGCCGCGATGGCGATCAGCCTGCGCGGTTGTGACGAGTTGCTACCGCAGGCGGAGTGGCTGACCAAGCTGGCGCGCTCAGCCGCCACCGGCCAGCCCTTGCGCATCAAGCTCGGACTGGATCCGACCGCACCCGACCTGCACATCGGCCATACCGTGGTCCTGAACAAGATGCGACAGCTCCAGGATCTGGGGCACACCGTCATCTTCCTGATCGGCGACTTCACCTCGATGATTGGCGACCCTTCAGGCCGCAACGCCACCCGCCCACCGCTGACGCGCGAGCAGATCGAGGCCAACGCGCAGACCTACTTCAAGCAGGCCAGCCTGGTCCTCGACCCCGATCGCACCGAGATTCGCTACAACTCCGAATGGAGCGATCCGCTCGGCGCGCGCGGCATGGTCACGCTGGCTGCGAAGTACACCGTGGCGCGGATGATGGAGCGCGACGACTTTGCCAAGCGCTTTGCCGACGGCGCCCCGATCAGCGTGCACGAGTTCCTCTACCCGTTGATGCAGGGCTACGACTCGGTGGCCCTGAGGAGCGATCTCGAGCTCGGCGGGACCGACCAGAAATTCAACCTGCTGATGGGGCGCCATCTGCAAAGTGAGTCGGGTCAGGAGCCCCAGTGCATCCTGACCATGCCATTGCTCGAAGGGCTGGACGGCGTCGAGAAGATGTCGAAGTCGAAGAACAACTACGTCGCGATCACCGAGCCGGCGAACGCCATGTTCGCCAAGCTGCTGTCCATCAACGACGAGTTGATGTGGAAGTACTTCGATCTGCTGTCGTTTCGCCCGGAAAGCGAACTTGCCGCATTGAAGCGCGAGGTCGAGGCGGGCCGCAATCCGAAGGACGCCAAGGTCATGCTGGCCAAGGAGATCACGGCGCGCTTTCACAGCGCGGCGGCGGCCGACGCGGCCGAGCAGGACTTCATGAACCGTGCTCGCGGCGGCGTGCCGGACAAGATCGACGAGGTCGTGCTCACCGGTGCGCCATTGGCGATCGGCACGCTGCTCAAGCAGGCGGGCCTGGCGCCGTCCACCAGTGAAGCGCTGCGCCTGGTCGAGCAGGGCGGGGTTCGCGTCGACGGTGCGATGATCGGCGACAAGAGCCTGAAGATCGGCGCCGGCACGTTCGTCGTGCAGATCGGCAAGCGCAAGTTCGCTCGCATCGTATTGTCCTGACCCGCCTTTCCCGGCTCCGCCAATGCAAGTCAGCGCCTACTTGAAGCTGTCGATCGCGGTTGCGGTGGCGACGATCACGCTGAAGACCGGCGCCTGGTGGTTGACGGATTCGGTCAGCCTGCTGTCCGATGCGATGGAATCGGTGGTCAATCTGGCCGGGGCGATGTTCGCGCTGGCGATGGTGACCATCGCGGCGCGCCCGCCCGACGACGATCACCCGCTTGGTCACCACAAGGCCGAGTACTTCTCCAGCGGTTTCGAGGGCGTGCTGATCTTTGCCGCAGCGCTGGCCATCGTCTGGGCCGCGGCGAGCCGGCTGTGGTCGCCGCAGCCGCTGGGCAGCCTGGGCATCGGCCTGACGCTGTCAGTGGTCAGTTCGGCCATGAACGGCGCGCTGGCCTGGAGCATGCTGAAGAAGGCCAGAGAGCACCGCTCGATGGCGCTCGAGGCCGATGCGCGGCACCTGTTCACCGATGTCTGGACGTCGGTCGGCGTGGTCCTCGGACTGCTCGGCGTGGCGGCCACTGGCTGGCTCTGGCTCGACCCAGTGATCGCGATCGCCGTCGCCGGCAACGTGGCGCGCGAGGGTTTCTCACTGGTGCGCCGCTCGGCCGACGGTTTGATGGACCGCGCCGTCGAGCCCGAAGTGATCGAGCAGATCGACGCCGTGCTGGCCAGCTTCGTGCACCCGAGGACCTTGCGCTTCGACCATGTCACGACGCGCCGGGCCGGCCAGCGCCGCTTCGTCGACCTGCACATGCACATGCCACCGGGCTGGACGCTGCAGCGTGCGGCAGCCGTTCGCACCTCTGTCGAACAGGCGCTGATGAGCGAGGTGCCGGGTCTGCGGGCGACCATCCAGCTGCTGCCGATGGACGTCGAAGCGCATTTCGACGATCCAAAGGACTTGATTTGATCGGTCTGGTACAGCGCGTGCGGCAGGCGCGCGTCGAGGTGGATGGCCAGACCATCGGTGCCATCGACCAGGGCCTGCTGGTGTTCGTTTGTGCCGAGCCGCACGACGAGCCAGCGCATGCCGACCGGCTCGTGGCCAAGCTGCTGAAACTGCGCGTCTTCGCCGACCCGGCCGGCAAGATGAACCTCAGCGTGCAGGACGTGGCGGGGGGGCTGTTGATTGTTTCGCAGTTCACGCTGGCCGCCGACACCCGCAGCGGCAACCGGCCGGGCTTCTCCGGTGCGGCGCCGTCCGCGCTCGGCCGCGCGCTCTACGAGCGCGTGCTGGCGCTGGCGCTCGCGGCGCACCCGAACGTCGCAGCCGGCGAGTTCGGCGCCGACATGCAGGTGCACCTGGTCAACGACGGGCCGGTGACGATTCCGCTGCGGGTGTGATCACCTCAGGCATTCGTCGAGGATATCGAGCGCCGCATCCATCTGCGCGATGGTGGTGATCAGCGGCGGCGTCAGCGTCAGCGTGTTGCCCATCGTGGTCTTGAACGACAGGCCGCGCGAGAGCGCGCGGTAGAGCACCTGCTCAGCGAGGTCGGCGGCGGGTGTCTTGGCGGCGCGGTCGGTGACCAGCTCGATGCCGAGCAGCAGGCCGCGGCCGCGCACGTCGCCGATCACGGCGTGCCGCTGCTTCATCCCTTGCAGTCGCGCCAGCGCATGCGCGCCGACCCGCGCGGCGTTTTCGACCAGACCCTCGCGCTCGATGAGTTCGAGTGTGGCCAGCGCCGCACGTGCCGTCACCGGGTTCTTCTCGTGCGTGTAATGGCCGAAGGCATAGGCGCCCGCAACGTTGAGGTCGTCGCGGGCCAGACAGGCGGCGATCGGCAGCACGCCACCACCGAGCGCCTTGCCCAGCACCACGATGTCGGGCACGGCACCGTCATGTTCGGCGGCAAAGAAGCGGCCGGTCTTGCCCAGGCCGGTCGGGATCTCGTCGAAGATCAGCAGCGTGCCGTGGGCGTTGCAGGCCTCGCGTACCGACTGCCAGTAGCCCGGCGGCGGGATGAAGGGCACCGCGCGCGCCGGTTCGGCGACCACCGCGGCGACATCGCCCTCACGTTCGAGCACGTACTTGACCATCGCGGCGCAAGCCAGGCGGCATTGCTCCAGGCGTGGCTGGCCATGCTCGTCAACCGGGTGGCCGTAGGCACAGCGATAGCAACCGAACGGCGCGACATGCTCGCTGCCCGGCAGCAGCGGCCCGACCGCCGAGCCGTGCCGGAACAGCGACTCGCCGCCGACGCTGGACGCGCCGAAGCCGGCGCCGTGAAACGAGTCCCAGAAGCTCAGTGTCTTGAAGCGCCCGGTGGCGGCCCGCGCGAGCTTGATCGCTACCTCGATCGCGTCCGTGCCGCCGGGCGTGAACAGCACCCGCCCCGCCTGCCCGGTGAGCCGCCGGAACTGCGCCGACAGCGCCTCGGCCAGCTCGACCGCGCGATCGCTGGCGAAGCGCCGAGGCGCGAAGCTCAGTTCGTCGAGCTGGGCCTTGATCGCCGCGATCACATGCGGGTGGGCGTAGCCGACATGGTGCACGTTGTTGCCATGAAAATCCATGTAGCGCCGGCCGGCCATGTCCTCGATGTAGAGGCCCTCGGCGCGGCGGATCGCCGACAGGCATGGCGTCGACACCGACTGGTGCAGGAACGCAGTGCTGTCGCGCGCCAACAGGGCTCGCGTCGGCTCGTCCAGGTGGTCGCGCTGCCACGCCGCGCGGCGTGGCGTGTGGTTGACGTCGCCTTCGCTCTGCGATGGTGTGGCGGGCGTGGTCATGGCAATGGCGTTTTCAGCGCGATTCGGTGCGGCGCAGGTGCAGTACCGGCCATTGGCGCCGGCCGGCCTCGGCAGCCAGCCGCTCGTCGGGGTTCAGCGCCACTGGGTGGCACACCGCGGCCAGCAACGGAAGGTCGTTGATCGAGTCGCTGTAGAAGGTGGTCTCGCAGGCATCCCACTCGATGCCCCGCTGTGCCAGCCAGGCGCGCAAGCGGGAGACCTTGCCTTCGCGCATGTTCAGCGTGCCGAGCGTGCGCCCGGTGAAGTTGCCGTCGCCGTCGGTGTCGCATTCGGTGGCGATCAAGTGCTCGATGCCGAGATGGGCGGCGGTGAGCTCGGTGATGTAGCGGTTGGTGGCTGTGGTCAACACCAGCAGGTCAGACGCGTCGCGGTGGCGCTGCACCAGCGCCCGGGCTGCCGGCGTGATGCGTGGCGCGATGACCTGATCGAGGAACTCGCATCGCAGCGGCTCCCAGGCTGCACGCGGGCGCATCGCCAGCGTCGACACATAGAATTCGCAGAATACCTGCGTGCTGACGCTGCCGGCACGGTAGTCGCGCTCCATCTGCGCATTGCGGGCCCCGAAGGTCGCGCGCTCGAGCATGCCGCGCTCGATCAGGAAGTCACACCACAGCGCGTCGCTGTCGCCATCGAGCAGCGTGTGGTCGAGGTCGAACAGCGCGACTCGGGTCACGTCATGGCTGACGAAGGTGCCAGGCCTTGGGTCGCGTGAAGGTCTGGATGCCGTGGGTCGACAGCGTCAGGCCGATGCCCGAATCGCCGTGGCCCGACCACGGCAGGCGCGGGCTGACGCGGTCGCAGCAGTTCCAGTAGACACTGCCGGCGTTGACGCGGGCGAGCAGTGCGCGGGCCCGTGCTTCATCGCGCGTGAAGACACCGGCCGTCAGGCCGTAGCGGGTGTCGTTCATCAGCGCGACGGCTTCGTCATCACCGACGACCTTCTGGATGCCGATGATCGGGCCGAAGCTCTCTTCGCGCATCAGCTCCATCGAATGGTTCACGTTGCTGAAGACGGTTGGTGCGAACCAGTTGCCAGGCCCCTGCAGCCGATGGCCACCACACAGCAGCGTCGCCCCCTTGGCTCGAGCATCGGCGACCTGCGCCTCCAGAACGCCCAGCTGCGGCGCGCGCGCAATCGCGCCGATGTAGGTCGCGGCGTGCATCGGGTCGCCGACCTTGAAGCCGGCCACCGCGGCCAGGAAGTGTTCGACGAAGGCGTCGTGCAGGCTTTCGTGCACGTAGATCCGCTCGACCGAGCAGCAACTCTGGCCGGTGTTGTACATCGCACCGTCCGCCAGGCTCTCGGCCGCCACTTTCGGGTCGGCGTCGGCGCGGACATAGGTCGGATCCTTGCCGCCGAGCTCGAGTTGCAGTTTCACCAGGCGCGGCGCCAGCGCCTGCGCGATGCGCACGCCCGTCGCATGGCTGCCAGTGAAGAACAGCCCGTCGAGGCGCTGGTCGAGCAGCGCGCTGCCGACATCGCCGGCGCCGACGACGGCCTGCATCGCGCCGGCCGGAACACCCGCGGCGTGCAGCAGCCGCGTGATGTGCAGCCCCGTCAGCGACGCGTACTCCGAGGGCTTGTACAGCACGGCGTTGCCGGTCAGCAGCGCTGGCACGATGACGTTGCAGCCGACGAAGTACGGGTAGTTCCAGGCCGAGATGTTGGCTACCACGCCGAGCGGGATGTGCGAGATCTGCTCGTGGATGCCGCCGTCGTCGAAGACATGCTCGACCTGCGTCGCGGCTTCCGCGTGTTCGACGAAGAAGTCGATGCGTGGCAACAGTCCGTTCAACTCGTTGCGAGACTGGCTGATCGGTTTGCCGACCTCCTGCGTCAGCGTGGCGGCCAGCGTCTCGAGCTCGGCCACCAGGCCGTTGCGAAAACGCTGGATCGCCGCCTTGCGATCCGCCATCGGCGTGGCGGCCCACGGCGGCTGTGCGGCTCGGGCCGTCTCGGCCTTGGCCGCGACGGAGGCCGGGCTGTCGGCCGCGATCTCGGCGATCTGTTGCCCGGAGGCCGGGTTGTGGATGACCAGCGTGGTGTTCATGGTTGGCGTGCGGCGCGTGCCGCGTCGAGAAAGTCGCGCAGGATCGGTGCATCGTCGAGCGTGGCCGGGTCCGCCGGGTCGTGGAACTCGGGGTGCCACTGCACCGCCGCCACAAAGCCGGGGCCGCGTCGGCGCACCGCCTCGATCATGCCGTCCTCGGGGCAGCGCGCCTCGACGACGAAGTCGGGTGCGAGGTCCTTGACGCCCTGGTGGTGGATGCTGTTCGCCGTGGCGCGTGTGACGCCCGGATAGAGCTGGGCCAGCCGCGTGCCGGGCACGAACTCGACCGCGTGGAAATGACGCTCATAGCGGCCGATTTCGCGATGCGCCCGCGCCTCGGGCCGCTGGGTCGGGATGTCCTGCAACAGCGTGCCGCCGTGCATCACGTTGAGCAACTGCAACCCGCGGCAGATGCCGAAAACCGGTTTGCCGGCGCGCACGAAGGCGTCGATCAGCTCGATCTCGTAGCGGTCGCGCACGCGGTCACCCAGCCAGTCGGCATGCAGCGCGGTTTCGCCGTAGCTCTCCGGCGCGACGTCATTGCCGCCTTGCAGCACCAGTCCGTCGAGCGCGGTGGCGTAGTCGTCGAGATTGAGGTCGGTGCGCGTAACGATGCTGTCGGCCGTCACGGCCGGGATCATCACGGCCATCGCGTGCCCCGAAAGCACCCAGTGCGCGACCGATTGCTCCAGATAGTGCAGCGTCTTCGTGAACACGCCGCCCACGTTGACGCCCGGCGTGCCGGGGTGGTAGATGCGTGCCGATACGCCGATCAGCAAAGGCCTCGAGTCCATCGTCGTCACATCGCCTGCAGGAAGAACCGTTCGTAGTCGGCCGGCGTGGCGGGCCGCGGGTTGGTCTGGCCGGTGAAGTCCGCGGCTGCGAGCGGCGTCAGCAGCGGCAGGTGTGCGTTCGTGACGCCGCGTGCCGCCAAGCCACCGCGGATCCCGACCTGCGTCTTCAGGTCGCGCAGCCACGGCACAAACGCGGCGCCGCCGCCAGCGACGCCGGCGGCGTGGGACAGCTCGTCGAACTTCTGCGGCACCGCCTCGAAGTTCCAGGCCAGCACCGTGTCGATCATCAGCGCATTGGCCAGGCCATGGTGCAGGTCGCAGACGGCGCCCAGCGCGTGCGCGCAGGCGTGCACCGAGCCGAGATCCTTCTGGAACGCGATCGCACCCATCATCGAGCTCATCAGCATGTCGGCGCGGGCGGCGAGGTTGCCCGGCTCGCGTACCGCGGTGGCCAGTGCACGTGCGCCGATGCGCAGGCCCTCCAGCGCGATGCCGTCGCACAACGGGTGGAAGGCCGGCGAGAGGTAGCTTTCGATGTTGTGCGTCAACGCGTCCATGCCGGTGGCGGCGGTCACGGCTGCAGGCAGCGCCAGCGTCAGCTCGGGGTCGGCGAACACCATGCGCGCGAGGATCTTCGGGCTGAACACGGTGCGCTTGTGATGCGTATCGTTTTCCGACACCACCGCCGAGCGGCCGACCTCGCTGCCGGTGCCCGCCGTGGTCGGCAGGGCCACGAACCATGGCAGGGGCTGCGTGATCGGCCGCACCTGTGGGTGATCCCACACGTACTCGAGCACATCGCCGTCGTGCACCGCCATCAGGCCGACCACCTTGGCCACGTCGAGCGCGGCGCCACCGCCGAAGCCGATCACGCAGTCGGCGCCATGCGCCTTGTAGGCGGCCGCGCCGGCCATCACCTGGGCACAGGTCGGGTTGCCGAACACGCCGTCGAAGACGGCGACATTCAGGCCACCCAGATGGCTCCTGAACTCGGCCATCACGGGCAGTGCGGCCAGCGCGCGGTCGGTGACGATCAACGGGCGCTGCAGGCCCTGCTCGCGCAGATGTTCGGCGACGAGCTTGCGCGCGCCGGCGCCGAAAGCGATCGGCGTGGGAAAGGAGAAACGTGTGATGGTCATGGCAGTCAGATGATCTCGAAGTAGCGCTTCAATTCCCAATCGGTCACCGCGTCCTGCCATTGTCGATGCTCCCATTCGCGCGTGGCGGCGAAATGATCGACAAAGGTGTCGCCGAGCCAGTCGCGGGCGATGTCGCTGGCGCGGAAATTCTTCGTCGTCTCGAGCAGCGATCGCGGCGCACGCGGGATGTTCTCTGCGCCCTGGTTGGTGCCGGTGATCGGCGGCGCAGTCAGCTTCAAGCCCTTCTCGACGCCATGCAGGCCGGCGGCGATCACCGCGGCCATCGCCAGATACGGGTTGACATCGGCGCCCGGGCAACGGGTTTCCAGGCGCGTGGCCTTCGGGCTGCCGGCGATGACACGAAAACTCGCGGTGCGGTTGTCCAGGCCCCAGGTCGGTTTGACCGGTGCCCAGAAACCGTCGACCAGGCGCTTGTAGCTGTTGACCGTCGGCCAGAACATCGGTGCGAACTCCATCAGGCAAGCCACCTGGCCGGCCAGGTAGCTCTCGAACAGCTTGCTCATCGAGCGCCTGCTCTTGGTGTCGAAGAACAGGTTCTTCTTGCCGTCGGACAAACTCTGGTGGATGTGGCCGCTGCAGCCCGGGTATTGCTGGCTCCACTTGGCCATGAAGCTGGGCATGATGCCGAAACGGTGGCCGATCTCCTTGGCGCCGGTCTTGAACAGGATCGCGCGGTCGGCGGCTGCCAGCGCCTCGCTGAAGGTGATTGCGACTTCGTAGACCCCCGGGCCGGTCTCGGTGTGCAGGCCTTCGATCGGGACGCCGAACGCGGCCATCTCGTCCATCAACGCGTTGAAGAACTCGCGGTTCTGGTTCATGCGCAGCAGCGAGTAGCCGAACATGCCGGGCGTCAGGTTGGTCGGGGCTACGCCCTTTTTCTCGGCCCAGGTGTGGGTGGTTTCGAGGAAGTTGAACCACTCGAACTCCATGCCGGCCATCGGCATGACGCCGAGCTTCTCGGCGCGGCGCAGCACGCGCTTCAAGATCTGCCGCGGGCACACCGGGTACGGCGTGCCGTCGGCATTGATGAACTCGCCGAGGAAGAACGGCACGCCGCCGTCCCACGGCACATGGCGCGCGGTGTCGAGGTCGATACGCGCCAGTGCATCGGGAAAACCGTGCTGCCACCCGGTGACCTGCGCATTGTCGTAGCACTGGTCGTGCGCGTCCCAGCCGAACACGACGTCGCAAAAGCCGAAACCGCTCTCGGCTGCGCCGAAGAACTTGTCGCGGTGCAGGTACTTGCCGCGCAGGATGCCGTCGATGTCGCTGCAGGCCACCTTGACCTTGACGGTGTTCGATGTCCGCACGGCGGCCAGCGCCGGGTGCTCCTTGCCGCTGTTGTTGGCCATGTCCACTCCTCAGTTGTCCATTGCGCCGCGGCGCCAACCCCGATGCATGAACCGGAACTCCGGCCAAGCAAACGCCGTAGGCGCTTCGGGGGTGGTTCACTTCATAGCGCCGGGGCGCCCGATGCGATGCCCATTTCCTTCAGAGTATCGGCCACCGCGCTGACGGCCTGGCGCATCTCGTTGCGCCCGATGGCGCCGATGCAGCCGACGCGAAAGGTCTCCACCTGCGTCAACTTGCCCGGGTAGAGGATGAAGCCGCGCGCCTTGCACGCGCTGTAGAAGTGCTTGAATTCGTAGCGCGCATCAGCGGGGGCGTGGAAGGTGACGATGATCGGCGCCTGCACCCCGGGCCGCAGAAATGGCTGGAAGCCCAATCCGGCCATGCCGTCGATCAGCGTGCGGCAGTTGTCGGTGTAGCGCGCCAAGCGCGCGGGCTGGCCGCCTTCCTCGACGAACTGCGTCACCGCCTCGGCCAGCGCCAGCATCACATGCGTCGGTGGTGTGAAGCGCCACTGCGTCGTCTTCTCCATGTAGACATGCTGGTCGTGCAGGTCCATCGCCAGCGACTGGCTGTTGCCGGCGCAACCGTCGACGATCGCCTTGCGCAGGAACACGAAGCCCATCCCAGGCACGCCTTCGAGGCACTTGCCGCTGGCGGCCACCAGCGCGTCGAAACGCACGATCCGCGCGTCGACCGGCAGCGCGCCGAAGGAGCTCATCGCATCGACGATCAGGCCCTTGCCGCGCTGCTCGCAGACGGCGGCCACGTCGGCCAGTGGGTTGTGCACGCCGGTACCGGTTTCGCAGTGGATCAGGATCACATGGGTGATCGATGGGTCGGCCCGCAGCCTGTCGTCAAGCGCCGCTGCCGATACCGGCTCGTCCTCGGCGAACGGCAGCACGCTGACGCGACGGCCCATCAACGTCGTCAACTTGGCCGCGCGCTTGCAATAGGCGCCGTTGTCGAGGACCAGCACATGGCCGTCGCGCGGCACCACCGTCGCCACAGCAGCCTCGACACTGAAGGTGCCGCTGCCTTGCAGGGGAACGACAACATGGCTGTCCAGGCCCTGCACGATGTCGAGCAAGCGTGAACGCAGGCTGGCCGTCACGGCATTGAAATCGGCGTCCCAAGAGCCCCAGTCCCTCAGCATCGCCAGCTTGGTGCGCAGCGTGGTGGTCAGGGGGCCGGGGGTGAGGAGGATCGGGTCGCGGTCCATGTCAGGGGGTCCTCGGTGCGCCCATGGAGCAGGGTCGCCGCTGGCACGGTAGCGCGCCGTTTCGCCAAGTGTCAACGGTATTTTGCCTATTGTTGACAATTTACTTTCCAGCCGGTCCAATCCGGGGCATGAATGCCGTGCCCCATCCGACGATCGCGATGCTGCAGACCAGCTCGCTGACATCGGTGGTGCAGCAGGAGATCGAGCGTCGCATCCTGCAGGGCGAGTTGGCGCCGGGCGCCAAGCTGATCGAGGCCGCGCTGGCCGAAGCCCTGGGCGTCTCGCGCGGCCCCGTGCGCGAGGCATTTCGCATGCTCGAAGAAGCGGGGCTGGTACGGCAGGAAAAAAACCGCGGCGTGTTCGTGCGCAGCATCCCGCTGGACGAGGCGATGGAGATCTTCGACCTGCGCGCGATGATGGACGAAGCCGTCGGCCGGCGCCTGGCCGATGTCATCACACCGGAGCAGTTGCGCCAGGTGCGGTCGATGGTGGAGGTCATGGAGAGGGCGGTCAAGGCCGGCGATGCCGACAGCTACCACCTGGCGAACCTCGACTTCCACGACAAGTTGGTCGCATTCAGCGGCAATCGCAAGCTGACCTCGATCTACCGCCGCCTGATCAACGAGCTGTCGCTGTTCCGGCGCATGAACCTGGTGGACTCGAAATTGATGCCGATCTCGGCCAGCGAGCACCGCGCCATCGTCAAGGCCATCGCCAGCGGCGACCCGGAAGCGGCGGGCCACGCCATGCGCCAGCATGTGATGGACAGCAAGGACCGCACGCTGCGCAACAACACGCCGCAGCCAGCCAAGGGCGCTGGTGCGACGCCGGCGGCCGCATCGAAAAGGGTGATCCATGCCTGAAGTGACCCACCCCCGTAGCGGCTTCGCCGCTCCCCCTCAAGGGGGCACTGACGGCGGACCGGCAGAGCCGGATCCGCGGCGGCCGCTTGGAAAGACACCGGTTCATGCGTCGAGGTTCGCGCGAAGCGCAGTGGAGCAACTGAAATGAATGTCGACGTGAACGGCCGCCGGTACGCGCTGCCGCGCCAACCCACGGTGGTGGTCTGCGTCGATGGCTGCGAGCCCGACTATCTGGCGCAGGCCGTCGCCGGTGGACACACGCCATGGTTGAAGCGCACCCTGGCGCATGGCACGGCGCTGGTCGCCGACTGTGTGGTGCCGAGCTTCACCAATCCGAACAACCTGTCGATCGTCACCGGTGCGCCGCCATCGGTGCATGGCATCTGCGGCAACTACCTGTATGACGTCGAGAGCGGCACCGAGGTCATGATGAACGACCCGAAGTGGCTGCGCGCGCCGACGATCCTGGCGGCGCTGGCGCGGGCCGGCAAGCGTTGCGCCGTCGTCACCGCCAAGGACAAGTTGCGCAAGCTGCTCGGCAAGGGCATGACCGGCATCTGCTTCTCCTCCGAGAAGGCCGACGTCGCGAGCGACGCCGAGAACGGCATCTCCGACCTGCTGGCGCTGGTCGGTCAGCCGCTGCCCGATGTCTACAGTGCGGCACTGTCGGAATTCGTGTTCGCGGCCGGCGTGCAGCTGATGCGAACCCGGCGGCCGGATGTGATGTACCTGTCCACCACCGACTACATCCAGCACAAGCATGCCCCGGGCATGCCGGGGGCGAACGCCTTCTATTCGATGATGGACGGCTACCTGGCCGCACTCGACGAGATGGGCTGCGTGATCGCGCTCACCGCCGACCACGGCATGAACCCCAAGACGAAGATGGACGGTACGCCCGACGTGATCTACCTGCAGGACCGGCTCGACGCCTGGTTGGGGGCTGGCACCGCACGGACGATCCTGCCGATCACCGACCCGTATGTCGTGCACCACGGTGCGCTGGGATCGTTTGCCACCGTCTACCTGCCGGCCGAAGCGCTGGGCGATGCCGCGGCATGTATTGCAGCACTTCCCGGCATCGAGCGCGTGCTGACGCGCGCGGAGGCTGCGGTGGCCTTCGAGTTGCCCGCCGACCGCATCGGCGACCTGGTGGTGGTGTCGGAGCGCTCGGTGGTCATCGGCACTGCGGCGGCCCGGCACGACCTGTCGGCGCTGGAAGTGCCGCTGCGCTCGCACGGTGGCGTCTCGGAGCAGCGCGTGCCGCTGATCCTGAACCGCCCGATCATCGGCCTGGAAGAGGGCCGGCGCTGGCGCAACTTCGACGCCTTCGACCTGGCGCTCAACCGTGCACAGTGAGTGACGGCTATGCGTATCGAAGCCCTCCGCCTGGCCGGCGAGAAAGTCGGCGCCGATCGCAGCGGCGATCGCGTGATCCGCGTGCACAACCCGTTCACGCGCGAGCTGGTCGGTACGGTGCCCAAGGCCACGCTCGACGAGGTGCGGCGCGCGTTCGACATCGCGAAGAAGTACAAGGCGCGCCTGTCGCGCTTCGAGCGCAGCAACATCCTGAACCAGGCCGCCGCGGCAGTGCGCGCACGCACGCCCGAGATCGCGGCGTTGATCTCGTCGGAGTCCGGCCTCGCGATGAAGGATGCCGCCTACGAGGCCGGCCGCGTCGCCGACGTGCTGATGTTCGGCGCCAACGAGTGTCTGCGCGACGATGGCCAGACCTTCTCCTGCGACATCACGCCGCACGGCCGCAAGCGGCGGGTGCACACGCAGCGCGAGCCGCTGCTCGGCGTGATCACTGCGATCACGCCGTTCAACCACCCGATGAACCAGGTGGCGCACAAGGTGGTGCCCGCCGTCGCCACCAACAACCGCATGGTCCTGAAGCCGTCGGAGAAGGTGCCGCTGTCGGCCTTGCTGTTTGCCGACCTGCTCTATGAGGCGGGCCTGCCGCCGGCGATGCTGAGCGTGATCACCGGCGACCCGAAGGAGATCGCCGACGAACTGCTGACGAACCCGAACGTCGACCTGATCACCTTCACCGGCGGCGTGGCCATCGGCAGGCACATCGCGGCCAAGGCGGGTTACCGCCGCATCGTGCTCGAGCTCGGTGGCAACGACCCGATCATCGTGATGGACGATGCCGACCTCGACGAGGCGTCGACGCTGGCGGTGCAGGGCTCGTACAAGAACTCCGGCCAGCGCTGTACGGCCGTCAAGCGCATGTTGGTGCACGAAGCGGTGGTCGCGCGCTTCACCGAGCTGGTGGTCGAGAAGACGCGGGCCTGGACCTATGGCGACCCGAGCAACCCCCAGGTCGAGATGGGCACGGTGATCGACGAGGCCGCGGCGCGCCTGTTCGAGGCGCGGGTCAACGAGGCGGTGGCGCAAGGCGCGCGGCTGCTGCTGGGCAATCGGCGCGACGGGGCGGTGTACTCGCCGACCGTGATCGACCATGTCGATCCGACGATGACCGTGGTGCGCGAAGAGACTTTCGGCCCGGTGTCGCCGATCATCGCGTTCCGCGACGTCGACCAGGCGATCGCGATCGCCAACGGCACCGCCTACGGCCTGTCGTCGTCGGTCTGCAGCAACCGCATGGATGTCATCACGCGCTTCGTCAACGAGCTCCACGTCGGCACCGTCAACGTGCGCGAGGTGCCGGGCTACCGGCTCGAGCTGACGCCGTTCGGCGGTATCAAGGACTCGGGCCTGGGCTACAAGGAAGGCGTGCAGGAGGCGATGAAGAGCTTCACCAACCTCAAGACCTACAGCCTGCCCTGGGCCTGAACTCCAAAGCCGTTCAAACCACTGCATGCTTCATTTGCTGAACCTGCTCGCCGCGATTGCCCTGCTGGTGTGGGGCACGCAGATCGTGCGCACCGGCATCCTGCGGGTCTTCGGCGAGAACCTGCGCCAGGCGCTTTCCCAGAGCATGGGCTCGCGGCCCAAGGCGCTGTTGGCGGGGCTGGGGGTGACCAGCCTGATCCAGTCCAGCACGGCCACCTGCCTGATTCTCGCGTCCTTCCTCGGCCGCGAACTGGTGGCGCTGTCGGCCGCGTTGGTGGTGATGCTCGGCGCCGACGTCGGCACCAGCCTGATGGCGGTGGTGTTCTCGTTCGACCTGTCGTGGCTGTCGCCGCTGCTGATCTTCGCCGGCGTGGTGATGTTCGTCACCCGCGAAAAGACGACTGCCGGCCGGCTGGGCCGGGTGGCGATCGGTCTGGGGCTGATCCTGTTGTCGTTGCAGCTGATCATGCTGCACACGCGGCCGCTGATCGAGTCCTCCGCCGTGCGCACGCTGCTGGCGGCGCTGCCCAACGAAGTGCTGCTCGATATCGTCGTCGGCGCCGCACTGACTGTGCTGTCGTACTCCAGCCTGGCCATCGTGCTGCTGACCGCGGCCCTGGCCGGTTCCGGGCTGTTGCCGACCAGCGCGGCCCTGGGCCTGGTGCTCGGGGCCAATGTCGGCAGCGGCCTGCTGGCGGTGCTGTCGACGATCAACAGCCCGATGGCGGCGCGGCGCCTGCCGATTGGCAACCTGATCTTCAAGCTCGCGGGGTGCCTGTTGATGCTGCCGCTGCTCGGCACGGCCCACACCGAACTGCAGCAATGGGTGTCTACCGTGCACCAGCAGGTGGTGGTCTTCCATCTGGTGTTCAACGTGCTGCTGGCGTTGAGCTTCATTGCCTTCACCGGCGTGCTGGCGCGAGCCCTCGAGCGCTGGTTCACCGCACCGCGCGCGGTTGGCACCGACCGGCCGCAGCACCTTGACCCCTCGGCACTGGCGACGCCGTCGCTGGCCATCAGCTGCGCCGCGCGCGAGGCCTTGCACCAGGCCGACGTGGTCGAGACCATGCTGCGCGGGATCCTGCCGGTGATGCGCGACAACGATCTGGAACTCGCCGAACGCCTGCGCAAGATGGATGACCAGGTCGATGACCTGTACACCGCGATCAAGCTGTACCTGACCCAGGTCTCGCGCGAGGCCCTGTCCGAGCGCGAAGGCCGGCGCTGGACCGACGTGATGTCCTTCACCATCAACATGGAGCAGATCGGCGACATCGTCGAGCGCGTGCTGCAGGATCTCGAGGACAAGAAGATCCGGCCCAACCGCCGCTTCTCCGACGCCGGCATGGGCGAGATCTGCCACCTGCACGAGCGCCTGACCGCCAACCTGCGGCTGGGCATGAGCGTGTTCCTCGATGGTCATGTGCGCGACGCGCGCAAGCTGCTGGAGGAGAAGGCGCGATTTCGCGACCTGGAACGCGAGTACGCCGCCAGCCACCTCACCCGCTTGCAGGACAACACCGCGCAGAGCATCGAAACCAGTTCGCTGCATCTGGACCTGATCAGCGACCTGCGGCGCATCAACTCGCACATCTGCTCGATCGCCTACCCGATCCTCGATTCAGCCGGCGCGCTGTCGCAGACGCGACTGCGCCACTCGGTGCTGGCGCCGCACGACGCCGACGAGCCGACGGCGTGAGCGCCGCCGGGCCACTCCCCAGGTGCTCGCTCCCCCGCGGGGGGGCTGGCGCGCACCGCCGAAGGGGGCCACATTGGCCCTGACGTGGCCGGTGATGCTGGCGGTGCTGGCCGGAGCCGTGCTGCACGCGGGCTGGAACGCGCTGGTCAAGTCCAGCGGCGACAAGGAGCTCGACACCGCGCTGGTGCACTTCCTCGGGGCCGTGGTGGCGCTGCCGCTGCTGCTGGTCGTCGGCCTGCCGCCGGCCGTCGCGCTGCCCTTCATCGCCGCGTCGCTGGTCATCCACATCGGCTACTACGTCGCGCTGGCCGGGGCCTATCAGCATGGGGAGCTGGGGTTGACCTACCCGATCATGCGCGGCTTCGCACCGCTGCTGGTGGCGCTGGGCAGCTCGGCGGTGCTCGGCGAAGCGCCCAGCGCGGCGGCCTGGGCCGGCATCGTCGGCATCACGCTCGGCGTCGCATTGGTCGGCCTGGCTCACCCGGGGGAAACCTTGCACCACCGCAAGGCACTGGCGTACGCCTTTGCCAACGCGCTGATCATCGCGGTCTACACCTTTGTCGATGGCCGGGGCGTGCGCGTGACGGCGGCAGCGGGCCATGCTGCGGCGGCCTATGTGACGCTGCTGTTCGTGCTCGACGGACTGCCGTACCCGGCACTGGTCTACTTCCGTCGCAGCGCGGCCGGCCGGCAGGCCATCCTGGCCTACGCGCGACGCCGCTGGCCGCTGGCCGCGCTTGGTGGCACGGCGTCGATCGGCTCCTATGCGATTGCGCTGTGGGCCATGACGGTCGCACCCATTGCCAGCGTGGCGGCGCTGCGCGAGACCTCGGTGCTGTTCGCGGCGCTGCTCGGCACGTGGGTGTTGAAGGAGCGCTTCGGGATGCAGCGCGCGGTGGGCACGGGGGTGATCGTCGCCGGCGTGATCGCGCTGCGCCTGGGCTGATTCAGCAGCGCCAAGATCACGCCGTTGCCACGATCCGCGTGCGCGGCACGCCGCGCGCCGTGGCAGTGACGGTGGCCTCGAAGAAGACGTCGCCATCGATGTCGTCGCTGACGCGGTTGTCGCGCTGCGTGCACTCGACCTGCACCTGCGCCGCGCCGGCTTCGCGCGCCAACCTGTGCGCAGCCATCGTGGCCAGTTCGCCGCAGCGCGCCAGGGCCTGCGCCAGCTCGTTGAATTGCTCGGGGCCTTCGGGCGCAAAGACGCGGTAGACGCCGCGCCCGGCCTGCGACACCGTCATGTGCACGCGCTGTACCACCTGTCCG
>Ga0315288_10001978_pt1 | contig 26586 bp, 29 predicted proteins | sample YL17G11_20_MG_FD_203454 | JGI IMG/M metagenome (GOLD analysis project Ga0315288, IMG submission 203454) | Sediment microbial communities from Yellowstone Lake, YNP, Wyoming, USA - YL17G11_20 | ecosystem: Environmental > Aquatic > Freshwater > Lake > Sediment | place: USA: Wyoming | collected... | reverse complement strand
GCCGCGACCGCCACGGTGACCGCGTCCGGCCCCGGCATGCCGACGACCACCCAACCGGTCACCTTCGTCGACCAGGGCGGCTGGAAGTTGTCGCGCGCCTCGGCCACCTCGGTGATGTCCATCTTCAGCGCCTAGTCCGGCTTGCGACGCAGTCTGATCACCGCACTGGGCGCCGCCACGACCGTGGCGGCGCTCGGAGTTTCGGGGTGTGCCGGCCATGACCGCGCTGAACAGGCAGGTTCCCTGCCGCAGTCCCCGCCGCGGGTGGCCGCGCCGCCCTCCGAAAGCGGCCCCCCACCGGCGCCCGAGACTCTCGCCGATGTGATTCACCGGCTGGCCGATCCCGCGGTTGCCGGGGCGGACAAGCTGCCCTTGGTGCAGAACACCACCCGCCAGGACGCCACCGTGCTGGACCGCTTCACCGCGGGTCTGCGAGACGGGGGCTTCGCGCCGATCACCGTCGTCGCGACCGACGTCAGATGGTCGGACGCCCATCCGGGCGACGCCGTCGCGACCATCAACATCACCGGCGCCAACACGGAGAACCCCGGCGGCTTCTCCTTCCCGATGGAGTTCCGGCGCAATGGCGACAGCTGGCAGCTGACTCGGGAGACCGCGGACATGCTGCTGGCCTTCGGCAACGCTCGCACCGACCCGGCGGTCCCCGACACGCTCCCGCCCGCCCAGACTCTCCCGCTCCCACCCGCCCAGACTCCCCCACCCTGATCGACGTGTGGATCGGCTGGCTCGAGTTCGACATCCTGCTCGGCGACGTTCGTTCGCTGAAGCAGAAACGTTCCGTGGTGCGGCCTTTGGTCGCGGAGTTGCAGCGGCGGTTCAGTGTGTCGGCCGCCGAGACCGGTTGGCTGGATCTGCACCGGCGGGCCGGTATCGGCATCGCTGTGGTCGCTGCCGACAGTGCGCATGTGGTGGCCGTACTCGATGCGGCCGAACGGCTGGTCGCCGCCCGTCCGGAGATCGAATTGCTGGCGGTCCACCGAGACCTGCGGCGCAGCGAGGATTAGGCGCAACGGCCTTCGCCCAGGATCCCGGCTTGCCCGCGGCCCGCAGCCTGGCGACCATGACCCGGAGAGCCAGGGCGAGCATCATCCTGACGTACTGGGCGACCGAGGCGGCCGACGCATTGCTGCGCCGGGTCGAGTATTGAACGCCGACAGTGAAGTTCGTCGTTGTGCGGAATACACCCATCACCACTCTGACGGTGAAGCAACTGCGTGCTTGGGCTGGCGCGATACCCGCGAGGCCAAACCGAACACAAGGACCCTGGGGGCAACGATGACATCCACCGGCTTCTTCATCAATCTGCACAAGGCGCTGGTCATCCCGGTGACGGTCGCGGCGATGCTGACTTTCGGCAACTTCTCCACCGCGATGTGGCTGTACCTAGGTATGCACGGCACCTACTCCATCCTGTGGCTGATCAAGCAACGCACCTACCCCGACCGACGCTTCGCCGAGCAGGTGGCGATCTGGATCGGGATCCTGTTCGTATTCCTGCCGCTGGCAGGCTATTACGCCGCCCCGATCCTGCTGGCCTGGTTGCATCCCAACGTTCCCGGCTGGGCCGTGGCGCTCGGCGTCTCGGTGTTCGCCTTCGGCATCTTCTTGCACTTCGTCTCCGACGCGCAGAAGTACTACACGCTGCAGGTGCGTTCGGCTCTGATCGACACCGGCCTGTTCGCCCGCACCCGCAACCCGAATTACCTTGGCGAAACATTGACCTACATGGGTTTCGCGATCATCGCGTGGAACCCGATCCCGTTCGTGGTCAAATTCGCGTGGATCTTCGGGTTCTTCGTGCGCAACATGATCAAGAAGGACCGGGTGATGGCTCGCCACCCCGGATTCGTCGCCTACAAGGCCCGCACCGGGATGTTATTCCCGCGAATGCCTTTGTCCCGTGCCCACGCCGGCCCGGTGACCGGGCACGCCTAGCGCGAACCCGTCTGCGGCGTCATCCAGAGATCTGCAGGGTTAGTCAGGGCCGAGCTTCGAAGATCAGGTTGAACGGTGTCTCGGTCGCCCGCCGGAAGTGGGTAAAGCCGCCGTCATCGACCATCACCTTTCTCAACCGTCGCTCGCCCGCTTGCGCACCCAGCGCCGGTCCTTGCCGCGCCAGTGATACGGGAACGCAGATCAGCGATGATGCGGCGTAGTACAGCCGCCCCACGGGATTGAGGTTGTCAACGACGCTGTCGCCCGCGGCCGGCTCGACGAGCATGCAGTGACCGTCGGGTTTCAGCGCTTGTCTCGCTCGACGAGCGGCCCCGGAAGGATCAGCCATATCGTGCAGACAGTCGAAGAACGCGATGAGGTCATAGTCGTTGCCGCGGTAGGACGTGGCGTCGGCCACCTCGAAGCCCGTGTTCGTGACGCCTGCGTTGGTGGCACGTTCGCGCGCGGTCTCGATCGAGCCGTCGTGATAGTCGATCCCGACGAACTGCGAATTCGGAAATGCTTGCGCCATGAGGATCGTGCTCGCGCCGTGGCCACAGCCCACATCGGCCACGCGGCAACCGGTGCTGAGCTTCTCGACGACGCCGTCGAGCGCGGGCAGCCACGAGGACAACAGATTCGCGTGGTAGCCGGCCCTGAAGAATCGTTCGGTGCCGTCGAACAGGCACCGATGATGCTCGCCCCATTCCATGCCTTGTCCGCTGCGGAAGTTCTCGACCGCGCGCCCTCTGACGTGGAAGAGGTCCTCGACGATCGAGTAGGCGCCAGGCAGATCCGTGGGCCCGTTCGGATTCGCGAGGCACAGCGCCTGCTCGTCGTTCAAATAGTACGTGTCGCTCGTCGCGTCGTATTCGACGTAACCGCCGGCGGCCTGATTCGCGAGCCACTCACGAACGTAGCGTTCGCTCGTGCCGGTTCGCTCCGCCAGCTGCGCGGACGACAATCTCTCGCTGGCAAGTGCCGAATACAGACCGAGCTCATCGCCGATCAACATCAGCACGGCGCTCATCGACGCGCCCAGATCGTTTATCGCCTTGCCGAGAAATGACGCCAGTTTCTCTTCGCTAACGGCCATCGCACGCTCCTTGGCTCACGTCGCGCGGCTTGAGCCCGTCGGAACAACGGTACGCATCAATTCGCGGACGCGCGGGGGAATCGCGGGGGAATAGTGACCTCGACCTGTCAAACGCAGTCGGGCGACCACCTCGTCGGTTCCGGTCTCGTACGCGCGAAATTCCTCACCCTCGTTGAGAATGATGTTCGACGGCAACCACATTCACACCCCCGCCCCACCAACCACCACCCCGCCGCGGTGCGCGGTCGGGCAAGGGCGGCCGTCAAGCCCACCGGCCCCGCCCCGACGACAAGGTCGTCAGCGCGAGGGCTCATCTGTCCCCGCGCCGATCGCGCCGGCGGCGCGGCCCTTCTTGCGCAGCGGCGTCGGTGTGACGGTTCCCGGAGCGAGCCGGCGCGCGGAGATCAGGAACGCGGTGTGCCCGCGCATGTTGTGCTCCGGTCTCACCGCCAGGCCGACGACATTCCAACCGCGGATCAGCGTCTCCCAGGACCGCGGCTCGGTCCAGCACTGCTGTTCGCGCAACGCCTCCACCGTCCTCGACAACTGGGTGACGGTGGCGACGTAGATGATCAGGACGCCGCCGGGCACCAGGACTCGCGCCACGGTATCGAGCACATCCCACGGTGCCAGCATGTCGAGCATCGCCCGGTCGATCGCAGCCTCCGCCAGGCCCGACTCGCCGGCGGCGTCTCTGACGTCGCCGATCACCAACTGCCAGTTGCCGGGCTGCTCCCCGAAGAACGTCTCGACGTTGCGCCTGGCGTGCTCGGCGTGGTCATCACGCAATTCATAGGAGATCACCTGGCCGCCGGAGCCCACCGCACGCAGCAGCGAGCAGGTCAGTGCGCCCGAGCCGGCGCCGGCCTCCAGCACCCGCGCGCCGGGGAACACGTCGCCTTCGTGAATGATCTGTGCGGCGTCCTTGGGATAGATCACCTGTGCGCCTCGCGGCATCGACATCACGTAGTCGATCAGCAGCGGACGCAACACCAGGAACGCATCCCCGCCTGAGGCCTTGATCACGCTGCCCTCGGGCGAGCCGATGACGGAGTCGTGGGCGACGATGCCGCGGTGGGTGTGGAACTCACCACCCGGCTTGAGGATCATCGTGTAGTGCCGGCCCTTGGCGTCGGTCAGCTGGACCCGGTCACCGGCGGCGAAGGGACCTGTTCTCCGCGGGAGGTCCGACTGCTGGGCGGATTCATTCACGGGGAACATCCGGCTGGGCGTCGGCACCGCGGCCCTCCAGAAGATGGCCGATCGCAGGAGTTGCGACGCACCACGACGGCGCAGCGAGGTAGATGGTGCGCATCTGGTGCCTCCTGCCTTTAGCGAGCGACCCAGTGAATTTCTTCCGGCATTTCGCCTGCGAGGCAGTCCACTTCAATCAATTGCGAATAGTACAGCCGCTTAACAGCAGCAATAGACGGATTGCCGGGGCGGTCGCAATAACGCGCACCGCGTCATCTACGGGCGTGGACGCCGCGCCCACCACCCGGCCCAGCAGCAGCATCGCCAGCATGCTGACGGGCGGCCACCACCGGATCGCTCTGTGGAAGCTCATCCGGCCGGGTGGTCGGCAGGCACCGGCAGCCCGGGGCAGGCCTGGAGGTAGCCGATATCGGCGGACACCCAGTCGCGCCACTGCAGGTGGCTCATGTTGGCGGTGAGTTTGTCGCACACGTCTGCGGCGCTTGCAATGGCCGGCCACAGTCGCACGGTCCTGCCAACGCCGCCGGAGGCCAGGCGCTGCCCGTCCGGGCTGTACGCCACACTCGACACCGGACCCTGATGCCCGGTCAGCGGCGCACCGATCGGTTGGAGAGTGTCGGCGTTCCACAATCGCAGGGTGTCGGCGGCACGTAACGCCAGTTCAGTCTCTGGCCCGGAAGGAACCCGCCGCGGACCGGGGGGCCCCGGTGGGCTTCTTCTGTGTCCATTTCTCTTCGCCCGCAACTGGATTGCCCCCAACCGGATTGCCCGCCGACGCCGCGGATGCGGCAACCCGGGGCTTCGGCGCATCGAGCGCGGCGCGCGTCGATGACGCCGTCTTCGCGGTGGCGCAGGCGTTTTCGATGTCCGCTCTGGCCGCGGCGATGCCCTGCTGGACGGCCGCAGGCAGCCCCTTGGCGGCGTTGATCACCACCTTGGGCGGGGGCAGCAGCCGCATCGGGGTGTAGACGTCGGGCGCGCTCATCGCGTTGTTGTCCTGGTAGCCGGAATCGACGATCACCTTCAGCGACGGCTCCACCAGGTCGGCGAATACCTTGCCGGGCAGGCCGAGAAAGTCGCGGATCGGCCGCAGCATCGCCAGATCCTTGGACTCGTAGGTCACATAGACCGTGGTGTTGGTCGCCGACAGCGGTTCGTACGTGAGGTTGCCCTGCGTGTCGACGATGTAGTGGCCCGGCGCGGCATCCGGGGCCAGTACCTCCGGCGGCAGCGTGACGGTGTCCTGCTTGCGGTATCGGTAGGCGTACTCGGTGATTGAGTTCAGCAGCGCCACAAGGTTTCCCACGTACAGCGGCACGCTGGAGTTCCACGCGTACTCGTAGCCGACGTCGATGATGTGTGCGCCGGTGTCGGTGGGCGTGGGGATGGGGTTGACCGCGACGAGGGCGAAGAACGGCAACCGCGAGGCGTAGCCGCCGTTGGGGCGATCGACGTTGTTATCCAGGATCCAGTCGGTCTGGTACAGCGTCGGGTCGTTGTGGTGGACGTAGGAGCTGATCAGCGCGCTGGCGTTACCCGCGCCCCGCCCAGAGCTCAGGACGATGTTCGGATCCGGGTTGGTCTTGAGTGCCTCGTCGATGGCGTTCACCTGAATCCAGTCGGCGAGCAGGTGGAACTGCGCCACCACGGTGGGACCGTAGAGGGCGTTCCAGTCGATTCCGTAGAACTTGTCGATCCCGTCGGCGTTCCAGTTGGTGGCGCTGCCCGGGGTGACCACAGCCGACAGGTCGACCGCGGCTGCCAACTGCCGCAGGGCGGCGATGGAATCGGGCGCGACGGCCGACACCCCGGAAGCCGCTGCGACGGTGGCAGCGGCCAGCGCAGTGGCCACCCGTCCGGCTCGCGGCCGGCGGGATTCCGGTCTGATCTTCACAGGAATCAACCTACCCCCGGGGGCCTCCCTCACTGCCCGCTGAGCGGCCGCACCACCGCATCGGCGAAAGCCTCCAGGTAGCGATCGGCGGCGCCCGGGCCGGAATCGCCCGGAAGAGTCGGCGATCCCTCGACCGCGTAATTGTTCGCCGGATCGAAGACGACGAAATAGCTCAGGCCGGTCTCATCGCGACGGCGCTGCAAGCGGTCACGGGCTTGGGCCGGGGTCCCGGCGAGAAAGACCGTCGATTCGTCCTGGGCACTCGGCGGAACACCCGTCGATCTGGCCACGAATTCCTGCAGCGGACCCGGATCGTCGGCGACGGCGGTGAAGGAAATCTGGGTGCTGAACTCCAGATCCGCCGGATCACGGCCCGCGCGTTCCGCACCGGCCCGGGCCAATGCCGTCTGCTGCGCGGTGCGCGCGATCGTCGATCCCTCGGCCCAGCCCGGCCAGCCGATCTTTCCGGACTGCAGCGACGGAAAGACGCTCACGATTTCGGCATGCCGACCGGCGAGATCCAGCGCCCGCGGCAGCGTGCCACCGAGCAGGAGCTTCGGCCGCCGAGTCGGCGTGGGCGGGAGGACAGACGGAGCCTCATGGAGGCGGATGTAGTCGCCGCGGTAGGTCGTCGTCTGCCGGCTCCAGAGCAGTTTGATCGCCTCCACGTACTCTTCCAGGCGGGTGAGCCGAACTCGGCCACCGTCGAACGGCATCCCGACGATCGTGAAGTCATCGATCGTCCATCCCCCACCGAGTCCGAGTTCGCAGCCCCCGGCGGCGATCTCCGAAAGGGTGGCCGCCATGCGGGCCAGGTCGATCGGCTGGCGCATGACGGCGTTGAGCACTGTCGAGCCGACGGCCGCGGTCCGGGTGACGGCCGCGGCGGCCGCCATGAGAGTGAGCGGATCCCAACTCCACATCGTGTAGTGGTCGGGAACGGAGATGGTCGTGAAGCCGAGGTCCTCGTACCAGCGCACACGGTCTCGCCAGCCGTCGAAGGGCAGCTCGGAGACTTGAACCGCAAACCTGATGGGATGCATCAGGCCCCGTTGCACACTCCCGAGTCGCGGATGACGTTTCCGTAGACGTTCATCGTGGCGGTGTTGGCGTTGATCACGCCCGACGGCATCTGCCGGGCGATCTTGTCGCTGATCTGGGTGAGCTGGTACCACAGGTGGTAGAACGAGTCGCCGTTGTACAGCGGCGAATACTGGCTCTGGTCCGGGTAGTTGGTGATGTAGAGGGTGTGCACCCGTGGGTCCAGGAACGCCGCCGACTGGTCGAGGTTGGCCCGCACCACGTCGCCGGCCCCCTGCACGCCGGACCACACGTCGAAGTTGTCATGCAGGCCGTTCTGGAAACCGAAGGCCTGCGCGCTCAGCAGGTCGTACTGAGCGTTGAACCACTGGCACGCCTCGCGCTGTGCGGTGACCATCTCCGGTGTCACCCGGTTCTGCCACAGGTTGTAGGGGAAAACCGTGTAGTTCGGAGACCAGTCCGACGAATGCGGGGCGAAGACCGGTAAAGAGGGCGTCGCCTCGTCGGCGTGGGCGGTGCCGGCCAGCGTTGCGGCCAGGCTGACGGCGGCGCACCCCAGGGCGACGCCGACTCGGCTGCGGGCAGTTCTCAATTCGGCGATCATCCGGATGATTATTCCCAGGCTTCGACGCCTATTGCGCCGGAATCAACAAACCCCGAGTCACAGAGTGCTGGTGAGAAACACCACCGCCAGGCCGCCGACGGCGGCCACCACGTCCTCCGCCAACGCGATCGGCCGGTCCCGGCCGCCGTTTGCGGCGACCAGACGGGTGCGGATCCCGTAGCCGCCGATGGTCCCGATGACCGCGCCGAAGATACCGGCGCCCAGGCTGCCCCAGCGGTATCCCCAGGCCGTGCCCAGCACCGCACCGGCAAACGCCCCGCTGGCCAGGCGAACCAGGAACTGGGGAGCCGACTTACGGCTGGGCAAGGTGGGCATCTTGTCGCTGACGAGCTCGGCGACCGCGATGACGGTCAGGACCGCCACCGTGATCCAGTGGCCCATCCAGGACGCCCAGGTGCCGTCCAGGTTGATCCAGTGCAGCAACGCCGCCCAAGCAACCACCGCCGGTGCGGTGAAGGCACGCAGGCCGGCAACCACGCCGATCAGCAGGGCCAGCAACAATACGAGCGCATGCGTCACAGCGGTCCTCCCGGTCTAGACAGTCACCGGACGCTAGCACGGCCGCGGTGGCGGGCCGGGAAGTCAGAAGCGGCAGAACCTCACGTCGGAGGCCAGAATCGCCTTGGCCCCGATGCCCGACAACTCGTCCATGATGGCGTTGACCTCGCGGCGCGGCACCAGGGCGCGCACCGCCACCCAGTCCGGGTCGGCCAGCGGCGCTATGGTCGGGGACTCCAGACCGGGGGTGATCGCGGTGGCGCGCTCCAGCAGCTCACGCGGGCAGTCGTAGTCCAACATCAGATACTGCTGGCCGAACACCACGCCCTGCACCCGGGCGGCCAGCTGGTCGCGCGCGGCCCGGCTGGGGTCGTCGGCGTCGCCGTCGCGTTCGATCAGCACCGCCTCGGAGTCACAGAGCGGCTCACCGAAGGCCACCAGGGTGTGCAGGCTCAGCGTGCGCCCCGAACCGACGACGTCGGCGATCGCGTCGGCCACGCCGAGTTGCACCGAAATCTCGACCGCGCCGTCGAGCCGAATCACGGTCGCATCGATTCCCTTGGCCGCCAGGTCTTTTCGGACCAGATTCGGGTAGGCGGTGGCGACCCGCTTGCCGGCCAGGTCGGCGACGGCCCACGAACGCCCGGCAGGAGCGGCGTAGCGGAAACTGGACGAACCGAACCCCAGTGCGAGGCGCTCGCGCACCGGCGCGCCGGACTCGGCGGCCAGATCGCGACCGGTGATGCCGAAATCAAGATCCCCGGATCCCACGTAGATGGCGATGTCCTTGGGACGCAGGAAGAAGAACTCCACACCGTTCACCCGGTCGATGACGGTCAGGTCCTTGGGGTCACTGCGCCGGCGATACCCGGCCTCGGAAAGGATCTCGGCGGCGGACTCCGACAACGCCCCCTTGTTGGGGACAGCGACACGCAACACAGCCGGCCTCTACAGCTTCCGGTAGACGTCGTCGAGGTCCAGGCCGCGGGCGACCATCAGAACCTGGGTCCAGTACAGCAACTGGCTGATCTCCTCGGCGAGGGCCTCCTCGGTTTCGTGCTCGGCGGCCAGCCACACCTCACCGGCCTCCTCGAGGATCTTCTTGCCCAGCGTGTGCACGCCCGCATCGAGCGCGGCCACGGTGGCGCTGCCGGCTGGCCGTGTGCGGGCACGTTCGCCCAGTTCGGCGAACAATTCCTCGAAGGTCTTCACGGCACCGGATTGTTCCACGGCCGACCCACCGGCGTCACGGCGGTTTCCGCCGGCACCGCCTGATGAGCCGTGATGAGCCGTGATGAGCCCCTGATCAGGCAGTCGCCGGCTTGTTCTCGCCGGCAAGTTCGCCCTGCATGTCCTCCAGGGACACGCCCTTGGTCTCGCGCACCCATGTCCAGACGAAAACGAAAGACAGGATGGCGCACAGCGCGTAGAAGCCGTAGGCAACGCCGAGGTGGTCACGCAACTTGGGGAAGCTGACGGTGATCAGCCAGTTGGCGGCCCACTGGCCGGCCGCGGCCAGTCCCAGCGCGGCCGCACGGATGCGGTTGGGGAACATCTCGCCCAAAAGCACCCAGACCACCGGCCCCCACGACATACCGAAGGCCACCACGAACAGGTTCGCCGCGACCAGGGCGATGGGACCTTCGGCGCCGCTGAGGTGAGGGGTGCCATCGACCTGTGCGGCGGTGCCGAAGATGATCGCCATGGTGGCCAGGGTGACGGCCATCCCGGCCGAGCCGATGAGCAACAGCGGCTTGCGGCCGATCTTGTCGATGAGGGAGATGGCGATCAATGTGGTCGCGATATTGACGATCGAGGTGATCACCGTGATCAGGAACGACTGGCTCTCGTCGAAACCGACCGCCTCCCAGAGCACATTGGAGTAGTAGAAGATCACGTTGATCCCGACGAACTGCTGGAAGATCGACAGCCCAAGGCCCACCCAAACGATGCCGTAGACCCCGCCGCCCGGCTTGCGCAGATCGCGCCACGACGGCTTGGTCTCTCCCTGCAGAGTGCCCTGGATGCGCTCGAGGGTGATGTCGAGGTCCTTCTCCCCCAGCAGCATGGTCAGCACCTTGCGGGCTTCGGGAATGCGATGTCTGGCAACGAGATAGCGGGGTGATTCGGGAATGGTGAACGTGAGCGCGCCGTAGATCACCGCCGGGATCGCCATCAAGAGGAACATCCAGCGCCAGGCCTCAAGTCCCAGCCACAGATCCTTGTCGGCACCGCCGGCCAGATGGGCCAGCAGCGCATCAATGGCCAGCGAGATGAAAATGCCTGTCACGATAGCCAATTGCTGCAGTGAGCCGAGCCTGCCACGGATACGCGAAGGCGAGGTCTCGGCGATGTAAGCCGGAGCGATCACCGACGCGATGCCGACACCGAAGCCGCCGATGACGCGGAACAGCACGATGATCCAGACGCTGTTGGAAAATCCGGTTCCGATGGCGCTGATGAAGAACAGCACCGCGGCGATCTTCATCACCGCGATCCGCCCGATCCGGTCGGCCAGCCCGCCGGCAGTCATGGCGCCGAAGGCCGCGCCCAGAAGGGCCGAGGCGACGGCGAATCCGAGGGTGAGGCTGTCGATTCCGAAATGGCTTTCAATGGACTTCACCGCGCCGTTGATCACCGCGCTGTCGTAACCGAACAGCAGACCGCCCAGCGCGGCGACGGAGGCGATGCGCACCGCCCCGCGCCCGGAGAAGTCCGCATCGTCGAATACCGAGGGTGTGTCGCTGGTGGGCCCTTGGCCTGCCATGTGGAGTCCTTTCCGCAGCATTCGAGACGTCGCGTGATCCACGATTGCACACCGCGGCGGCGCGGTACAGCGATATCGGCAACCGTCTCCACGGCTGACTGAACGGGTCAGACCAGCGGCTCGAGGTCGAGTTGCAGCTCGTCGTAGATCCGGCGAAGCCGGCCGATGCCGACGTCAACGAGGGACGACACGTGTCGCCGACGGGGGCTGACGGGCACCTCGACGTCGTTGGGCACCACCAGAACCGGGCAGCCGGCCCCCTCCGCGGATGCGGCGCCGGTGACGGAGTCCTCGATGGCAAGGCAGTGCGCCGGATCAAGTCCGAGCAGTGCGGCGGCCTGCCGGTAGGCGTCCGGGGCCGGCTTGCCGTGCGCGACTTCGTCGCCACACACGCTGGCCACGAAGTAGTGCCGCCCGATGCTGTTGAGCGCTCGCTCGGTCAGCGAACGGCGGGTGTTGGTGACCAACGCCATCGGTATCGACGCTTGCGCCAGTTCGTCGAGCAGCTCGCGCGCACCCGGGCACCACGGCAGGCCGGCGTCGAACAACTCGGCGGTGATTTCGTGCAGCCAGTCGGCGGTGGCCGCCATGTCCTGTGGGTCCGGCGCCAGGTCCAGATCGGCGTAGACGATCCGGATGACGCTTTCGGCCGAGCCGCCGACGGTGGAATCCCGCACCTGCGGGGACATCACTGCGCCGTGCCGGGCGTAGAGCTCCTGCATCGCGATGTCCCACAGCTTCTCGGAGTCCACCAGCGTGCCATCCATGTCGAACAGCACGGCTTTCATGCGGCGCTAGACCTCATCCCCACCGTCTCGCTCCTCCTCCGGCGCGGTTCGCGCCGGCATCGCCGACTCGACCTAAACATTGAAGTACTTGCTCCTCAGTAACATTGAAGTACTTGCTCCTCAGTCCTCCGGGTTGTAGCCGAGGTTGGGGCCGAGCCAGCGCTCGGCCTCCTGCAGGGTCCAGCCCTTGCGCTTCGCGTAGTCGGCGACCTGGTCCTGGGCCATCCGGCCGACCACGAAGTACTGCGACTGCGGGTGCGAGAAGTACCAGCCGCTGACGGCAGCACCGGGCCACATCGCCATCGACTCGGTCAGCTCGATGCCGGTCCGCTCTTTGACGTCCATCAACTCCCAGAGCGTCGTCTTCTCGGTGTGCTCCGGGCAGGCCGGGTAGCCGGGGGCAGGGCGGATTCCCACGTACTTCTCATCGATGAGAGCCTCGTTGTCCAGCTGCTCGTCAGGCTGGAATCCCCAGAACTCCTTACGTACCCGTTGGTGCATCCGTTCGGCGAACGCCTCTGCCAGCCGGTCGGCGAGCGACTCCAGCAGGATCGCGCTGTAGTCGTCATGGGCTGCCTTGAACTCGGCGATCTTGACGTGGCTGCCGAGCCCCGTGGTGACGGCGAAGGCGCCGACGTAGTCAGCCAGAACGGTGTCCTTGGGCGCGATGTAGTCGCCGAGGCTCCGGTTCGGGATGCCGGGCCGGTGCTCGCCCTGCTGACGCAGGTTGTGCAACGTGGTCATCACCTCGGTACGGGTCTCGTCGGTGTAGACCTCGATATCGTCGCCGACCGCGTTCGCCGGGAAGAACCCGATAACCGCGTTGGCGGTCAGCCACTTCTCCTTGATCAGGGTGTCGAGCATCGCCTGGGCGTCGTCGTACAGCTTGCGGGCAGTCTCGCCCGAGACCGGGTTGTTGAGGATGTCGGGGAACCGCCCCTTCATCTCCCAGGCGTTGAAGAACGGCTGCCAGTCGATGTACTCGCGCAACTCCGCGAAGTCGTAGTCCTGAAATTCTCGTACTCCCGCACCTTGCGCGGGCACCGGTGGCGTGTAGCCGTCCCACTCGATCGGCGTCCGGTTGGCGCGGGCCTTCTCCAACGTCAGCATCGGCCGCTCGTTCTTCTGAGCGTGCCGTTCGCGAAGAGATGCGTAATCCTTCTCGGTGGCCTCCAGCAGGGCCGGCCGCTGCTTGTCGTCGAGGAGTGCAGCCGCGACCGGCACCGACCGGGAAGCGTCCTTGACCCAGACCACCGGACCGCTACGACGCGGCGATATCTTCACGGCCGTGTGGGCGCGGGACGTGGTCGCGCCACCGATCAGCAGCGGGATCTGCAGGCCCTCGCGTTCCATCTCGACGGCGAAGTTGACCATCTCGTCCAGGGACGGGGTGATCAGCCCGGACAGCCCGATGATGTCGGCGTTGTGCTCCTTCGCCGCGTCCAGGATCTTGCTCGCGGGCACCATCACGCCGAGGTCGATCACCTTGTAGTTGTTGCACTGCAGGACGACCCCGACGATGTTCTTGCCGATGTCGTGGACGTCGCCCTTGACCGTCGCCATGATGATCGTGCCGTTGGTGTCGTCGTCCGAGGTATCGCCGGACTCCAGCTTCTCCGCCTCGATGTAGGGCAGCAGGTAGGCGACGGCCTTCTTCATCACCCGGGCCGACTTCACCACCTGGGGCAGGAACATCTTGCCCGCGCCGAACAGGTCGCCGACGACGTTCATGCCGTCCATCAGCGGGCCCTCGATCACCTCGATCGGGCGACCACCCGCGGCGGCGATCTCGGCCCGCAATTCCTCGGTGTCGGCATCGACGTTGGCGTCGATGCCCTTGACGAGGGCGTGCGTGATCCGCTCGCGGACCGGGAGAGATCGCCACTCCGCAACCTGTGCGTCACCGGGTCCTTCGGTGCTGTTGAACCGTTCCGCGATCTCCAGGAGCCGCTCAGCCGCGTCCTCGCGACGGTTCAGCACGACGTCCTCGATCCGCTCCCGCAGTTCGGGGTCGATCGAGTCGTAGGGCACCAGCGCGCCCGCGTTGACGATGCCCATGTCCAGGCCGGCCTCGATGGCGTGGAACAGGAACACCGAGTGGATCGCCTCGCGGACCGGGTTGTTGCCCCGGAACGAGAACGACACGTTCGAGATGCCGCCCGAGATGTGCACCCCGGGCAGGTTCTCCTTGATCCAGGCGCAGGCCTCGATGAAGTCGATCCCGTAGGTCGCGTGCTCCTCGATACCGGTCGCCAGCGCGAAGCAGTTCGGATCGAAGATGATGTCCTCGGCCGGGAAGCCGACCTCTTCGGTCAGGATCCGGTAGGCGCGCCCGCAGATCTCCTTGCGGCGCTCGAGGTTGTCGGCCTGACCCTGCTCGTCGAAGGCCATCACGACGACGGCGGCGCCGTACTTGCGGCACAGCCGAGCCTCGCGGATGAACTTCTCCTCGCCCTCCTTCATGGAGATCGAGTTGACGATCGGCTTGCCCTGCACGTTCTTCAGGCCCGCCTCGATGACCTCCCACTTGGAGGAGTCGATCATCACCGGGACGCGGCTGATGTCCGGCTCGGCCGCGATCAGCTTGGTGAACCGGTCCATCGCGGCGACGCCGTCGATCATGCCCTCGTCCATGTTGATGTCGATGACCTGCGCACCGACCTCGACCTGCTGCAGGGCGACCGACAGGGCGGTGTCGTAGTCCTCGGCCTTGATCAGGTTGCGGAACCGGGCGGAGCCGGTGATGTTGGTGCGCTCACCGATGTTCACGAACAGGGAATCGTCGGTGATGTTGAGCGGCTCCAGGCCCGAGAGCCGGGTGGCCACCGGGATCTCCGGCAGCTCGCGCGGCGGCTTGCCCTCGACCACTTTGGCGATCTCGGCGATGTGCGCCGGCGTCGTTCCACAGCAACCACCGACCAGGTTGACCAGGCCGGCCTCGGCGAACTCAGCGAGGTAGCCGGCCTGACGCTCCGGGGACTCGTCGTACTCGCCGAACGCGTTGGGCAGACCGGCGTTCGGGTAGCAGGAGACGTAGGTGTCCGCGATCCGGGCCATCTCGGCGATGTAGGGCCTCATCTCCGGTGCGCCAAGGGCGCAGTTGAGGCCCACCGCGATCGGCTTCGCGTGCCTGATCGCGTTCCAGAATGCTTCGGTGACCTGGCCGGACAACGTCCGCCCGGAGGCATCGGTGATGGTGCCCGAGATGATCACCGGCCAGCGGCGTCCGCGGTCCTCGAACAGCGTCTCGACCGCGAACACCGCCGCCTTGGCGTTCAGCGAATCGAAGATCGTCTCGATGATGAGGAGGTCGGAACCACCGTCGAGCAGGCCGTTGGCAGCTTCGAGGTAGGCGGCAACCAGCTGGTCATAGGAGACGTTGCGGGCTCCGGCGTCGTTGACGTCCGGCGAGATCGACGCGGTCCGCGTCGTCGGCCCCAGCGCCCCGGCGACGTAGCGGGGCTTCTCCTGGGTGCTGATCTCGTCGCAAGCTTTGCGGGCCAGGGCAGCGCCGACGTAGTTCAGCTCGTAGGCCAGCTCATGCATGTCGTAGTCGGCGAGCGAGACCGCGTTCGCATTGAACGTGTTGGTCTCCAGGATGTCGGCGCCCGCCTCGAGGTACTCGCGGTGGATTCCCTCGATGATCTGCGGCTGCGTCAGGTTGAGCAGGTCGTTGTTGCCCTGCAGAGCGGTCGGCCACTCGATGAACCGCTCGCCGCGGTAACCGGCCTCATCCGGCCGGTCCCGCTGGATCGCCGTGCCCATCGCGCCGTCGATCACCATGATCCGCTGGCGCAGAATTGCCGTCAGCTCCTCGGTGCAGTCGGGCCGGATGTTCGACGCAAGAGTGTTCGACGCAGAAGTGTTCGACCCAGAAGTGTTCGACCCAGAGCCGTTCACGGGGGCGTTCACATGCGCTCCTTCCTCAGCGGAAGGCGTCCTTAACTCTGCCGAGCGTGGCGGATATCAGGGGGCCCTGGCCCCCCGAATAGCCGTTGCAACGCCTCTCGACCTTGAGAAAGTCTACGTCGTCACCCGATCGGCTTCCGGACGCCCATCTCGTCGCTGCGACCCGCTTGCCGATCTCGGGGCCGACAACTCGATGTCGCCGCCACCGTGGTTAACCAGACTGCAAGCGAACGTATTTGGTCTTGACCGCGTCAGCTCCGACTTCGCCGTGGTTGCGGTGAATCTGCTCGATGACGGCGGGCCGGTCTGATGCGGCTCATCGCAGCCAAGCAGGGCTTAGGCTGGAACCGTGACGGCGTGGAACTTCAGCGGCACTCAAGGCCCCAAACTGCCCGAACTCCACAACACCATCATCGTTGCCGCCTTCGAGGGCTGGAACGACGCCGGCGACGCTGCCAGCGACGCCCTGGAACACCTCGACGCCATCTGGGAGGCGCAGCCACTCTTCGAGATCGACGACGAGTCCTACTACGACTACCAGGTGAACCGCCCGGTGATCCGCCAGGTCGACGGGGTCACCCGCGAACTGGTCTGGCCGTCGATGCAGATCTCTCACTGCCGCCCGCCCGGCGCCGACCGCGACATCGTGCTCATGCACGGTGTCGAGCCCAACATGCGCTGGCGCAGCTTCTGCGCCGAACTGCTCGGGATCGCCGACAAACTCAACGTCGATACCGTGGTGATTCTCGGGGCGCTGCTGGCCGACACCCCGCACACCCGTCCGGTGCCGGTGTCGGGGGCGGCCTACTCCCCCGAGTCGGCCAAGTTCTTCGGCCTTCAGGAGTCCCGTTACGAGGGCCCGACCGGTATAGCCGGGGTGTTCCAGGACTCCTGCGTGGCCGCCGGGATACCCGCGGTGACGTTCTGGGCGGCGGTGCCGCACTACGTCTCCCAGCCACCGTGCCCCAAGGCCACCGTCGCCCTGCTGCGCCGCGTCGAGGAGGTGCTCGACATCGAGGTTCCGCTGGTCGACCTGCCCACCGAGGCCGAGGAGTGGGAGCAGGCGGTCACCGAGATGACCGCCGATGATGAGGAGATCGCCGACTACGTGGCCAGCCTGGAGGCGCGCGGGGACGCCGAACTCGACGTCAACGAGGCGATGTCCAAGGTCGACGGTGACGCACTGGCCGCGGAGTTCGAGCGGTATCTGCGCCGACGTGGGCGCTGAACGAGCCGCCCGCAATGCTGCGATAACGTGCTGTCACCGGCATCCAACGAATTAAGAGGTTGTCTATAGTGAAACTCACCCTGAGCGAGGCCGACTCCGCGTTCCGCGACGAACTGCGGGAGTTCTTCACCACCCGGATTCCCGCTGAGATCCGCGAACGCGCCCGTAACGAGAACCTCAACTACCCCGAGGACGTCGTCACCTCCATGCGCATCCTCAACGCGGCCGGACTGGCGGTGCCGCACTGGCCGGTCGAGTGGGGCGGCAAGGACTGGACCCCGCTGCAGCGACAGATCTGGGCCGAGGAGATGCGGATGGCCTGTGTGCCCGAGCCGCTGGCGTTCAATACCGGCATGGTGGGCCCGGTCATCGCGCACTTCGGCTCGGATGAGGTCAAGCAGCGTTTCCTGCCGGCCACGGCCAACCTCGACATCTGGTGGTGCCAGGGCTTCTCCGAGCCGGAGGCCGGATCGGACCTGGCGTCGCTGCGCACCACCGCGGTGCGCGACGGCGACCACTACATCGTCAACGGCCAGAAGACCTGGACGACGCTGGGCCAGTACGCCGACTGGATCTTCCTGCTCGCCCGCACCGACCCCGACGCCCCCAAGAAGCAGGCCGGTATCTCGTTCATCCTGGCCGAGATGTCCACCCCCGGGATCACCGTGCGCCCGATCAAGCTGATCGACGGCAGCTACGAGGTCAACGAGGTCTGGTTCGACGACGTCCGGGTCCCGGCGAACCAACTCGTGGGTGAGGAGAACGCCGGCTGGAGCTACGCCAAGTTCCTGCTGTCCAACGAGCGCAACGGCATCGCCCGGATCGGTACCACCAAGGTGTGGCTGACCGAGGTCAAGGAGCGCGCTGCCAAGACACCGATCGGCGACAGCACCCTGCTCGAGGACTCGTTGTTCGCGGCGCGGGTCGTCGAGGTGGAGAACGAGTTGCTCGCTCTGGAGCTGACCCAGTTGCGAGTCAGCGGCGACGAGGCCGGCGGCAAGCCGAACCCGGCGTCATCGATCCTGAAGTTGCGCGGCACCCAGTTGCAGCAGGCGGTGACCGACCTTCTGGTGGAGGTGGCCGGGCCGGATGCGCTGCCGTTCGACGCCGGTGACACCGTCGACTCCCCGGGCTGGGCACAGCACGCCGCGCCGCGCTACCTGAACTACCGCAAGGCCTCGATCTACGGCGGCAGCAATGAGGTGCAGCGCACCATCATCGCGTCGACGATCCTCGGACTCTAGAAGGGCTTTCAACGGTGAACTTTGACCTGACCGAAGAGCAGCAATTGCTGGCTGACACCACCCGCGAGGTGCTGTCGCGGAGCTACGACAACACCGAGGCCCGCAACAAGGTCGTCGACGCTCCGCTGGATTCCGGACCGGGCTGGAGCAGGGACGTCTGGGGTCAGCTGGCCGAGATCGGCATCCTCGGCCTGGGTCAGGATCCCGAGGAGTCCGGGCCCCTCGAGGTGATGGTGGTGATGACCGAGATCGGCCGACGGCTGGCACCCGAGCCGGTGGCGACCGCCGCGCTGATCCCCGGTGCGGTGATCGCCGAGTACGGATCCGACGAACAGCGCGCGCTGCTCGACGACGTGGCCGCCGGGGAGCGGCTGCTGGCATTCGCCCATACCGAACCAGGCCGGCGCGGTGCCGCCGAGTTGGTGACCAGGGCCGGCGAGCAGGGTGGCTCGTGGACGGTCACCGGCCGGAAGAACCCGGTGCTGGCCGGTGACGGCGCCGACACGCTGGTGGTGACGGCCGCGCTGCCCGGTGGCGGCAGCGGACTGTTCCTGGTGGATGCCGTCGGGCCGGGGGTGACCCGGCACGGCTACCGAACCTTCGACGGGCAGCGCGGTGCCGAGATCGCATTCGGCGACGCACCCGCCCGGCCGCTCGGCGCCGGCGGCGACGCGACCGACGCGATCGGGGCCGCGGTGATCCGGTTCCAGTCCGCACTGTGCGCGGAGGCCGTCGGAGCGATGGACGAATCACTTCGGCTGACAACGGATTACCTCAAGACCCGTAAGCAGTTCGGGGTGCCGCTGAAGACCTTTCAGACCCTCACCCAGCGTGCCGCCGACATGTACGTCTCGCTGGAACTGGCCCGCAGCATGAACTACTACCTGGCGGTGTCGGTGGCCGACGGCCGGTTCGACCCGATGGTGGCCGCCAGGGCCAAGATGCAGATCGGCCGCTCGGGCAAGCACATCGCCGAGGAGGCCATCCAGTTGCACGGCGGAATAGGCGTCACCGCGGAGTACCCGATTGCGCACTACGCCGCCCGGCTGACCGCCATCGAGCAAACGTTCGGCTCGTCGACCGATCAGCTGCGCTACCTGGTGGGCCGGGTGAGCGGATACGGCACCGCCGTCCTCTAGGGGTGCGGTGTCTCCAGATGTTGGTTACGCGATGATCCGCCGAACCTGTCGACAGAACCCGATGATTAGCGCTCACGTAGGGCCCGCGCGGTGAGCAGGTTCGTGACGCCGGTCACTTTGAACGGGCAACACTGGGTCGCGCTCGAACCGCTGAGTGAGAACCACATCCCCGAGATCGCCGCGGCCGCGGCCGACGGCAATCTCGGGTCACTGTGGTACACGAGCGCGCCATCGCCGGAGACGGCCTCGGAGTGGGTGTCCAAGATGCTGGCGATGCAGGAGGACGACGAGGGTGTGACGTTCGCGGTCCGGCGGCGAACCGACGGTGCGGTCGTCGGTTCGTCGAGTTTCTTTCACGTCGACGCGGCTAATCGCCGGCTGGAGATCGGGCACACCTGGTACTCCGCCTCGGCGCGCCGCACCGGCGTCAACTCCGAGACCAAGCTGATCATGCTCGAGCACGCCTTCGACCATCTCGGCTGCGTCGCCGTCGAATTCCGCACGCACTTCTTCAATTCGGCCAGCCGCACCGCCATCGAGCGTCTCGGCACCAAACTCGATGGGGTCCTGCGCAGCCACCAACTGCTGCCCGACGGGTCCCGGCGCGACACCGTCGTCTACTCGATCCTAGATATCGAGTGGCCTGCGGCTCGGGCCAATCTGATGTTCCGGCTCAGCCGACCCTCGTGAATGTCTCGAGTCGTTCACACACCGGTCGCGGTCAGCTGACCTTCACCACCTTGGGCGCCTGCCAGCTGCCGTCAAGCGCCGCGGTCTCGGGCCAGTACAGCCGCAGGAAAAGTTGGAACGGTCCCGGCGGGGCCGGCAGCCAGTTGGGCTGCTTGTCCGACGCCGGCGGATTGTTCTGAATGTGGATCGTCAGGCTGCCATCGGGGTTCTTCACCAGGTCGGGCAGCATCGGCGAGTTGATCACGTAGCGGTTGATCGGGTTGTCCACCAGCAGGGACTCGGGAAGCTTGTACATCGTCACCGACCAGAAGGCGTTGACCGGCGGTAACTGCCCCGGCGCGAAGGTGAGGGTGTACTTGTCGGCCCCGGTGAGCGGGGCGCCGTCGGAATCGGTGGTCAGCACCGGATACATCGCCTCCTCGTTGGAGTTGGCGTAGATGCCGATCACCGCGCCGGCCATCCGGTACAGGTAGTTGGCGTTGAGTTGCTCCTCGGTCCCGAACAGCTGGCCGGACTTCACCTCGCCGGTGTCGATCTTGTCCTTCTTGAAGGCGGCGAACTCCGCCCAGGCGTCGGCCATCCCGGCCCTGAACGCCTCCTGCTTCTCGGGACTGAGCTTCTCGGAGTCGAACTTTCCGTCTCCGGTCAGGCCGATCGACGCCAACCGCGCACGGACGTCGGCCTCCGTCGGCAGGGTCGGGGCGTACGTGAGCTGGAAGTCCAGCAGGTCGAAGAAACGCAGCGAGGTCTTCTGATCATCCGGCGTGAGCGGTGCGGGCCAGTTGACCGCCGGCGCTTCGGGGGACGTCTTGTCCTTGAGGAAGGTCGACAGTGGCTCGGCCTTGTAGCCGGCCTGGATCTTCGCGACGTTCTCCAGGTCGTCCGGGCCCAGCAGTTGGGTTCGGTAGGCGACCAGGACGAAGTCGGTGTCGGCCTGGATGACCTCTTTGATGCCCTCGGGCTTCTCGCCGGTCCAGCCCGGCCCGGCCAGCAGGTAAAGACCGCCCTCATTTCCGGTGGTGCGGCTGCCGACATAGGCGAAGTTGAAGGTGTAGCCGTCGATGAACTGCAGCGAGTAGTAGCGGTCCTTGTCAACCGGCGGAACGAACAGGACCAGCGGCTCGGCCCGCAGATCCGCGCCCAGCATCGAGTACGGGGTGTCGGAGTTCGGGGTCTGAATCGTGGTGTCGGCAGGGGTGAACACCCTTGCGGCGCTGTGCACTTCGTTCCACGGACCCTTGTACTCGGGGCTCGCAGAGTCAATGAAGTAGGAGTACTGGACGCGGTAGCTGTCGACCATCGGGAAGCCGTAGATGTAGGCCTCCTTGGCGATGGCGCGGACCTGCTCGGCGGTGAGCGGACCGCCGGGCGCCGACCGGACCGACGTGGTCTCAGTCGGTTTGGCCTGGTTGGAGGTGCCGCATCCGGCGATCGCAGCCACAAGCAGCAGGATGACGAGGACGACCGAGTTCCGCACGAAACTCCTGTTCATCGATGCAGGCACCCGGCGGCATCGAGAGCGCACAGTCTCACAGGTTCTCCCTGGGCGGGGTGGACGGCAGCGGTGCCGCGTCGATATCGGTCAACACCAGCTTGGCGCTCTTGCGATGCAACCGGCGTGCGACGTCGGCGCCGATCCCCCTGGCTGCCCCGGTGATGAAGGCCACTTTCTATTGACAGTGCTCATGGCGGCCAAACCTACCGGACGCCGAGCAAGGCATCCACGGCTGCCGCAACCGCGGCGGGCGCCCCCGAGTCGCTGCCCCCGTACTCCATCGCATCGGTTACCCAGCCGTCAATGGCGGCAAGGGCTTTGGGGGTGTCCAGATCGTCGGCGAGATAGCGGCGCAGCCGCTCGATGAGGTCGGCGGCGTCCGGCCCCGCCGGCAAAGTGGTCGCGGCGCGCCAACGCCCCAGCCGGTCGACGGCCTCGGCGAGCACATCGTCGCTCCAGAACCTGTCGCTGCGGTAGTGCCCGGCGAGCAGGCCCAGCCGGATGGCGGCCGGATCCGCGCCGGCAGCCCGCAGTGCGGAGACGAGCACCAGATTGCCGCGGCTCTTCGACATCTTGTGACCGTCCCACCCGATCATCCCGGCGTGGACGTAATGGCGCGCGAATCTTCTCTCGCCGGTGGCACATTCGGCGTGCGCGGCGGAGAACTCATGGTGCGGGAAGATCAGATCGCTGCCACCGCCCTGGACGTCGAATCCGAAACCGATGCGGCTCAGGGCAATAGCCGCGCACTCGATGTGCCAGCCAGGCCGGCCAGGGCCGAACGGGGACGGCCAGCTCGGCTCGCCCGGGCGCTGCGCCCGCCACAGCAGGGCGTCGAGCGGATCGACTTTCCCGGGGCGCTGCGGGTCTCCCCCGCGTTCGGCGAACAGGCGCATCATGGTGTCGCGGTCGTAGTTGGACTCGTAGCCGAACTGGACGTCGGCGTCGGCCCGAAAGTACACATCCGGATGGGCCGGGTCGTCGACGACGTAGGCGGCCCCGGACGCCAGCAGTTTCTCCACCATCTCGACCACTTCGCCGATGGCCTCGGTGGCCCCCACGTAGTCCCGCGGCGGCAGCACCCGCAGTGCCGCCATATCCTCGCGGAACAGCTGGGTCTCGCGCGCTCCCAGGTCACGCCAGTGGAGCCCGTCGCGGTCGGCCCGTTCGAACAGCGGGTCGTCGACGTCGGTGACGTTCTGCACGAAGTGCACGTGGTGACCGTTGTCTAGCCACACCCGGTAGACCAGGTCGAACGTCAGATAGGTGGCGGCGTGGCCGAGGTGGGTGGCGTCATAGGGCGTGATGCCGCAGACGTACATGGTTGCGGTGGGTCCCGGGGCGGTGGGCCGCACCTGGCGGTCCGCGCTGTCGTAAAGCCGCAACTGGGGTCCCCGGCCGGGCAGCGAGGGGATGTCGACGGACGGCCAGGCCTGCATATCAGTTGTCCTGCCACATGGCGTCGAGCAGCAGTTCGGCGACCTCGGACCGGCACATCAGCAGGTCGGGCAGGTAGGGGTCGGGCCGGTTGTAGCGCAACGGTGAGCCGTCGAGGCGGGTGGCGTGCAGGCCGGCCGCCTGCAGTACCCCGGCCGGCGCAGCGGAGTCCCACTCCCACTGGCCGCCGGCGTGAATGTAGGCGTCGGCGTCGCCGCGCACCACGGCCATAGCCTTGGCCCCGGCCGAGCCGATCCGGATGAACTCGAAGTCGAGCCGGTCGCGAAGCAGCCACAGCACCGCCGGCGGTCGGTTGGCGCTGGCGGTGATGCGGATCGGGCCCGCGGGCGCCGGGGGCGGGGCGGTCACGGTGTCAGTGCGGTGGACCTCGCCCATGGCCGGCAGCGCGACGGCCGCATCGGTGATCGTTCCCTCGCCGAGCCGATCGAGTCCCCCCGGCCCGGCGGCTCCGGAACCCGATGTCGCCGGCCCGGCGGCTCCGGAACCCGATGTCGCCGGCCCGGCGGCTCCGGTGCGCTGCCAGAGCGCCACGTGCACAGCCCAGTCCTCGCGGCGCGGCATGGAGTACTCGCGGGTGCCGTCGAGGGGGTCGATGATCCACACCCGGTCGGCGCGCAGCCGGGCCAGGTCATCATGAGCCTCTTCGGAGAGCACCGCATCACCGGGGCGCTCGGCGCGCAGGCGGCGCAGCAGCAGTTCGTTGGCCCGGAGATCACCCGCGTCGCCCAGAGCGGGCGGGAAACTGTGGCCGACCTCGTCGCGCACCGCCAGCAGTAGCCGTCCGGCCTCCTCGGCCAGATCAGCCGCCAGCGCGGCGTCGGTGCGACTCACCCCGCCAGTATCGCCGACCGGACACCGCACGTCGGAGCGGGCCGGCGGTAGATTGCTGAGATGCGGATTGCGTATGTACTCGGCGCGGCCCTGGCTATCAGCGCGGCCGGTTGCGGCTCGGCCTCGGCGGCCGATCCGCTGACCGGCACCACTTGGCAACTCGTCGGCATCGACTCGATGGCGCCCGAGGAGGAGCCCAACACCACCATCGAGGACCCGTCGAAGTACACCGTGAACTTCGGCGATGACGGCCGGGCGACCTTCCAGGTCGACTGCAATCGGGGCAGTTCGACCTGGCAGGCCGGGCCTGCGGCGCCAGATTCGGGATCGCTGACCTTCGGACCGGTCGCGCTGACCCGGATGTTCTGCCCGCAGCCGTCCGCGGACGCCAAGGTTGCCGCGGCACTGGGACAGGTTCGGAGCTATCTGCTCTCGGACGGGAAGTTGCACCTGTCGCTGGAGGCCGACGGCGGCATCATGCACTGGGAACCGCTGCCGGCCCAGCAGTGACTCTCGACGTCACAGTGTTCGCGCTGATGGTCGCGGCGGTCGCGCTTTTCCTCGCGGCGGCGGTGGTAAGTGGCGGCCGCGTGGCGCTGGTCCTGCTGGCCGCGGCGTTGTTCACTGTCCTGGCGGCTCTGGCGGTCGCGATCAACACCGAGTCGCTCGCGGCGCTGGACACCTTCGTCGAGAACTGGGTCGACAACCACCGAACCCAACGCCGAGAGGTGGTGGCATCGGGTCTGTTCGGATACATCGGCCGGCCGCTTCACGTCCTGGGCGTCGCCGTGGTGTGCGGCACGCTGCTGTCGTTGTTTAGGCGATCTGCGATCCCGGTCGGCTTGGTCATCGGGGCGGTCGGGATCGGCGTCGTGGTCGAGGAGACGCTCAAGGCGACGATCGGGCGGACGGCCACCGCGGGGCCGTTGCTGGATTATCCGCATTCGTTTCCGTCCGGCCATGTCACCGGTAGCGCGACGTTGTTCGGCATGATCGCGGTTTGCCTCGCTGCCGGGGACAGTCGCCTTGCGAAGGCCGCGATCGGACTTCTGGTCGCGCAGAGTGTCGTGTTCGTCGCCGCCCTTGCGGTATACAGCGGCGCACACGTCTTCAGCGACACCATCGGAGGTATGGCTCTCGGCGGGGCAATCGTGGCCCTGGGTGCCGCAGTTCTGGATACTTTGACGCCACGACGCCACGACGCCGGGTGACGGCCGATCGCGGGCAGTCCGCCTTTTCGCGGCGATAGTCGACGGCCCGACGGTTCAGAACGCCGGCCAGGGCAGCGGGCGTCGGCCGTCGGGCTTGGGCATCACCGGGTCGTCGAGAAGTCCGCGCACCCGCCGCCGAAGCGCCGCCAGTTCCGCCGCGGTGATGTGCTTGCGCAGCCGACTGCCCAGCGCGCCGCCCAGTCGGCCGTTGAGGTCGCTCAGCACCGTCAGGGTGTCGTCGTCGATCGGTGAGCCGGCCCAGCCCCACAGCACCGTGCGCAGTTTGTCCTGAACGTGCAGCGCGATGCCGTGGTCCACGCCGTAGACCCCGCCGTCCACCCCGGCGAGGATGTGCCCGCCCTTACGGTCGGCGTTGTTGACGATCACGTCGAAGACCGCCATCCGGCGCAGTTGCGGATCGTCGGCGTGCACCAGGGTCACCTCGTCGCCCGCGTAGTCGTAGGCGGTGATCACCGAGAGATAGCCCGCCGGCACCGCATCGGCGGGGCACAGGTCCACCAGCCCCGGTTTTTCGGGCCGGCCAGCGGGTTCCTCGTGCTGCTCCACCCACGCCTGGACCATCCCCGGGCCGGCCGGACCCTGCCGAATAACGGTGTGCGGAACGACGTTCCAGTCCAGAGCCTCGGAAATCAGAAAGGCTCCGTATTCCCGGCCGGCCAGGGTGCCGTCGGGGAAATCCCACAGCGGCTGCTCGCCGGCGACGGGTTTGTAGACGCATGCCACGACGCTGTCTCCCAGGCTGGACTCGCACACGAACGTGGCGTTGCTGGCCGACCGGATGCGGCCGACCACGGTCAACTCGCCGCGTTGCAGCGTCTCCCGCGGCTGGCCGCTCACGAGTCGGGGTCGTCCTCGGAGCCGTCGAACGCGCCGCGCCGGTACCCGTTGGTGCGCACACAGAGGTGACCCGCGGGGTCGAGGGGCTCATCGCACAGCGGGCAGGGCGGCCGGCCGGCCGAGATCACGCGGCTGGACCGGGCGGCGAATTGCCGGGCCGACTCCGGAGACAGGAACACCCGAACGGCGTCGGGACCTTCCTCGGTGTCGTCGAGGATCACCGAGGTATCGAAGGCGGTGTCGGTGACTGCGAGCAACTCCACCACCACGCTCTGCGCGTCGGCGTCCCAGCCCAGGCCCATGGTGCCGACCCGGAACTCGGCGTCCACCGGCGTGACCAGCGGGCTGAGGTCCTCGACGTCCGCCTCGGGCGGCAGCGGGGTGCCGAAGCGGCGGTTGACCTCGGCCAGCAGCGCCCCGATCCGCTCGGCCAGCACCGCCACCTGTGCTTTCTCCAGCACAACGGAGATGATCCGATTGTCGTGGACGGCCTGCAGATAGAACGTCCGGTTTCCAGGTTGACCCACCGTCCCGGCTACGAACCGGTCGGGGGTGCGGAAGACGTGGATTGAGCGGGCCATGGTCACATCCAAAGTACCGGCAGCGGGCAATAGGACAGGGCGACGGGGGCTGTCGACTCAGT